>JAEEGL015946232.1_pt1 | contig 38252 bp, 28 predicted proteins | sample 9134231 | NCBI WGS metagenome assembly JAEEGL01 (sample SAMN16246548, study PRJNA631951) | gut metagenome | biome: gut microbiome; feature: rumen; material: fiber-attached | host: Bos | place: Iran: Karaj | collected 2018-10
ACAATTATGTAGCATACAAAAGAAACTAAAGACATAACATAATAGCGATTCGTGCTATTCTTGAACGTCAAATTACCACAAGGCCTTTATTCTAAGGCTCCAAAATCAAGAATAGGTTACGAAACGCCGATTGTTTCGGCGTGGAATAACTTGTTGGATTTTGGAGGGCGTGGTAACCCTGACGTTCAGGCAAGGAAAACGTTCCACGCTTTTTTTATGTCCCAACCTAAACAACAACAGCAATGAAAGAACGAATCAAAGAAATTTACAGCCCTCCCGTCATCAAGGTGGTCGAGTTCGTGGTGGAGATGGGTCTTGGCGTATCCACCACTTATTTTGAGTTTGAAACTTGGGATGACGATATGCCGGGCAGCCACTCAAACCCTTTCGAGCGTGATGACTTGTCAGGCGATGGAAACAACACCACTTCGTTTGAGATAGAAAGGTGGTAAATAGTAATCATTAATAAAGAATTAAAAATAAGACTTTATGAAAAAAATACATACAACAATGATAGTTGGCCTGATGGCGGGTATAGCAATGCTGGCAGGCTGCAAAAGAGAATACGGCACTGTGACATTGGGTGCCAACATTGACAATGGTAGGGATGCCAAGGTGTATATCGACAACCTGACCCCATGCTGGCACAACAACGACCTGATACGAGTCAACAACCAGACATGTACCACCAGTGCGGCACTTGGTTCGTCGGCACAGATAACCGATGTGGTGGGGAGCAGCCACTACCGTGCCATCTACCCTGCCGACATCGTGGGGGATGTGGACATCTCCAGCAGCAGTACCATTGCCGTCACACTACCCCGCGTGCAGCAATACGAAGTGGACAGCCGTGGTGACCAGAAGGTTAAGGTGCCAATGGGGGCATACTCATCCAGCGAATCGCTGACGTTCCACAACCTCTGCCCGCTCATTAAAGTGGTAATCAGCAACAGGATGGATAATGACTTCGTCCTTGGACGTATTACAGTTGCGGCTGCTACCTCCTACCTCAGCGGGTTGTGCAGTGCCAGCGTGACGGGAAGTCCGAATGACCATATTGGTACGATGGTACCGTCATCGGCAAGCCACGACGTGTCGTTGGTATTCCCTGTCGGAGACAGACCCACTATAGGTCGTGGGGACAGGGACACCTACGTCTATTACATCGTAGCACCAGCGTTTGATGAGGATGATGTGACCATCACACTCTATACTGCCCTTGGACAATATGCCACGTTTGAGAAACATGCGTCACTCCGTCACAACAGAATGGCGGAAGTAAGCCTGACTGTGGAACAGTGGGATGGGCAAGACCCAATAGACCCGCCTTCGGGCGATGGTGTGTTGCCAGGGGCATTCTCGGTGAGTGCCACACAACAGGTGTTCTTCTCGCAGGGCAACCTACAGTACCAGGCAAGCACCGGTACTTGGCGTTTTGCGGAGCATCAGTACGACTGTGTGGGCTCCGCCAACAGCAATATCAGCAGCACCTATAGCGATTGGATAGACCTCTTCGGGTGGGGTACCAGCGGATGGAACAGCGGTGCTGTCTGTTATCAGCCTTGGTCAACCAGCCAGTCATACTCCGACTATTATCCTGGTAGGTCATATAACAACGGCCTTACGGGCACATACGCCGAGGCTGACTGGGCATATCACAACGCCATCAGCAATGGCGGCAATGCCGTCCACCAGTGGCGCACGCTGACATCGGCAGAATGGAACTACCTGTTCAACACCCGCGCCGACGCCTCATCCAAATATGGCACAGGCAATGTCAACGGTGTAGGTGGACTGATAATCTTGCCCGACAGCTGGATGCTGCCTTCTGGGTGTTCGTTCACATCTGGCCTAGCATCAAACGGCAATGATTGGACACATAATAGCTACACCCTATCCCAATGGTCACAAATGGAGACTGCCGGTGCGGTGTTTTTCCCTGCTGCAGGCTACCGCTGGGGTACGATTGTCTACTATGTGGGCGACTACGGCAGCTATTGGTCGTCCACGCCTCTTGGTGGGAACTACGCCGTGTGCAACATGAACTTCTACAACCACAGCCTCAACGCGACGAGCAGCAACACTCGCGGCAACGGGTTCTCTGTACGCCCTGTTCGGGATTACAATAACAATTAAAATATAAATTATTAAACCATCGTTGCGGGTGGTCTCCACAGCCCGTGACAACCAAAAGAGAGTCCTTGCCACTGCGGCAGGGACTCTTTTCTATCTAACAGATTTCATTGCATATACTACAACTTAACATTTTGCTAATTTTTTGTGTCTACTTTATTAGGCTGGTACAAGCTGGTACAGTCAACTTGCAAAAAGTTGCAGAAATACCCATAAAATACTTGCAAAAAGTTGCAATAATAGTACAGAATAACCTGCAAAAAGTTGCAAATAATTACTGATATGTCTGCAAAAAGTTGTATATTTGCACTTGAAACAAGACAAAGATAATGCTGCAAAGAAAAGTAATACAACAATTTAAAGAATGGAAAGAATCTTCAATGCGAAGATCGCTATTAATAAATGGTGCTAGACAGGTGGGGAAAACAACTGCTGTGAGGATGTTTGCTAAAGAAAACTACAAATATTTTGTAGAGATTAATTTCCTCAAACAACCAGCAGCCAAATCAGCCTTCGACGGAACGTTGGACACACGTACTATTATACTTGGGCTTTCGGCTGTGGGGTTTGGGCCTTTTGTAGAGGGCGATACCTTAGTGTTTTTTGATGAAATTCAGGAATGCCCCAATGCCCGCACCGCTATCAAGTTTTTGGTAGAGGAAGGGAAATACGACTACATAGAGTCCGGCTCCCTACTTGGCATCAATTATAAAGATATTCCTTCATACCCTGTAGGGTTTGAAGAGGAGGTGATGGTGTATCCACTCGACTTTGAGGAATTCCTATGGGCAAAAGGAATAAGTACCGATGTCATAGAACTGCTACAGGAATGTTACACCGAGCGTCGACAGGTGCCAACACTGGTTCACGAACAGGTAAGCCGTTATTGGCGAGAGTACCTTGTGGTAGGAGGCATGCCTGATGTAGTGAATGCATTTGTCACGCAGGACGATTTCGGACAAGTTCTACGAACACAAAAGGCAATCATGACTACTTACAAAGCCGATATTGCCAAATATGCAGGGACTGACAAAGTTATTGCACGGCAGATTATGGACGCAATCCCATCGGAACTAGGAAAGCAAGACAAGCGATTTGTATTGGCTAACCTTAGGAAGGGAGCCTCAAGACGAAAGTACGAGAACCCCACCCAATGGCTGGTTGATGCAGGAATAGCGTATTACTCTTTTAATGCCAAGGCTTTTGAACTACCGTTTGAGGCCACAGAAAATAGGAGCCTATACAAGCTGTATCTCGTTGATACTGGCCTATTGAGCTGCATGCTTCTACGCAATATACAATTGCAGGTAATGAACGGCGACATTGGAGTAAACGAGGGCGCATTGGTGGAGAATCAAATAGCCTGTGTGTTGGCATCAAAAGGAATTGCGCTACACTATTACGACAGGAAGAGCCGTCAAGAGTTGGATTTCATCTATCCCGAGAATGGAAAAATAAATATTATAGAGGTAAAATCAGGCAAAGACTACCACCGTCATGCTTCGCTTGATACTGCCATAGAGAACTACAAAGACAGAATTGGCATGAGCTTAGTGTTTGCCCCATGTAATGTGGAACAATCCGAAAACTATACTTATCTACCACTATATATGTCCATGTTTATCTAACTCTATAGAATAACAAACAATATGCGACTTAACATTTTGCTAATAACATTTTGTTAAGTGGGGATTTTGTTGTATATTTGCAGTAGAAAATAATGAAGAAAAATATGGATAACCCTTTTGTTTTCAACGGATACGCTGGTGCGGAGTATTTCTGCGACCGCGAGAAAGAGTTGGCGGAGCTGCTAAGATTTGCCGAAAACAATGTTAATGTCACCCTCATCGCTCAACGCCGTATGGGCAAGACTGGACTGATATTTCGGCTGATGGATGAGTTAGCGAGCGTCGGGAGCGAGATTAAGCCCATATATGTGGATATATTTGCCACACGCAATCTTGCTGAGTTGAATCGCACGTTGGCAACCGCTATCATGAAAGCCTTCCCCGAAGAGTCGTCGGTGGGGAAAAGATTCTTGGGCATACTGAAAGGATTGCGACCGTCGTTTGGGGTTGACCCGCTGTCGGGTTCGCCACAGGTGCAGTTCACTTATCAAAACCAGACAGAAAAGGAGCATACGCTGGAGGGACTGCTGACCTTCTTAGAGCAGCAACATCAGCCGATATTGTTGGCCATTGACGAATTCCAGCAGGTGAGGGAGTACGACAATGAGAATGTAGAGGCTTTGCTGCGGACATATATTCAGCGGCTAGACAATGTACGGTTTATCTTTTGTGGTAGCCGCAAGCACCTGATGACCGACATCTTCAGCAATCCAAGCCGACCGTTCTTTGCCAGTACCCAGTTCCTCGGACTTAAGGCCATAGCGGCCGAACCGTATGGCAACTATATCACAAAGATGTTTACGGCGGGCGGAAAAGAGATTGATACCGAAGCGGTGGAGCAGATAATGCGGTGGTCAAGGCGACATACCTATTACACACAACGGTTGTGCCATGAGGTGTATGACCTCCCTGCGAACCATATCGGCATCGACGAAGTGAACGGCTGTTGCAACACCTTGCTGCAGTTGAACGAGCCTTATTTTCTGCAATACAAGCAGCTGCTGACGGCAGGGCAATGGAACTTTATGATTGCGCTGGCCAAAGAGGGAACAGTGGAACAGCCTTACGCCACGGCATTTCTAAAGAAATATGACGTGGGAGCCACTGCAGTGGCTCGGAGACAATTGCAGACACTGATAGACAAAGACCTAGTGTTTGCCGAAACCACCAAGGAGAAAACTTGCTATGCCGTTGCCGACCTGTTCTTGATGCGGTGGCTGGAGAAGGAGTATTAGATATACACAAGTTATCAATTGCGCTACCAAGACACACTATTTCCTATGGCCCTCCTCTCTTTGATAAAGTCATCCCATTCTCACGCAACATTTCTATCTTGGCAGCACAGTTAAATATTGAACGATATGACAAAAAACGATATTACCTCTGAATTCCTGAAGGACAGCATGGCCGGAGCGGTGATTAAACTACTGGATCAGTGGCCGCTCGAAAACAGTGGCATGGTTTTTGATAGCCTCGAAGGGAGGAAGAGTAATTTTTCGTTCACGCAGGGAAAGAAAGATATGGAATAATAAATATTTTTTGTATCTTTGCAAACTTGTGCTGTTCACCCTTAAACAGACAACTTTTTGTATTATAGTAGAATAAAAATAAAATAAATAATAATAATGGCAAATTTCCTGTCCAAACTATTTGGCACCAAATCTGATCGTGACCTCAAAGATGTGAAACCGATGCTCGATGCCACCTTGAAGGTCTACCCTGAGATTCAGAAACTCAGCAACGACGAATTGCGCGCCAAGACCATCGAGTTTAAAGAGATTATCAACAAAGAAGTAGCAGCCGAAGAAAATGAACTGGCCAGCTTGCGCGAACGCATCGAGAACGAGTACGACATGCCCGTGAACGAAAAAGAGGAGATCTACAAGCGTATCGACAAACTGGAGAAAGACTCCTATGAGAAAACCCAGAAAGTGCTCAACCAAATCCTGCCCGAAGCCTTCAGCGTGGTCAAAGAGACCGCACGCCGCTTTGCCGAAAACGAGGAGGTAGTGGTCACCGCCACCGACCATGACCGCGAGCTGGCAGTAAAGCGCGACAACGTTAATATCGAGGGCGACAAAGCCATATACAAAAACAGCTGGATGGCCGGCGGCAATATGATTAAATGGGACATGGTGCATTACGACGTGCAGCTCATCGGCGGTATCGTCCTTCACAACGGCAAAATCGCCGAGATGGCCACCGGTGAAGGTAAGACCCTCGTGGCCACCCTGCCCGTCTACCTCAACGCCCTGCCCGGCAAGGGTGTGCACGTGGTCACCGTCAACGACTATCTGGCCAAGCGTGACTCTGAATGGATGGGCATGCTCTATGAATTCCACGGACTCACGGTTGACTGCATCGACAAACATGAGCCTCACAGCAACGAGCGCAAAGCCGCCTATCGTGCCGACATCACCTTCGGTACCAACAACGAATTCGGCTTTGACTACCTGCGCGACAACATGAGCCGCAACCCCGAAGAGCTGGTGCAACGCGGCCACAACTACGCTATCGTCGACGAGGTTGATTCCGTGCTTATTGACGATGCCCGTACGCCCCTCATCATCAGCGGTCCTACTGGCAAAGACGACGAAGACCAAGAGTTTGACCGTTTCAAACCCGTCATTGAGAAGCTCTATAACGCTCAGCGCGTGATGATAACCAAGGTGTTGGCAGATGCCAAGGCCGGCCTTGCTGAAAACCCCGACCCCAAGCCCGAGGAAGAAGCCGCCAAGCTGTTGTTGCGCGCCTACCGTGGTCTGCCCAAGAACAAGGCTTTGATCAAGTTCCTTTCCGAAACCGGCATCAAGGCCATCCTGCAACGCACCGAGAACTTCTACATGCAGGAGCAGAACAAATATATGCACATCATTGACGACGACCTCTATTTCGTTATTGATGAGAAAAACCGCCAGGTGGAACTCACCGAGAAAGGTATGGACTTCCTAACCAGTCTTGGCGAAGACCGCAATTTCTACCAACTGCCCGACATCGGTGCCATGGTTGCCGACGTGGAACAGAGCGACCTCACTCCCGAGGAAAAGGCCCAAAAGAAAGAGAAGCTTTTCAGCGACTACGCCATCCAGAGCGACCGCGTGCACACCGTCGACCAGCTCCTAAAGGCCTACACCCTTTTTGAAAAAGATGTCGATTACATCGTCGATGAGAACCGCCAAGTGAAGATTGTCGACGAGCAAACCGGCCGTATCATGGAAGGTCGTCGTTGGAGTGATGGCCTGCACCAAGCTGTCGAAGCCAAGGAGAACGCCAAGGTAGAGGCTGCCACCCAGACCTACGCCACCATCACCCTGCAGAACTACTTCCGCATGTACAAGAAGCTGGCCGGTATGACTGGTACCGCCGAAACCGAGGCTGGTGAGTTTTGGAACATCTACAAGCTTGATGTTGTGGTCATTCCAACCAACCGTCCCATTGCCCGTATCGACATGGACGACAAGATTTATAAGACCAAACGTGAGAAATACAAGGCTGTCATCGACGAAGTGGAACACCTCATCAGCATCGGCCGTCCTGTTCTGGTGGGTACCACCAACGTCGAAACCTCCGAGCTGCTGAGCAAGATGCTTAAGATGAAACACATCGAACACAGCGTCTTGAACGCCAAGCTGCACCAGAAAGAGGCCGAGATTGTGGCCCATGCCGGTGAACCTGGGCACGTAACCATCGCCACTAATATGGCAGGTCGTGGTACCGATATCAAGCTTAAAGGCGGTGTGCGTGAAGCCGGAGGTTTGGCCATCATAGGCACCGAGCGCCACGAGTCGCGCCGTGTCGACCGCCAGTTGCGTGGTCGTGCCGGCCGTCAGGGTGACCCGGGCAGTAGCCAGTTCTACGTCTCCCTCGAAGACGACCTCATGCGTATCTTCGGTTCCGACCGTATTGCCAGCATTATGGACCGCATGGGTCTTCAAGAAGGCGAGGTCATCCAACACCCCATGATTACGAAACAGATTGAGAAGGCACAGAAGAAAGTCGAGGAGAACAACTTCGGCATGCGTAAGCACCTTTTGGAGTACGACGACGTGATGAACAACCAGCGTACCGTCATCTACAACAAACGTCGCAACGCCCTCTATGGCGACCGTCTGAGCATCGACATCAGCAATATGTTCTACGACACCTGCTCCCTCATCTACGATGATGCCTACAGCAACCACGATTTCGAAGGCTTCAATACCGAGATGATTCGTGTCTTTGCCCTTGAGATACCCTTTACCGAGAAGCAGCTCTTCAATGCCCGCCGCGATGATGCCGTGCAGATGATTTATGAGATGGTTTACAACACCTACAAGGAACGCATGCAAAAGATTTGCGACTTGGCTTATCCCTTCATCGTCCGCGTACACGACAACACCCGCTACATTAATGTCGCATTCCCCATTACTGATGGCAAAAAGACTCTCAACGTAGTCGCCCCCGTGCAGAAATCCTACGAGAACAAAGGTCGCGAGGTGCAGCTCAGCATCGAGAAGGGCATCACCCTCGCCATCATCGACGACCTCTGGAAAGACCACCTGCGCGAGTTGGACGAACTGCGCACCAGTGTGCAGAATGCCTCCTACGAGCAGAAAGATCCGTTGCTCATCTACAAGTTCGAGAGCTTCAACCTCTTTGAGAAAATGTTGCTGCAAATCAACCGCGAGATTTCCTCCTTCCTCATCCGTGCCAGCCTGCCCGTGCGCGAAGAGTCCGACATGCAGGAAGCCCGCCAACCACGCAATGACAACCGCAATATGCGCGAAAGCCGTTCCACCGACGGTGCCACCGACACTCAGCGTGCCATGGATCAAGCCGCTCGCCAGCAAACTGGTGAGCGTCCCAAGCCTCAGCCCGTGCACGTCGAAAAGAAAGTGGGGCGCAACGACCCCTGTCCCTGCGGTAGCGGCAAGAAATACAAAAACTGCTGCGGCAAGAACGAAAATTAAAAATACAAATAAAATAATAGTATAAAGAAGGGCGGACAGCATCCGTCCTTTTTTATTATCAATTGGTTTCTTTTATTTAACCCAAACCAGTCATTAGGGTTTATGTCAGATTAGTATTTGTTTCGTGCAGATTGGCAACATAGCGGGCTATGGCATGACAAGCATGTGGATTAGGTGCCAAACGTCACCCAAGGCGAGTGCAGAGCAAGCTTGTTATGCAGAGCCATAGTAACGTCTTGGAACATAAAGAAATGCTGAGATGGCGAAAAGAGACTTGAGAAAGTAAGATATGAGATACTAGTCGACCTAATGACCGATTTGAGGTAAAGAATCATTAAAAAGAGTAATCAGAATTATCAAGTGGTCAATCTCAATTACCCGAGATAGGGTGTACGACTTTGCGCAGGACTTCGATGTCGAGGGTCTGGTACTGCATGATGTCGGGATTAGCGAAATTGGCCTTATTGGTGGTATAGGTCGCTTGATCGTATTCAGTGGCTTTCTGGAAGAGGTAGTGAGCTACGGCACGCTTAAACTGGTCGAAGGTGAGGGTGTTGTTCTCCCAACGATGTTGTTGGTCCTCGGTAAGGTAACGGTAGTATTTAGCGTTCATGGCTTCTGATATTCGCGCACGGCCAGTGGCATCGGGGTTAGCAGCCATGGTTTCGTTGTAATTGCGGGTAAGGGCAGGAAAGTCCACCCAGGAGGTGATGGTAGTCTCAAGCAGCTTAAGCTGTTTGCGATTCTTATCGGTATAATAACCCAAGTAGGCGTGGCAGGGCTCAACGAAAATGACAGGTTTGAGTCCAATTTTGCGCATGATGGAGGCAAAGAAAACACAAGCATCAATGCAGTTGGCTTGACGCGAGTTGTAAACCTCGTCGAAGAAGCGGATATGCTGCACATTAGTGATTGTGGATGGATTAGAGGTGCAAGAGATTGAGGAGTAGGTAATGCCGTGCTCGAGCGCATAATACCAAATGGCCTCGACTTGCGAGATGACCGTGGCGGCGTTCTTCTGATAGCCAGTGATGCTTGAGACTACCCCTTGCTGCAGAATAGAATTGAGAATGCTATCGATATAGGGATGCTCCTCGTTGACATATCCGGCAAACATCCAACGGAAATCGTGGTTGTGGCCGGTCTTGTCGCGCACGCTGAGCAGACACTCGTTGGCTGAACGGTAATTGAGGCGGACATTCTTAACATCCACTTCCTCATCGTTGATGAAGCAAGTAAAGGTGAAGTCGGTATTGCCCTGCTGACGGGTGCGGTAGAGTTTGTCATACTTCCACTTGACTGTTGGATAAAAGGTGTAACGCACACCTTTTACTGGCAACACCTCCTGAAAAATGGTCACATAATTAAGATTGGTAGAGTCGATGGAGAGTCGCAACACAGCGTTGCTGACAGGTGCCGTAACCGAAATGGAGAAGAGGGCATTCGTGTCATTGAGTGCATAATTAGGGTCGCTCAACTGAGCAGAACCCAGCAAGAGCGAAGGGTAAAGCCGGCTCTCGAAGAGACTGTTGTAAGAGACCTGAAAATCGACCAACGCGGGACTATAGGTTCTGCTGCGGCTATGTTGCTGGCAACCCACAAGGGTGAGGACAACGGCAAAGATGAAGAGTAGTTTGCGCATTGTAATATCTATATTATCCCATAATGCCAGTAATCAGAACCACCAGTAAAGCCAGCGGGGCCACATAGCGTGCCAGGAATCGGAACACCTTGTAATAGCCAATCTTCAGTACCCCGTGATTGGAGAGTTCGTCTTTGATATCAGCCTCGGGCATGACCCATCCAAAGAAAAAGATGGTGAAGAGAGAACAAATGGGAGGCAGGTATATGCTGTTGAGTTTGTCGACAAAGTCGAACATGGTCAGATGAGCATGTCCGATGGTAACATTAGAAAGTGGTCCGATGGAAAGGGAGAAGAGAATGCCGAATGCAGAAGAAAGAAGGAAGAAAAGAACGGCACTAACCTGGCGGTTGACCTTGGCATGTTCGAGGAGTGTGGCGGTTAGAGACTCCAGAAGGGAGATGGCACTTGTCATGGCAGCTACGGCCAACAACAGGAAAAAGATGGTGGAGAAGACGATGCCCGCCCCTCCCATGTTGTTAAAGACATTGGGCAGCACACAGAAGACCAATCCGGGGCCACCAGCAGGGTCGAAACCGCAACTGAAAACAGCGGGGAAGATAGCAACACCAGCCAAGATAGCAATGAGCGTGTCGCAGGCGGTAATCCACATGGCTGTTTTGAAGACATTATCGTTCACAGGCATATAGGAACCATAAACAATCATTACACCCATGCCCACACTCAAAGAGAAAAGGGCTTGACCTAAAGCAGCCAGCACCCCCTCGCCTGTGAGCTTGGAAAAGTCGGGCAGGAATAGATACTCCAGGCCTTTGCCGGCATTGGGCAGGGTGAGACTGCGCACACAAAGCACCAACACCAACAGCACCAGCAGAGGCATGAGCACCTTGCTTACATTCTCGATACCCTTCTGCACACCACACATAATGACAACCAGACAAATGACCGAGAATATCACCACGGCAATGACTGGTCGAAGGGCATTAGTGGAGAATTGCGCAAAGTAGTTGGAAATAGCTCCTGCATCGGAACCTAATGCAGCCAAGTTGCCTGAGATAGACTCCCAGATGTAGTCGGTTGTCCAACCGGACAGCACCAGATATTGCGACAAAATAAAGAAGCTGGTGATTAAGCCCAGCAATCCTAATAGCCCCCATGCCTTCTTGGGATGAAGTGCTTGGAAAGCCTTGATGGGAGTGTGCTGAGAGCGGCGACCAATAACAAATTCCGACATCATCAAAGTGGCTCCTAATAAAAATACAAAACAGAGATAAACTATCAGAAATGCTCCTCCTCCATACTTACCGCAGATGTAAGGAAAACGCCAAATGTTACCTAAGCCTACGGCCGACCCTACTGCGGCCATAATCACACCCAAGGTGGAGGAAAAAGTGGTTTTATTCGATGTTGACATGATTGAATCAGTTATCCGTTATTAATTCAAATACAATTATCTATTTCAATTTACCCTATCAGGGTTTTGTTTGACAAAGTCGCCCCATTGGGCTTTTTTGCTTTTAGTGGTGCGTCTGGGCTTGAGTTGCCCGCGCAGCTCGCCAAGGGGGTCTGTCTGATCGAGGTGACAGGTATAGGCCACCGCCAAGGCATCGGAAGCATCTAAGTAGTGGGGCAGGTTCTCGAAATTAAATATGCTCTGAAGCATCATGGCCACTTGTTCTTTGGCAGCGTTGCCGTTGCCCGTGACGCGCTGTTTAATGGCGGCAGGTTCGTACTCGGTATAGGAGAGGTCGCGGCTCATGGCTGCACCTATGGCAACTCCTTGAGCCTTGCCCAATTTAAGCATGGATTGCACATTCTTGCCGGCAAATGGAGCCTCAATAGCCAGATGATCTGGGTGGTAGGAGTCGATGATGCGCTGGGTGGTCTCAAAAATTTTGTGTATGCGCAGATGGAAGTCGGCAATCTTTCGCAGATAAAGGACATCCATCAACACCAACTCAGGTCTGGTTTCTGTAGTGTCGAGCAGGCTGTAGCCCAATATCTGCGTTCCAGGGTCAATTCCAAGAATAAGCATTAGACAAAATTTTTGCAAAGATACAATTTTTTTTTGTATCTTTGCATTTTAAAAAAATTGACAATAATAATTTAATTTCAACAATACCATGGATAAACTGATTATCACCGCTGCAATTTGTGGCGCAGAAGTTACCAAAGAGCAGAATCCTGCCGTACCTTATACCGTCGAAGAAATCGTTCGCGAGGCAAAATCGGCCGTCGATGCCGGTGCTGCCATCGTCCACCTGCACGTCCGTTTTGACGACGGAACCCCCACGCAGAGCCGCGATCGTTTCCAAGAATGTGAGGAGGCCATCCTGAAAGAGTGCCCCAACGTCATCCTCATTCCCTCCACCGGCGGTGCTGTAGGCATGACCCCCGAAGAGCGTCTGCAAAGCACCGACACCACTCCCCTGCCCGAGATGGCCACGCTTGACTGCGGCACCTGCAATTTTGGCGACGAGATTTTCGACAACACCATGCCCACCATGCGTGCCTTTGGCAAACGCATGCTCGAGCGCGGTATCAAGCCCGAATATGAGTGCTTTGAGATGGGTCACCTCGACACCATCCTCCGCATGGCCAAGAAAGGCGAGGTACCTGGCGATCCCATGCAGTTCAATTTCGTCCTCGGTGTGCCCGGCTGCACCCCTGCCACTGTCGACAACCTCTGCTGGCTTGTCAAGAACATCCCCGCTGGTAGCACCTGGACGGCCACTGGCATCGGCCGCAATGCCTTCACCCTGGCTGCTCCCACCATCGTTATGGGCGGCAACGTCCGCGTGGGATTTGAGGACAACCTGTATATCGAGCGCGGTGTCCTCGCCAAGAGCAACGGCGAGCTGGTAGACAAAGTGGTTCGCATGGCCAAACTCCTTGGACGCGAAGTAGCCAACAGCGACGAAGCCCGCGAAATTCTCAGCCTCAAGAAACGATAAATAACGCTTTTATAACCCTTATGTACTAAGATAGGTTGACATGATAGAAGGGCATGACCCCTACCTCATATCAACCTATTTTTTTATTTCAACTTTTTTAATCAATGAAAAAAATCATTCTTAGCCTTATGGCTATCGCCATGACCCTTACCACCATGGCGCAGCAAGTAAGCAACGACAGCCAAATGATGAAGGAATGGCGCCAGCTCAAACAGCAGCGAAACATTTCCAACCACGCTGCCACATCGAACATCCCCATCGGCGATGAAGTAGCACCCAAGTCGGCCAACGTGAAAGCCCTCCCCGAAGACCGTGTTTGGTTTCCCGGCGAATGGGAAGAGGTGAAAGCCATCGTGGTCACCCCCTATTATTCTTACTCACCTGACACCAATCTGGGATCTGGCTACTATATTGCCGACCCCATTGTAACTGGTGTGGCTGAGTATTTCCGCTACAATATGGTCTCTGGCTGGACTCCCACCAACCTCTATGGTCCTTATAAATCAACAATGGACACCAACAGTGAGTTTGGCCGCGTTTTCTTCTACTTGATGGATGGCATCCAGAAAGGTCATGCCCAAGCATGGGTGCGTGTTGAGCAAGCCCAAGACTCAGCCAAAGTGCTCCGTACCCTCACCCGCCTGAATCTCCGCCACGACAATGTTCGTTTCATCGTTGGTCCTGGCAACTCTTTCTGGTATCGCGACTGCGGTCCCATCTGCTTCTACTATGGCGACCAAGACAGTGTTGCCATGATGGACTTTGAGTACTATCCCGGACGTGCCCTCGACGACTCTCTGCCTTCGCTCATCTATCGCCAGATGGACATTCCCAACTATATTAACACCATCGAATGGGAAGGCGGCAACTGCTTGGTAGACGGTGCCGGCTTCCTCCTCAGCAGCGATGCCATCTATTCCAACAATGCTGACAACACAGGTCAAATCACCTGGGACGGAGTCAACCACTCCAGCATCCACTATATCAACAAGACCCGCCTCAGCCAGACCCAAACCAAGAACGCCTTGGCCAGCCTGCTCGGCCAGCGCGAAACCCATATCCTACCAGCCTATAGGTATGACGGTGGAACCGGTCATATCGACCTCTATGCTGACATGGTAGAGGAAAACGGATTCGTTTTCTCCGTCATGCCCGATGATTACAGAAGTTGGGCCGACTATCACACCGGTGCACGCAACATGGACTCCCTCTGCTCTTACACCAGCATCTTCGACCGTCCTTACTACAGCACCAGCATCCCATTCCCCAGCAAGAACAACGGCAGCAACTTCTCCAACCAGAATGAGTACAACCAGGACTACACCCGCACTTATAGCAATCACACTTTCGTCAACGACCTAATCCTGCAACCTTGCTTCTCTCAGGTTGTCAACGGAGAGCCCAGCGCAACTTGGGACCGTGCCAATATCGAAAAGCTAAAGGCTGCCTATCCTGGCTACACCATCTACCCAGTTGACGTGCGTGAGTTCGACGGCTCGGGCGGTGCCATCCACTGTGTCACCAAGCAAATTCCTGCCGACAACCCCGTCCGCATCCTGCACAAATCCATCGTTGGCTCTGCCAACGCCATGCGTGGCAACGACATCCCTGTTAGTGCCATTATCACCAACCGCAGCGGAATCGACCATGCTGAGGCCATCTACCGTATCAATGGCGGCGAATGGAACACACTCAGTCTCAACGGAAACGGAAACAAGTTCTCCGGTGTTCTGCCCACTGCTTCCATCAACGAGCGCGTGATTGACACAAACTATATTCCCTACACCGAATTGGACAGTACCCTCATCCATACCGATACCATCACCTCTGTCGACACCATCATAATTGACTCCGATGTCATCGTCGACACCACTTTCAGCTACATCTACACCTATGATGTCGACACCCTCCACTTTATCGACACCGTGCCGTTCGTGCGCGATACGCTGGTTACCATCGAATACTACATCAGCGCCACCAGCAAAAATGGCAAGACCATCACCAAGCCTATGACTGCCCACCAGGGAGGCTATTACAGCTTCTACTATAATGGACAGGAAGAGGTCCTCGACAGCATCAACTACGACTTCTCTACCGAACCTCGGCCCGAGAGCGACATCACCTTTGTTTTCGATGCAAATCGCACCTCTCGCGACACCAGCACCACTCCCGAGGTGGGCATAGATGCTGACCAAATGGCCTCTAACCAGAACTTCGGACAGTTCTACCCCAATCCCGCCAACGAACAAGCCAACATCAACATCAACTTAGGCGACGGTGGTCGTTATCAGGTGGACATCTACGACAACATGGGTCGCTTGGTTCATACTACCAACCTCACCACCGCCGGCAGCATTGTCTTCACCATCCGCACCGACAAGCTTGCCTCCGGCATTTACAACGTCATCTTCTCTGGCAACAACACTCGCGTTGTCCGCCGAATGATAGTAAAATAAGTTACTTAGTTTTTAACTATCAATCTTTCATTCACATAGTGCCTTCTCTTCGGAGGAGGCATTTTTTTATATTTATATTAGAAATAATGTGTATTTTTGCATAAAGTAGAATCCCGAAAAATAAAAAGATAATACAAACAAATACAAAAGGTTATGATACAAAAACATTATTTTATCAAATCTATTCTGTTCAAAAGAATCTTTCTTTTGGCCAGTTTTCTGTGCCTAGCAGGTGCTACCGCCTGGTCACAAGACACCCTCACCGTCTCTGGCACACAGATACCCCCTTTCAAGGTTTATGACGGCACTATCCTTGCCGCTGCCACACCCGGCTCCCTCATGGGCGTGGCCGCTGACGACACCGTCTTTATTGCCGAGACCTACGCTTACTACGGCAGCGCGGTGGTCGGCATGAATAAACCTGTCATTATCAGCTACATTCTGGGTGGTCCTCAAGCCGAAGAATATGTAGTGAAAAACGACACCCTTTCTGCCAACATCGTGGTGCGTCCACTCGGCATTACAGGCATCCAGATTACCCCCAAGGTCTACGACCACAATATTGGGGCAAACCTCGACTCGTTAGGTCACCTAACCAACGTTGTTGAAAGCGACTCCGGATTGGTCTTCGTCAACATTAGCTGCTCTTATGTTACTGGCAATGCCGGCTCTTTCAGCCCCGTGGCCATGCAGTATTCCATCTATGGCCCTGCCTCCTTCAACTACGCAGCACCCGCCAGCGACACTCTCTTTGGAATGGTTCTGCCGCGCACCATCTATGCTTCCGGTGTTCAGGCCGAATCCACTAAGGTATACGACGGCACCTCCGCCTTTGTTGTCACCAACCACGGCGTTATCGACCCCAACAATGTCCTCGCAGGCGACACCGTTTACCACACGGCTTTCGTCAACGCCCCCACTTCTAACCAAACCAATGGTTTCAGCACCCAACTCAATATCTCCTTCCATACCTATGGTCCTCAAGGAGGCAACTACGTCATTCTTGACACCGTCGACGTCCTATGGGGCAGCATTTCCAAACTCGCATTGTACATCACGGATCCCACCATCAGAACTATTAAAGAGTATGACGGCACCAATATAGCCGAGGTTGTCACTCCTGCTATCCCGCTCAACCTTGTTGAGGGTGACAGCATTACCATCACCACCACCGCCACCTATGACGATGCTGAAGTAGGCTTTGAAAAACCCATTACCATCCATCATGTCCTTTCTGGCCCCCAGGCACTCAACTATAGGGCTCCTGCAGATGCCGTCGTTACTGGATCCATCATCATGCCCACCGTTTTCGACACCACTTCTGGCAATGCCTTTCATTCAGTTGTCAATGGCTACTGTGAAGGCGACTCCGTCAAACTGGCCTACCATCTGATTTCAGGCTACCCCGTTGCCTACAGCTTAGTTTTCTCCGACGAAGCCATTGCACAAGGTTTCCAAAATAGCACATGGACTCCCTGCACACCCACCGACTCTATCGTTTCATTTCCCGTGCCTGCCAATTGCGCTGGAGGTTCATACCAGGTTGCTATCACATTCACCAACCTTGCTTCTGTCAACTCCACCACCTACACGGTTCCCTTCACCATCAACCTCACCAACAAATATCTCATTCAGGTCTTCGACGATGTGCTGAGCATCGACAACAGCGGCCTTATTGACAATCAGCCCGACCGTTTCACCAGCTACAAATGGTACCATAACGGCCAACTCATCAACGAGACCAAACCCTATCATCAAGAGAAAGGTGGACTTACCGGTACTTATCAAGTCATCGTCAATGCTGGCACGGCAGACGAGAATCTCATCTGCCCTTGGGATGAGAGCATGTACATCGTCACCACCCCCCTCCAAGTGGTCCACGTCAACCCCAGCCCTGTTGTCAATCAGGCTCAGGTGAAACTCCAAGGCGAGTTTGAGAGCGAGACCCACCTCCTCCGTGTATACAACAGCTATGGTACACAGGTGCTCACCGCCACTTTCTCCGGCCGTGCCTACACCCTCGACATGAGCGCTCTGCCTCAGGGCACCTACCTCATCAATGTCGACGGTGCCACCGCTAAAACCATCAAACTCTAAAAACCTAACCATGGCATCCCTTATCAACGGGGTGTCTTAAAAAAATAGATAATAATGAAAAAAATAATAACATCACTCTTGCTGCTGGCCACCATGGCAACAGCTTCAGCTCAGTCCGTCGACCATATTTCCAATCTCCAGTTTAATTTGGGCGGCGGCATCCACAGCCTCCAGTACACTCCCGTTAACGGCGAACATGCTCTCGGTTTCGGCGGTCTTTTTGAGGCTCAGTATCAGCTTATGTTCAACCACTACATCGGACTTGCTCTCGGTGTTCAGGCAGGCTGCCTCAATGGCAATTCTACCTATGACTACACCATCGAGCAAACCGACGTGATGCTCCCCGGGGCTCTCTACATCGCCGACAGAGTCAACACCAATTTCTATCATTGGAAAGAGAAACAATCCATTGTTCCTATCAGCGTCCCCTTGCAGCTGATTATCCGTGCCCCTATCAACTACAAGGCCGCCTTCCAAATGGGATTGGGTGCCACCCTTGACATGCCTGTCTATGGCAAATACCGTACCGTTAGCGGCCAATATACCCGCACCGCCTACATGGACAGAACCCATGTCACCTATGGCGACGATATGAACGGGCACCTTCTGGGTGCCTTCGATGCCGGCAAAGAAGAGGGTGACCTCCAGCTGAAAAACCTCTATGTAGGACTCCTTGCCGACTTAGGCTTTGTCTTCAACCTCTCCGAAGGTTCTGGCCTCTATATAGGTGCCTATGGCAACTATTCTCCCAGCAACATTTCCACCACTACTGGCAGCAATGACCCTCTCTTCAACTACAATGTTGCCCAAGGCCTATATAACTATCCTGGCGTTTTCGCCTCCGACCGAACTGACAAGGTAAATCCCCTTGAAATCGGTATTAAAATCGGTCTTCGTTTCGGCATGGGTAAAGATGTCGACTGGCGTGAGAAAGAGGCTGCCGACTTGGCTGCTGCTGCTCAAGCTCGTGCCGACTCCATCGCTGCTGCCGAGGCTGCCGAAGCTGCCCGACTGGCTGCTGAGCTGAAAGCACGCGAAGAGGCTGCTGCCAAAGCCAAGGCCGAAGCTGAGGCCCGCGCAAAGGCTGAGGCCGACTCTCTGGCCGCTGCCCATGCTGCCGAACTGGCCAAGGCTAAAGCTGAGGCCGACAAGGCCAAAGCCGAGGCTGACAAAGCCAAAGCTGAAGCTGATTTAGCCAAGGCAAAGGCTGAAGCAGAAGCTCGTGCAAAGGCTGAGGCTGAGGCCCGCGCTAAAGCAGAGGCTGAGGCCCGCGCTAAAGCGGAAGCAGAAGCTCGCGCTCGCGCCAAGGCAGAACAGAAAGCCCGCGAGGAAGCCGCCTTCGTGGCTGGTTTCAGCGACACCGCCTATTTCGAGACCGGCAAGGACATGCCCATCTTCGGCCAACTCAACGAAGACTCTTGGGACAACCTGAAGGACATCATGGACAGACATCCTGAAATTGTGGTCACCGTTACTGGCTACACCGACAATGTGGGCAACGATGTCTCCAACATGAATCTTTCTAAACGCCGTGCCGAAAACATCAAGAAGATGCTGGTAGGCAAAGGCATCTCCGCAAGCCGCATCAATGCATACGGCAGAGGTGAGAACAACCCCATTGCACCCAACACCACCAAGGAAGGCCGCGCTAAGAACCGCCGCATAGAAATCACTATTGGCAAGTAAGGCTCTTCTTGCGTAACCCTATAAAATAGATTGCCGCGAAGAAAATACTCCGCGGCAATCTTTTTATATTATAATCAACAAGAAGCGGTTGACTTATTGTCGACTTTGCCCCAATGGATTGATTCGGGGGAGAGCAGAAATAACAATCAAACCCAAATCGGTCATTAGGGTTTATGGCAGATTAGTATGTGTTTCGAGCAGATTGGTCACATCGCTGGCAAAGACATAGCGGGCTATGGCGAGACAGGATGTGGACAAGATGCCAGAAGAAATACTGAAATGCCATAAACAGACCTATAAAAGTGAAATAGATTGAGAAATCGTCCTAATAACCAATTTGGGTTAAATATTGATGGCCATGTAGTGGGGACCGAAACGCTCGAAGGCTGCCCTGTCAAGTTCTTCCTGAGCGCTGGGGTGTGCAACCTTAATGAGCAACTTGGCACGCTCCTGCAAGCTCTTGCCGTAGAGGTCGACAGCACCATTCTCTGTAACGACGTAGTGGATATGGTTACGCGTAGTCACCACACCGGCACCCTCTGTCAGAGTGGGAGAAATCTTGCTGATACCCTTGGCCGTGATGGAAGGCATGGCAATAATAGCCTTGCCGCCCTCACTCAGGTTAGCACCGTCCACAAAGTCTATCTGGCCGCCCACGCCGCTGTAGAACTTCGTACCAATCGAGTCGGCGCAAACCTGACCAGTAAGGTCAATCTGCAGAGCACTATTGATGGCGCAGACCTTGGGGTTCTTACCAATAACTTGGGGGTCATTGGAGTATTTCACATCGGTCATATAGATGCCGGGGTTGTCATCAATAAAGTCATATAGCTCCTTGGTACCCATCAGGAAGGTACTGACAATACGGCCACGACGATAGCGTTTGTTCAAGCCGTTTACCACACCACTCTTGATGAGAGGCAGCAGGCCATCGCTAAACATCTCGGTGTGCACACCCAGGTTTTTGTGGTTGCCCAAACGAGCCAACACAGCATTGGGAATAGCACCAATACCCATCTGCAGGCAGGCACCATCTTCTACAAGCTCTGCCACATATTCGCCAATCTTCAGGTCCACATCGTTGGGTTCGGCGGGTTTAGCCGGTGTCAGGGGAGTGTCATCCTCAACCCAGATGTCAACGACATCGGCAGGAATAATGGAGTTACCCCAAGCTCTAGGCACATTGGGATTCATCACGGCAATAACAGTCTTTGCGCACTCCACAGCTGCCAAGGTAGCATCTACTGATGTGCCTAAAGAGACATAGCCATGCTTGTCTACAGGCGACACCTGAATCATAGCCACATCACAGGGCAGCACACCGCTACGATAGAGTTTCTGGGTCTCACGCAGGAACACAGGAATATAGTCGGCCCAACCCGACTGTGTGTCCTTACGCACGTTGGCACCCACAAAGAAGGACTGTGTGAAGAAAACGCCGTTATACTTCTCATGCGTATACGGAGCGTCACCTTCGGTATGGAGGTGGTGGATGCGTACATCCTTCAGCTCACCAGTGTCTCCACGGCGGGCCAAGGCTTCACCCAAAATAACGGGATAGGCAGAAACACTACTGAAATGGACATGATCGCCACTCTTGACAACTTTCACGGCCTCATCAGCCGATACGAATTTGATTGGTTTCATAATAAATGTATATAATGTTACTATCTTAAATTACATTCTTTCTTTACTTTGTGGCCACAAAGATTGGTAAATAACATTATGCAATAAAAATCAATCACTTAGCAATAAACACTATCACATAACGGTTCAGCAAAGTTACACAAATTTTCCAATATTCCCAAAAAAATTTAGAATTCACGCATCAATACAGTACCAACAATTGTCTATCAACTAAAAAAGAAAGCAGATTAGCGCAAAGAGCCAAGTAACAATATGATTTCCATGAAGGTAGATTAGCCGAAAATGCTTCTCTTGGACAGGAAGTGGCTGTTTTTTACCTGGCTGATACTTGGCATGTTCTTGCTCATGAAAAGATGAAATATCGAGGACTTAGCAAGAAGAATGCGAGGACATTGCGAGGATGAGACGGATTTAGGCCTACCCTACCAATCATGTGGGTAATTTGTGATTCAACCAAAATCGGCCGTTAGGGTTTATGCCAGATAAGTATTTGTTTCGAAGTGATGCAGCTAATCATAATCGGGTGCTTTCTGTTGTCAATAACGCTTTTTCTCATCCATAGTTTTCTTGCATTTAGCCCCAATCGGTAAGAAATATTTTTGCCAATCCGCTCATCTTTTGTATCTTTGCAAAATAATTCAAGCATATCCAGTCTCATGAAAAAAACAACTATATTATTATATTTCACTTTCTTGCCGCTCATCTTCTGCATCTCATGCAAAAAGCAGCCCGTCTCTCCCAATACGCCTCCCCGTGTAGACTTTAAAGCCACCACCACCGAGTACACCAAGGGAGGCCCTAAGGTCTTTCTTACTGACTTCACCCCAATGTGGAAAGCCGGCGACCGTTTTCTTATTGTGGGTAGCGACCTCACCCCCCATCGCTGCTGGACAGCCAACGACAGCACCGACATGGCCTATTTCAAATACGACACTGTCCCTGCCGCCCCTGTCAGCGGTCCTTACACCGCCTTCTTCCCTACCGAGGTCTACCTATCCCCTACCCAAATTATCCTCCCCCCCTCTTACCAATCTGCCACTGGGGCCCTTACCAACGCCCCTATGTACGCTTCTTCCAACGACTCCAACCTCACCTTTTACAATCTCTGTGGCGTGGTGTGCCTCAACATACTTGGGGAGGAGGCCAAGATGCTTCAATACATAATTCTCAATGCCGACAAACGCATCCATGGCGTGTTTGACCTTGTGGAGAATCCCGACAACCCCTCTTGTCCGCAACTCACCTATAATAACAGTGGTTCCACAAGCACCATTCTCACCCTGACCAATCCCGCACAGGGCGATGGCTATTTCTATATACCCATTCCCGCCGGCACCTACAACAGCCTCTCGATTTATCTTACCACTTACGAAAACTCCTATGCCAACGCCACCTTGGGCGATGGCTCTCCCATCACCATCAGACAGAACGCCATCTTCCCCTTCACTATCGATAACCTCAGCTTCAGCGGGTCAGAAAAGTAAGTTTTCGACTCTTTGGTTCTTGCCACAATCATCTTAATTATAATTAATTATATTATACATCATGGACAAAAGACATATCCTTGCCAAGTCAAACGCACAACACGGCACCTTCGCCATCATAATAACGGCCCTACTGACAGCCTTTCTAATTCTTATTTTAAACACCAGCTGCAGCAAAGCGGACGAGATAACACCCATCGCAACCAACACACCCGCCTCTCCCAACTATGCCCTGCTTGACTATCAGGACACTGCGCACATTGCATACGCCATGCGCACAGACCTCCTCGAATACAACAACATCTATTTTCAACTAAAAGGGGGTGGGCACCTCCTCCTATACAGTTTCAACCACCTGAATGCCGAAGAGCCATCCGACACCATCAAGCTGGTTACCCCTGAGAGTTTCGCAGAGAACCATCAGGGCGTGGTAGCCATCATGCAGAGCGGCCTCGACCCTTCTTTTCAAACTATCACCCGCGGTGAAGCTATCATCCATCATGCTGGCGACCAATACAATATCAACATACTCGGTGCCACAGAAAGTGGGTTAGGCTTCCGCAGTCAGTACACTGGCCCCATTCACGACCTTACCAGTTCCAACAACCAGGGCGGCATAGAGATTGGCGATGAGAGCATTTCTTTTCATTTAGGCATCCTTAGCCATGACGGGGACAACCTCACCTATCACCTTATTGGCAGCAATCCTTACACAGAATGCATCATCAAATCGAGTGTCGACATCGCTGGTAAAAAACTTCCCATCTCCAACAATCCTATTGAGATTGAAAACGGAACAGCCGTCGGCTTTTACACCACCTTGCCCAATGGCCAGCATCACACAGCCACTTCTGGCACCATCCAATGCAGTTGCTACGGCAACATCTACACCCTAATTATCTCAGCAACATTCGCACAAGGCAGCACCACCGGTCATTTTACAGGCCCCATCTACATTGCTGGAAAATAAAAGAAACGCGCAAAACCACTATTCTTCTTTGCGCCTTGCCCTCTAAAGAAAAGAGAATCCATTTTACTGATTTACAATAAAAAAGAACAGGACGAATAAATCGTCCTGTCCCCAATTAACCTTATTACACTATTACTATGATACCTGATCATCCAAATCAGATACATTGTTTAGTACAGCTTAATAGTCAAAACTTGCAATTTTCTTTAAAAAAAATTGTCTGGTATTTTTTTTACTGCAATCTCTCTAATTGAAAGTAAAAAAATGGTCATTTTTGATGGGATTGTATAACGGTATATGCAGCTTTTTGGCACGGTCAAAGGGTACTTTGTGAAGAAAAAATACAACCAAGAAAATTATACAATAAATAAATAATAATTCCGTTTTTAAGGCGCAATTGATTTTAGTTGTAATTATTGTTCATTGAGAGGGGTGGCTTTCTGCCGCCCCTTTCTATTTTTTTATCACAATAAATACCAATAACTTACAATTACATTTTCCCTTAGTACACTCTCCCCCAAAAAAACTACTAGTCCTGTAAGACTACACCTTATGCAAAAAAAAGAGGGTGCGACAGCACCACAGCTGTTCGCACCCTCATAGATAGGTGGTAATTCTATATTAGTTCAAATTGATATTGGCACCCACAAATATACGCTTGCTGGTACCCTTGGTATTGGCGCTGGAGAAATTGTCGCTCATGCCATAAGTATAACCTGCATGGAGACCAAAGCCACCAAAATTGAAACGTACACCACCAGTCAAAGCCCAAGTGAAGCGCTCGCGGTAGTATTCCTCGTTGGTAGCATCCTGATTATCGAAATAGTTATTCTCAGTAATCGCACCCGTCACGCGGCCAGTATAGGTGCTCTTGTTCATGAGGCCCAAGCCCAAAGTAGGACCGCCAAAGATAGTGAAGGTATTGTTAGAGCCGAAAGGAATGGAGTAGTTTAAATAGACGGGAACAACCAAATCAAGTTGCTGGAACTTGCGATAATAGAGGACGGTGGAGTCTTTCTTGGCATAGTACTCCACACTGGCACCAACGGTGAGGCCGAATTTGTCACCAGCCAAGGGGATATTGTAGTTGAAACCCACATAGGCACCCGGACGGGTAAGAGTGTCATAATAAGTTGTGTTCAGCACCGGAACGGTATAAGTAGAGATAAGGTTGTTTTGCACATAACCAGCATGAATGCTGCCCTGTGCGTTAACAACATTGATTGCAAACATGGCCACAGCCAATGAAATGATAGAAAATAACTTTTTCATAACAGTACTATTTTTTTATTATGCTTTGATAACGCCAATCCAGAATAAAAATTGCGATTAATAAATTAAATAATATTAAAACCAAATTGGTCATTAGGCCGACTTTTATATCTATTCTCGCTTTATAAGGCCTGTTTATGCCATATCGGCATTTCTTTATGTTACATGACGTTACTTGGGCTCTGCATAGCAAGCAAGCTTTCTCTGCTCTCGAAAATAACGTTGCTCACATTCGGTCGCGACGTTATTTTTAGAAACGTTGCTCACATTCGGTCGCGACGTTTTTTTAAGAAACGTTGCTCACATTCGGTCGCGACGTTTTTTTAAGAAACGTTCGCCAGCGATGCTACCAATCTGCTCGAAACAAATACTAATCTGCCATAAACCCTAATGACCTATTTGAATCAAAAAGCCCGCAACTGAGGCTGCGGGCTTTAGTATATAACTATCTATGAGCGATTACTTCTCAAGAAACCACTTGGCGGACTCCAGATAGCGAGGCTCGCGAGCGGCATCCATCAGCAGCAGATAGCCCATGATGGTCGTGGCCAAATGCTCGGTGAGCTTACGAGCCATATGGTCGAAGAGCGGGTCGGTGGTACCGTTAGCGGTAGCCTTGGCATGCAGCTCTTCATACTCGCGACTGCGTTCGCGCAGCTGGGCCAGGCATTCAGCCATCTCGCCCTCTGTGGCCACCTGAGCAGCCTGAGCGTCATAATCGGCAATCAGCTTCACATAAGCACCGTTGGCAATGCCTTTGATGGCTGCAACCACCTGCAGCTGGCTGGTACCCTCATAGATGGTGAGGATGCGGGCATCGCGATAGAGACGTTCGCAGGGGTACTCCTTCATGAAGCCGGAGCCACCATGCACCTGGATGCAGTCGTATGCACACTGGTTGGCATACTCAGAAGCGGTCATCTTCACCAGCGGAGTGAGAATGTCGGCGGTGCGGGCAGCCTGCTTGCCTGTGGTGGTGAGGTCCACCCAACGGGCGGTCTCATACATAAGCGCACGGGCACCATCAACACGGGCACGGATTGCCTTCAAGAGGTCCTGAACGGCAACAAACTGGCCAATGGTGTGACCAAACTGTTCACGGGAGTCGGCATAGACTTCAGCCTCGCGGAGGGCAGCTTCGCACAATCCGATGGATTGAGCGGCAACACCCAAACGGGCACCGTTCATCAGCGACATCACATATTTAATCAGACCCATGCGGCGTTGACCGACCAACTGGGCGGGGGCATTGCGGAAAACAAGTTCGCAAGTGGGAGACCCCTTGATGCCCATCTTATTCTCAATGCGACGGACAGTCATGCCACCGTCAGCACGGTCGAAAACAAAATAGGAAAGGCCGCGGCCATCGGTGGTGCCTTCCTCACTACGGGCAAGAACCAGATGAATGTCGGCATCGCCGTTGGTGATGAAGCGTTTCACACCATTCAGACGCCAGCAGTTGTTGGCCTCGTCGAAGGTAGCTTTCAGTCGCACGGATTGCAGGTCGGAACCTGCATCGGGCTCGGTAAGGTCCATGGAGCAGGTAGCACCCTCATAGATGCGGGGGAGGTACTTATCCTTGAGTTCCTCAGAGGCAAACTCATTGATGGTGTCTGCACAGTCTTGCAGGCCCCAGATGGTGGCGAAACCCACATCTGCACGAGCTATCATCTCGGCAGCCATGACGGCGACCACACGGGGCATATTCAAACCATTATATTTGCGCGGAAGGGTGAGTCCGAAAAGACCCGACTGCACCAGCGCATGAAGATTCTGCTTGGTACCGGCTGCGTATTCCACGTGGCCGTCAACCAAATGCGGTCCCTCTATGTCGACATCGGCAGCATTGGGGGCGATGACATCACCGGCAATATTGCCCAGGAGGTTGAGAACCATGTCATACTGACGGATGGCAGTATCGGCATCAGCGGGAGCGCCTTCACCTGTAAATCCCGACTCACGAACCTCGGCAACATGAGCCATCTCGGGATGATGAAGATAGAAAGAAAGACTGGGGTTGTCGTTATAAAAATTCATATTACTTCAAGTTATTTGAATAACATTCCATCAGCATAGGCACCACGGTGCAGACATCGCCAATAATGGTGTAGTCGGCGATGGCGTTGATAGGAGCGTTGGGGTCGGTGTTGATAGAGATAATTTTAGAGGACTGATCCATGCCGGCACGGTGCTGGACTGCACCTGAGATACCACAGGCAATGTAAAGACGCGGACGCACGGTGACACCCGTCTGGCCAATCTGACGTTCGGGCTCAGTAAATCCGGCATCACAGGCAGCACGCGTGCCACCCACTTCACCACCAATGAGATGTGCCAAATCGTGCAACATCTTAAAGTTCTCGCGGCTGCCCATACCGTAGCCACCGGCCACGATGATGGAAGCGCCCTTGATGTTGATGCTCTTCTGCACAATCTCGCGACGAATAATGGTGACCGCTTTATCGGCCTGTTCCAAGTCGTTGCTGATATCCACCTTGGTAACGGTACCCTTATAGTCGGGATTGAACACCTCTTTGCGCATCACGCCTTCGCGCACGGTAGCCATGTGAGGCTCTACCTCAGGTGAGACAATCGTGGCAATGATGTTACCGCCGAAAGCAGGACGAATCTGGTGCAGGGTGCACTTATATTCCTTGCCGGTCTTGGCATCGGTGTGGTCGCCCAACTCAAGGGAGGTGCAGTCGGCGGTGAGACCGCAACGCAAACGCGAAGCCACGCGGGGAGCAAGGTCGCGACCCACCGTGGTAGCGCCAAAAAGCACCACGTTGGGCTGCTGTTCCTGGATTACTTTAAGCACCATAGCAAAATGAGGCAGGGTGCGATAGGGCGACAGACGGGGGTCGTCGGCAAGGAAAACCTCGTCGACACCGTATGGATAGAGTTCAGCAGCCACGCCTTGTATGTTGCTGCCAGCAACTACAGCCTGAAGATGACCATTCATCTCGGTGGCCAGATGGCGACCTTTGGTGCAGAGCTCGAGACTGATGTCGGCAATGTGGTTGGACTCTGTCAGTTCGCAATATACTAATACATTATTCATATATGATTCTATTTTTTACAATACTGAATGACAGTGTGGATTAGATGATATGGTCATTAATGAGAGTAGCCATCAGAGAGCCTATCTCCTTAGCATTGGGGGCCACCTGCTGACTCTCCTTATGTGCCAGCACAACGTTCTGGACTTTCTTCACCTTGGTGGGGGAGCCCTTGTGACCCAGGCGGTCGAAGTCGGGATTGACGTCGTCGGCAGTAAGGATGTCCACAGGAGCACCATCAAATTCAATAAGTCTGTGAGCATGGGGAAAACGGCACTCATCAGCAGAACCCGTAACGGTGATGAGGGCAGGCATACCGACGCGAACCTCCTCAATGCCGTCAGCCAAACGGCGGACAACCTGAATGGAGTCGCTGTCCACATTCACCAAACGCTCAGCATAAGTCACCTGGGGGATGTCCAGTTTCTCAGCCACCTGAGGACCTACCTGTGCGGTATCGCCATCGATGGCCTGACGACCACCAAAGATGAGGTCGACCTTACCCACCTTCTGCACGGCAAGGGAGAGGGCATAGCTGGTGGCCAAGGTGTCTGCTCCGGCAAAACGGGCATCGCTGAGAACGAAACCACCATCGGCACCGCGCGAACGGGCATCGGAGATTATTTCGGCTGCACGGGCAGGACCCATCGTCACCACAGTTACTTTGGTGCCGGGGATGCGGTCCTTCACCTGCAGAGCCATTTCAAGAGCCTGAAGGTCTTCGGGGTTGAAGACAGTAGGCAGGGCGGCACGGTTGACGGTGCCGTCGGGATTCATTGCATTGGTTCCCACATTGTGAGTGTCGGGAACCTGTTTAGCAAGTACAACAATGTTCAAACCTGACATGGGCGAGATATTTTAGTACTATTTCTATTCAGTTAATTATCACAGCTTAAAGCGAGAGACCGCCGTCGCAACGAAGCACCTGACCGGTAATGTAGGTGGAGAGGTCGCAAGCAAGATAGAGCGAAGTGCGGGCGATATCCTCGGGTTGACCGGGGCGACGCATGGGGATAGCTTTCAGCCACTCGTTCAGGGCCTGCTCACCCAGCTGTTTGGTCATCGGGGTCTCAATGAAGCCAGGAGCCACAGCATTGACACGCACGTTGCGACTGCCCAACTCCTTAGCCAACGAACGGGTGAAACCGATGATACCGGCCTTGGTGGCGGAGTAGTTGCACTGGCCGGCGTTGCCGTTGATACCCACGATAGAACTGATGTTGATGATAGAACCACTGCGCTGCTTAATCATCATGGGAGTGAAAGCCTTGCAGTAGTTATAGACAGAACGCAGGTTGCAGTTAATCACCAAGTCCCAATCGGCAGGCGACATGCGCAGGAGCAGGTTGTCGCGGGTGATGCCGGCATTGTTGATCAGCACGTCCAGACGACCAAACTCCTTCTGAATTTCCTGAGCAATCTCAAGCGTGCGTTCATGGTTAGATGCATCAGCGGCAAAGAAAGTGGCGCGCACGCCTTTAGCCTTAAGCTCTTCCAGCAACGATTTGCTGTTATCGTCCTCACGGAAGTCGGTGAATATAATGTCAGCGCCATTGTCGGCAAAAAGCAGAGCTGTGCTTCGGCCAATACCACGGGATGCACCCGTGATCATAGCGATTTTATTTTCTAACAGTTTCATGGTATAAAGATTTTATAATGTAATAAATTCAACAAATAAATATACGATGTGGTGCTCTCTATTCCTCCTTCTTGGGAACCAAGGTAAACATCAGTTTGCCTTTGGCGCAAAGCTGCCCCTCAACGCTGCACTTGGCATCAACGATATAGGTTGTGGCGCGGCGGTAGGTAATCTTTGCGGTAATCTCGATGGTGTCGCCGGGACGCACTTGGCGTTTGAAGCGGGCCTCATCGATGCCGCTATAAAAGGGAGTCTTGCCAATCAAGTCATCCTTCAGCAAAACGCAGGACGACTGTGCCATAATCTCACACAGAATCACTCCGGGCACCACAGGATAACCGGGGTAGTGACCCTGAAGAAAATACTCATCGCCACGCACATGATAGTGGGCAATACCAATTTCGCCCTGTAGGTCAACGTCATCCACCAGCAGCATAGGCTCGCGATGGGGCAGGAATGTCTTTATTTCGTCTCTGTTCATCATAATATAGTGATATTTTTTCTTTTTCTTCAAAACATGATTAAAGTTTGCGCAATGCCACGCAGGCGTTCTGACCGCCAAAGCCGAAGGAATTGGAAATGGCCACCTCTGGCTGGAAGTCACGTGCCACATTGGGCGTATAGTTCAAATCACACTCGGGGTCGGGTTCCTGCAGATTGATGGTCGGAGCCACCTTGCCATGCTTCACAGTCAGGGCTGTGATGATGAGTTCGGTGGAACCGGCGGCACCCAGCATGTGTCCCATCATCGACTTGGTGGAGCTGATGACGGCCTTGCGGGCTTCGGCATCACCCAACACCTGCTTGATGGCACTTGTCTCCGACTTGTCATTGAGTGGAGTTCCGGTTCCGTGGGCATTGATATAGAGAGGCTCGCCTTGGTAGCCGGCTCCCTGCAGGGCCAGACGGATGGCCTGGGCAGCACACTTGCCGTCGGGACGCGGAGCGGTATAGTGGTGAGCATCGCAGGTGTTGCCATAACCAACCACCTCGGCATAGATGTGAGCTCCACGACGGACAGCCAAATCATAGTCTTCCAGAATCATGATACCGGCTCCTTCACCCATAACGAAACCTTTGCGGCGGGCATCAAAAGGCAGCGAGGCGGCATTGGGGTCAGGATTGGTGGAGAGGGCCTTGCTGTTAGCAAAACCGCCAATGGCTATCTCGGTGATAGCGGCCTCGGTGCTGCCGGTAATCATGGCATCAGCCAAGCCTTCCTTAATCATGCGGTAGGCCTCACCCACCGAGTGGGTACCCGTGGCGCAGGCGGTCACAATAGGCAGGTTGGGGCCCTGGGCATTGTACTGGATGGCCACATTGCCGGAAGCAATATTCGAAATCATCATGGGAATGAAGAGTGGCGACACGCGGCGCACACCTTCATTCAACACCTTGGTCTGTTCGCTCACGAAAGTGTGGATGCCGCCGATGCCCGAACCGATGGCACAGCCAAAGCGCTCAGGAGCAACATCTTTTTCCACCTCTAAGCCGCTGTCGGCCATAGCCTGCTTGGCAGCAGCTAAGGCAAAAAGGGCATAGCGGTCGTTATGACGGACAGTCTGTTTGTCAAGGCCCAAGGCAATAGGGTCAAAATCTTTAACCTCAGCAGCCACACTGACGGGGAGGTCGGGATTAGTGATAGAGGTGATGGGGGCGATGGCATTGGTGCCCTTCAGCAGGTTATCCCAAAGGGTGTTGATGTCGTTGCCAAGGGGATTGATGCAACCCATACCGGTTATGACTACACGTTTCATAGAATTGTCGTTTTTTAATTGTTTAGGTGAGTGAATGGGATTAAATTACTTGCTCCAACGCAGCACCGCTGCGCCGGTGACGAAACCAGCGCCGAAAGCGCTCAACGCCAACATGTCGCCTTTTTTGAGCTTACCGCTGCTATAGAGTTCGTCAATAAGAATGGGAATACTGGCCGAGGAGGTGTTGCCCATACGTTCAATGTTAGTGGGGAACTTATAGGCGGGCTGGGCCAGATGCTCCTGGATTGACTTAATGATGCGCTGATTGGCCTGATGCAAAAGATAGAGGTCTATCTTATCCGGAGTGAGACCAGCCTCTTCAATCACAACACGCAGGTCGCGCTGCGATGACTCAACAGCCATGCGGAACACCTCACGGCCATTCATAATCAGAGGTTCGGTAATATCTACACCCGGGGCCTCAAAGGGGGTCGTCTCCATGCGACGCTGGTAAACGATCACATCACGGTTAGGTACTGTGGTGAGGCGGATAGCCTTCAGGTCGTTGCCCTTGGTCACCACCACGGCCCCAGCTCCATCACCAAAAAGGATGGAAGTCTCGCGACGCTTCCAGTTGCAGAAACGCGATGGCTCCTCGGCGCAGACAATCAGCACATTCTTGGCGCGATTGGTCTTCAGCATTGCCTCGGCAACAGCCATGGCATCCAGAAAACCTGCACAAGCTCCATTCAGGTCAAAACAAGGGGCATGACTGCCGATATGTTGCTGCACGATGCAGCTGAGTGCTGGAGTAACGTAATTGTTTGCCACGTTGGAGCAGATGCAGAAATCAATGTCTTCGGGTAGAATGTTGGCCGATTCTACAGCCGAACGGGCGGCCGAAACAGCCAAGTCCATCAGAGATTCCGTAGAGCGTAGACGGCGGGTCTTGATTCCAGTACGGGTAGTAATCCACTCGTCGTTAGTGTCAAGGAAGCTTGCCAGCATTTCATTAGTCACCACCTTCGATGGTATGGCACTTCCTGTTCCAATAATCTTCATATCAAAAAAGTTTTTTTAGTCGTGTTTTGATGTTAAAACATAATTATACACGCGTGTGCGCATATTTCCAAGTGTGCAAAGAAACAAAGAAAAAGCGGGATAGCAAGAAAAAAAATGATATTTAATATAATAATTTGGGCAAAACACCGTTATTTTGGGTAAAAAACGACTATATTTGGTGAAAATGGAGAAATTAACAATGTGGAAGTGGGCAAAATTAGGCGTTCATGCTCCGCAATTTTTGACAGAAAAACGCAATATTTTTCATTTTTTAATACTTGTTAGTATTTTTGAAGTACTCTTTTTGACCATTTACAAGCCCATGGGTCTCCTCCACACCAGCGAGAGTCTTTCCCAATGGAGCCCCATATTCTATATGGTCATCTTGGCAGCTTCAGGCTTGGCCGTCCTCATCGGTAGCCGGGTCTTGCTCTACCACCGCCAGAAACGGAAACCGCTAAAAAGCAATGAATACCTAATCTGGGTTGTTGCCGAAGTGGTCCTTTTCACCCTACTGCTGTCCACCTTAGCTTACTGCATCAACGCCAACAAGGAGCTCCACTTCCTATCCATACTTTGGAGGGCATTCCTCGACATCGTCACCGTATTGCTGATACCCTATATCATCAGCATCCTCATCTTCCTGCTGCGCGAGCAACGGCAGGAAATTGCCGCCCTCAACGCCATGATTTTAGAGGAACGCCTGCCCGCTACAGTACCCGACGAGATGATCAACTTTTACGACAAAGGCGGTAGGCTGGCATTCGCCACCAAAAAAAAGAACGTGCTCTATGTCGAAGCCTCCGACAACTACACCAACATCCACTATGTCAACGAAGACAAGGTGGATTGTTTCATCCTGCATTGTTCCATGAAACAGATGGAACAGGAATACGCCAAAGATGGCATGCTGCGCTGCCACCGCGGTTATCTGGTCAACATAGCCAACGTCAAGCTCTTACGAAAGGAGAAGGATGGCCTTGCCATCGAACTGGCACAAACCGACAAAATCATCCCTGTTTCCAAAACCTATGTCGAAAAAGTAGCCCATTGCTTTGCCTCCTCACCCAATACAAGAGAAAGGGCATAACCCACCCCTACCCTATTTAACCAGAATACCAGTCACACGGATTGGACGAATGATACAAAGAATTCGCTTTTGCAAAAGTGAATTTTGCATCATTTTTCGCTTTTCGAAAAGCGAATGCAGTCCGTTTGTAATCGCCTTTTGCTTGAGGCATTCAGCGGAATAGAAGAAAACTGGCGATCCGTCCCGACAGGGACGAGACCTTGCATAACACGGTACAAGAGGACAGAGCCCTCGCAGTGCCGTGACAAGACAACCAACGGACCAGCGTCCCGACAGGGACGCGACAATGAAAACAAATAAATAGCACCTACCAAAAGGAAATTGGCATCCCTGGCGTAAAAAAAAAGCAACGCTGCATTATTTTTATTGCTATTTACCATTTTTTTGTACTTTTGCATCGTGAATTTACGGAGTACAACTCCTGATTTTACATAAAAATACGGAATACATCTCCACATATTCAAAAATACTAACACACGGCAATATGTTAGATCACGACCTTAATACGAAAAATTGCGGAATAAATCGTCAAAAAGTTACGGAATAAATCGTCAAAAAGTTGCGGAGTTTTGTTGTAAAGTGATTTATTTTTAGTATCTTTGCAGACGGAAATAATGAGTGATATTTATGGAGAGATACAAGAAACGCATTGCAGATGTGCTACTTGAACGAAAACTGCAAGGGAAAGGTGCCATACTGATTGATGGTCCCAAGTGGTGTGGCAAGACCACTACGGCAAAGCAAATAGCGTCCAGCATGCTGGATTTAGGTGACAGCTCAGTGCTGGACAACGCTCGCATTATGTTGCAGGTAAATCCTGCAAGATTGCTCAGTGGTGGAACACCCCGTCTTTTGGACGAATGGCAGTCGTTACCATCACTTTGGGACATGGTTCGCTCAGAGGTCGACCGCCGTCAGCAATTCGGTCAGTTTATTCTGACAGGCAGTAGTGTGCCTGCTGACCAGAATGCCATACATCATAGCGGTACAGGTCGTATCGGACGTATCAGCATGCGACCTATGAGCCTATGGGAATCTGGTGAATCAACAGGCGTGGTGAGTTTAAGTGATTTATTTGATGGCGTATCAATTGAACCACAGACTAACAGCATGGGATTGGAACAGATATCGTTTCTGATATGCCGTGGAGGATGGCCACAAGCCACATTTCTCACTGGCGACATCGCATTGGAACAGGCAAGAGACTACTATGAGGCCATCTATAAGGTAGACATATTGCGCGTGGATAATACTCGGCGCAATAGCGACAGAACACGGCACCTGCTTCGCTCGTATGCTCGGAATCAAGGACAGGCTGTAAGTTTGAAGAAACTTAGTGAAGACATCAAAGAGAATGACAATGCCTCCATCTCATACGAAACCGTATCTGACTATGTCGATGCATTGAAAAAGATGTTCGTAATAGAAGATATGCCAGCCTGGAATCCAAATCTGCGCAGCAAGGCGGCAATCCAATCGTCGGACACACGCTATTTCATAGACCCCAGCATCGCAGCAGGAGCTCTGTCTGTTGGACCTAACGATTTAATGAACGACTTAAAGGCCATGGGAATGTTTTTCGAGTCGATGGCCGTGCGTGATTTAAGGGTATATGCAGATGCTCTTGACGGCAATGTGTTCCACTTCCGCAATGCCAGCGGGTTGGAGTGCGATGCAGTGTTACACCGCCGCAATGGAACATATGGGCTAATCGAAATCAAGTTGGGTGGCAACGAACAGATAGACAAAGGAGCAGCCACACTAACGACGTTGGCTGGGAAGATAAACCTTGACAAAATGCCTCAGCCCTCATTCATGATGGTTCTTACAGCCGTGGGCGATTACTGCTACCGTCGTCCAAAAGATGGTGTATGGGTAGTACCCATCGGTTGTCTTAAACCATAGCATACTAACGCAATCTTTTTATTTCCGCGACAATACAAGTGGCAGGCACAATGCATCATATCACGGACACATCCGCGACCCGATAGGGACGCGACACAAAACGAATAAACCCACCTAAAGAGTGCGTGATGGCTCTTCGGCCCTTCTTCAGTCTCTTGGCGAGGTCGGCTTTTCCGTCGGGTGGATTATGCCTGATATGACTCCAATGGATATGCAGAAAAAAGGAAGTGCCACTTCGTTTTTTCAGCGAATAGCCAAAGTAGCACTTCGAGATTTAGTTGTTTTCAGTTTAGTGCGTGTACCATGTGATACGACTATTTACGAGGCTTGTCCCACTTTGAAATTCGACTTGTATAGATGTCGGACAGGTGATGGCACAGGCACCAGAAATAGAAGCGAGACCCGAACACATTGCGTATTTCCCGGTATATCCATCATGACTTGTAAGACCATTCATATCAAAATTATAAAGATTGAGACTTGTCAATCTACTACAATTTTGGAACATGTATCGCATATCATTCACATTGGCAGTGTTGAAGTTATAAAGATCAATGCTGGTTAAGTTGCTGCAATCCCCGAACATCCCATACATGTTTGTGACATTAGAAGTGTTGAAGTTGGAGAGATTGAGACTGGTTAGGCTGCTGCAACCACCGAACATCCAATACATATTCGTGACATTGGAAGTGTTAAAGTTGGAGAGATTAAGGCTGGTTAAGCTGCTGCAACGACCGAACATTTGAGACATATTCGTGACATTAGTAGTGTTAAAGCTGGAGAGATTAAGGCTTGTTAGACTGCTGCAATCAAAAAACATATTAGTCATATTAGTGACATTGAAGGTATTGAAGTTGGAGAGATTGAGGCTTGTTAGACTGCTGCAATGTATGAACATCTGTTTCATATTCGTAACATTAGTAGTGTTAAAGCTGGAGAGATTGAGGCTTGTTAGAGTGCTACAATAACCGAATAGCCCAGACATATTCGTGACATTGGAAGTGTTGAAGTTGGAGAGGTCGATGCTGGTCATGCTGTTGCAACCATAGAACATCTCAGACATATTAATGACATTAGAAGTGTTAAAGTTATCTCCAAATTCAATATTAGTGAGTGCCAATGATAAATTGGCATAAAGTCCTCTAAACATCCTAAAACAGTATGAATTGGCATTCATTCTATTCGCAGGAGTAGAAACCACCCATGTGGAACCGTCCATATTGCCATATATTGGATACTGAGATGAGGATGTCGAAAGAATAGTACCCGATGTAACAGCGGCGTTATTATACTCAAAACGTATTGCTGTGGCATTTTGTGGAATAGCTGCATTGAACGTGGGGCCACTTACAAGTTCGGCAGCAGTTTGGGACAATTCATCCACATTGACGGTAACGGTGGTGATGGTGTTGTGTGCCAAAGTGGCATCTTCGATGGGAATAGACTTATAGCCTGTGGTGGTTGTGACGGTAACGGTTACGTCGCTTGGGGTGGAGAATTCAGGTACTATCACGTCAAAGTATTCTGTTGCCAAAGGCTCTACAGTTTTCATCGGGGTGTTGTCTGTCTTGCAAAGGCTAACCGAATGCGAACCTGTCGAAGAAGGAATGACAATAGCATCTGAGCTCTCGCCTGTGATAGTGGCAGTACCCATACCGCTGAGAGTAACGCTTTCGGCAGTGATAGTGATGTTTGTAACAGGTAGTTGGGCATTGATGGCGTTGCTGACATACACCCTCACCAAGGAGCAAAGGTTGTGAAACTGGAGGGTGCTACCCCTGTCGATAAAGGCACCCATAGGGACATCCACCCGCTGATGGGTGCCCACCATTTCAAACACCTGTGTTGCTGGCAGGGTTACAGCCACAGAACTGCTGTTGTTGATATTGTCATTGCTATTGGTGAGAACACCGGCAGGGAAGATGGCGCGGTAGCCCAAAGTACTGTTTGCCACATTAGGTATCTGTGCGGAATTCTCCATTGCCGTCTGTAACGTGTAATCGGCATCGTTAATCCTTATCTGGTCACCATTATGCCAATAGGGTGTGTGGTCGTTGATATAGACCTTTGAGTCGTTGCTGACTTTCTGGATGACCGCATTAAGAGTGACGACATCCTGGTCCTTTTTGCAGCTAACGGCACTAATAGCCAATAGAGCTACAAAGAACGAGGAAATGATATATTGCTTCTTCATAGTGTGTGATTTTAATGATTTGATAAAGAATCTTATACTATATTTGACTGTTTTTTCAACAGCATCGAAGATGCTGAATCTCAATAACCCCATACAAGAAACTGTCAGGTTTCGCAGTGTGGGGTCAGGAATAGCCTTACTACTCAGCGTCCCGAAGATGAAGAAGTGCCAGTGGCTCTTCGATAACGGAGTAAAACGAAGTGGAGAATTAAACGACAATGAGACAGTTTTGCAAAAATCAGTCATACGTTGCATAAGAGCGTAATTTGTTTAATTGGTAATTGTACTTGTACTATAATTCGAGAATTAAATTCGTCAGACTCGTGTAATTCGTGTTCGAAATAAATGGATAGAGGTTACTGTGATAAATTGTTTAATTCCATGAACCAGTGCCGAAGACATCGGTACCCTGAGAGGAACCGTTGTTCCATCCGGCATCACCGAAGCGATTGGCATCAGAACTTGATGTTGGGCCATCCCATGTGTCACTATCAATGAGGGGCAATTCGAAGCCTGATGTCCGAACCGACATCTGCAATCCCTCTTCCACCACAAAGGAAACCATTGTTACCTTAGGCGGGTCGTAATTGAGTTTGTATTTCTTTTCCATAGGCAAGAATTGTATAATGTTGTTCTATTTAGTGTTTTCGTATTGTACGGGCATAAGAAAATCGTGGAAGTTTCCATGTATAGCAACATAAAACACTGGTATATAAAAAGAAAGCCC
>JAEEGL011325583.1_pt1 | contig 38247 bp, 34 predicted proteins | sample 9134231 | NCBI WGS metagenome assembly JAEEGL01 (sample SAMN16246548, study PRJNA631951) | gut metagenome | biome: gut microbiome; feature: rumen; material: fiber-attached | host: Bos | place: Iran: Karaj | collected 2018-10
ACAACTGATATTGAATTTGAATTCCCTTGGGGATTCGGTGAATTATGGGGTATTGCATCTCGTACAAATTATGATTTAAATGCCCATCAAAATCATTCAGGTGCTAATTTAGAATATTTAGACCCTGAAGATAATACAAAATATATTCCTTATGTTGTTGAACCATCTGTTGGTGTTGAAAGAATGTTACTTTCTGTATTATTCTCAGCATACGATGAAGAAACTAATGATAAAGGAGATGTAAGAACTGTATTAAGATTACATCCTGCACTTGCTCCATACAAGGTTGCAGTACTTCCTTTAATTAAGAAAAATCATGCTGAAAAAGCAAATGAGGTTTATGAAGAATTAGTTAAGCATTTCTCATGTGTTTATGATGAAACAGCTAATATCGGAAAGAGATATAGAAGAGAAGATGCAATTGGTACTCCATATTGTATTACAATCGATGATAATACTTTAAATGATGGTACAGTTACATTAAGAGATAGAGATACAATGGAACAAATCACATTAAAGATTGAAGAAATTGTTCCTTACGTAGAAAAGAAAATTTTATTATAACGAAGAAAAGGAGAAGCCATGGCAACAGATGAAGAAATAAAAAGAGTCGTTGATTCAACTGATATTGTTGAATTAGTATCTGAATATATTAGTCTTGAAAAGCGTGGCAAGAATTATGTTGGATTATGTCCATTTCATAATGAAAATACTCCTTCGTTTGTCGTAAGTCCTGAAAAGAATCTAGCCCATTGCTTCAGCTGTAAGGGTGGAGGCGGACCAATTCAATTTTTAATGCAAATAAGAAATATTGGATTTGGTGAAGCTTTAAATATCTTAGCTGAAAAAAATGGAATAAAAATTTCAGGGTATAAAAAAATTGAGCGTGTTGATCCATATAAAAAATTAAAAGAGATAATGAATGTCTCAAAGGATTTTTATAGGACCTCTTTAGAAAAAACTAATTTTGGTGTTGAAGCTAAAGAATATTTAGCAAAAAGAGGAATAGATGATGAATTAATAAATGATTTCAATATTGGTTTATCACCTAATGAAACAGATTCCTTATATCAAACATTAAAAAATTTAGGATATTTAGAGCTCGATATGCTTGAATGTGGTTTAGTTGATAAGGGTATGAATAACACTTATCACGACCTATTTGTTAAAAGAATTATGTTTCCTATTTCCGATGAGGAAGGAAATGTAATAGGATATTCAGCAAGAATATTTAATAATCCCGATAAAAAACAGCCTAAATATATAAACACAAGAGAAACTAATTTATATCATAAGGGTGAAGTTTTATATAACCTTCATTTGGCTAAATCAGAAATCAGAAAGAAAAATAGAATTATTCTTCATGAAGGTCAAATGGATGTTATCGCATCATTTAAATCAGGACTTAAAGAAGCAGTATGTACAATGGGTACTGCCTTAACTATTCAAGCTGCTAATATCATAAGAAAATATACCTCAAATGTAATAATTTGTTACGATGGTGATAAAGCTGGTATAAATGCTTCATTAAAAGCCATCAAGGTATTTAAAAGTGTTGGATTTAATGTTCATTTAGTCTTGCTTCCAAATGGACAGGACCCAGATGAATATGTATTAAAATATGGTAAGGAAGAATATGTTAAATATTTTGAAAGCCATATTGTAGATGAATATTCATATACATTAAGTCAAGCTTTAATTTTATATAATTTAAATGATGCTCAAGGTTTAAATGATGCCAAAGAATTAATTTATAATTCATTAATAAATTCAAATTCAAGTATCATTGAAGAAAAATATTTATCTATATTTGCTGAGAATATAAAAACATCTCTTGATGCAATTAGAAAAGATTATTATTCATATAAGAATAAAAAGATTCCTAATGAATTTATAGAATCTCAAGAAGAAGTTAATATTCCTCAACCAATAAAGATAAACTATAATACATCAAGAGCTCAAATTAGATTATTTATGTATGCTAAATCATCAAAAGAAAAAGCACTTTATATCGATAATGAAATTAGTCCTTATTTAGATGCTTTAAGTGATGATAATAGAAATTTATGGTTATCATTAGTTTATGATTATTACAATAATAATGAATTATTCTCAGAAGAAAAATTCATTAAAGCCTTAGATGAAGAAAAAAGAAATTATTATTTTAAGGTTTTAGATAATTTAAGGAATAATCCAGATAAATATGATGAAGAAGATTTAGAACAGTGTATTGAAAAAATTCATTTAGAGCATTTAGATGCTCAAAGTAAAAAAATTAGTAAGGATATTGAAAGGACAGATAGTTTTGATGACAAATCAAAATTAATTGTCGCAAAGTTTCAAAATAGAAAGAAAAAAGAAAGCCTAAAAAGGAGAGAAAAATAATGGAATTACAACAAGCAATTAACGAATTAATTGAATTAGGCAAGAAAAACGGTGGATCAGTTACAACAAATGATGTTGCTAAATATTTCACTGAAGATAAGGATGAATATGATAAGATTGAAAAAGCCTTATTAGATGCTGATATTACAATTGAACAAGCTGATGCAGAAGATGCTGATATCGATGATATCGAGCCTGTAATCATTGAAGAAGAGGAAGTTGATATTTCAGATTATGACCAACTACCATCTTCAGTTAGAGTAGATGACCCTGTAAGAATGTATTTAAAGGAAATTGGTAATATTCAATTATTAACAATCGAAGAAGAAACTGAATATGCTCAAAGAGTTGTTGAAGGAAGAGCTGCAAAAGAAAAGCTTGAAGCAATTGATGCTGATGATCAAAATACAGTTTCACAAGAAGAATATGAAAATTTATTAGATATTTCAGCAAGAGCAGATATCGCTAAGGATAAGCTTGTAGATGCTAACTTAAGACTTGTTGTTTCTATTGCTAAAAGATATTTAGGTAGAGGTTTACAATTCTTAGATTTAATCCAAGAAGGTAATATGGGCTTAATTAAGGCTGTAGATAAATTTGATTATAATAAAGGTTATAAATTCTCTACATATGCAACTTGGTGGATTAGACAAGCCATTACAAGAGCTGTTGCTGATCAAGCAAGAACAATAAGAATTCCAGTTCACATGGTAGAAACAATTAATAAGCTTGTTAGAACTCAACGTCAATTAGTTCAAGAATTGTCTAGAGAACCAAGCCAAGCTGAAATTGCTGAAAGAATGGGTATTTCAGTTGAAAAGGTTCAACAAATTCAAAAGATAGCTCAAGAGCCTATCTCTTTAGAACAACCAGTTGGTGAAGAAGAAGATTCATCTTTAGGAGATTTCATTTCAGATCCACATGCATTAGATCCATATGAATATACTGCTAAGATGAAATTAAGAGAAGAATTAGATGAAGTTTTATCAACTTTAACAGAAAGAGAAGAAAGAGTTTTAAGATTAAGATTTGGTTTAATTGATGGACGTCAAAGAACTCTAGAAGAAGTTGGTAAAGAATTTAATGTAACAAGAGAACGTATTAGACAAATTGAAGCAAAAGCTTTAAGAAAGCTAAGAAGTCCAGCTAGAAGCAAAAAGCTTAAAGATTTTATTATTAAGCACTAATTAAAATATATAAGAATCTCAGAATGTGTGAACTGAGATTCTTTTTTTAAATTTATTTATCTTTTTTTTAAAAATTGTTATAATAAGTTGACGTGGTTCTATTTATTAAAAAAATAGAGGGGATATACATATGGAATTAAGTAAAGCTTTAGAAGAATTAAAAAAAATAGGTAAAAAGAATTCTAATGTAATTGATGAAAAAACAATTTTTAATTATGTTTCAGAATTTGATTATGATGAGGCATTAGAATTTTTAGATAAAGAAGGAATTGAAATCCTTGCTTTAGAAGAAGATGAATTAAATCCTATAAATATTGAAAAAGATTATGAAGCAATCATTAAAACAAATGATATTGTTAAAATATATTTTAATGAAATAGGCGTTTATAATATATTATCTAGTGAAGAAGAAATTGATTTATTTAAAAAATATAATGAGGGTAAGGCTGCAAAAGAAAAAATAAAAGAAATAGAAGCCGATGATTTAAATACTATATCTGAAGAAGAATACAAAAAATTATATAATTTGTCAGATTTAGGAGATGCAGCTTATGAAAAAATTATTTATTCTAATTTGAAGCTTGTGGCATCTATTGCGAAAAGATATTCAAAAAGAGGAATGAGTTTATTAGATTTGATTCAAGAAGGTAATATGGGACTTCAGCGTGCTATTGATAAATTTGATTATGAAAAAGGTAATAAATTTTCAACTTACGCAACTCCTTGGATTAAACAAGGTATCACTCGTTCATTAACAGATAAATCAAGAACGATTAGATTACCTTCTTATTTGTTAGATACAATATCTAAAATAAAAAAGGTAGAAGATGAATTAGAACAAGAATTAAAAAGAAAGCCTACTTATGATGAAATATCTAAAAAAACAGGAATTCCTAAAGAAAAGCTTGCTTCAATCTTAGATTCATATCAAATACCTATTTCTTTAGAGAAGCCAGTAGGTGATGAAGATGATGCTACAATAGGAGATTTTGTTGCTGATAAGAATAATCCAAATCCATTAGAATATTGTAAAAATATCGCTTTAAAGCATGATTTATATAAGCTTATAAATAATAATTTAACTGAAAGAGAAGCCGAAATTTTAAAGCTTAGATTTGGCCTTTCAGATGGTAATCCTAAAACATTAGAAGAAATTGGTAAGCTTATGGGAAATGTTTCTAAAGAGCGTATAAGACAAATAGAATTTAAAGCTTTAAGAAAATTGCAAAATTTAAAAGAAACAAAAATATTAAAAGAATCATATAGGAAATAATTATGACAAGAATAGAATTACTTTCAAGCCTTACAGAAGGCTTTGATACAATTTGTGATATAGGCTGTGATCATGGCTATGTCATTATAGATGCAATTGAAAAATATAATGTAAAAAAAGCAATTGCAGTTGATGTTAATGAAAAACCTTTAAATAGTGCTAAGGCAAATGCTTCACATTTAAAAGATAAAGTAGAATATATATTATCAGATGGACTTGATAATGTAAATTCAGATTTTGATTGTGCTATTATGGCAGGTATGGGTGGTATCTTAATAAAAGATATTATAAATAAAGGTTTAAATAAATTAAAAAATAAAACTATAATTATTCAAGCAAATTCAGATAGACCATTATTAAGAAAATATTTAAACGAAAATAATTTTAAATTTGTAAAAGAATTTGCCATAAATGATCAAAATAAATATTATGAAATAATGGTTGTAGAATCAGGAAATGAAAAATTAGATGAATTTGATATAGAATTCGGTCCTATTTTAAGAAGAAATAAAACAGATATTTATATTAATCATTATGAAAATGAATTAAATAATTTAGAAAAAATAATTTCTAAAATAAATGATAAGGATAAATTAGAAGAAAAATTAAAATATTATAGACTTTTAATTAGATTATTATGTAAAGGAACAGTCTTAACATATAATATTTTAAATACTAAAAACTATTATAGAACTTATTTTTTAGATGATGAAAAAAGACCTACAATTTTAGTTTCACCAGGTGGTGGATATCATCATTGTAGCCCTAGAGAAGCTGGAAATATTGCATATTATTATAATAATAAAGGTTATCATGTAGTAGTTGTAAATTATAAAATGACAGATGAGGCATATCCTATGCCTGCAACATATTTAGCATATGTAAATAATTTATTAAGAAATGATAAAAGAGTATCTAAAATAATAGGTTTAGGCTTTTCAGCTGGAGGTCATAATATTTTAGAGATGAATATCCATAATGAGGATTATAAAACATCTAAATGTGATTTATTAATGCTAGGATATCCTGTTGTTACAAATGATATAGAATATATTCATAAAGGTTCTTTTGAAAATTTATTAAAGGATAAGATTAATGATATAGACTTATATAATAAGATGTCTTTAGAAAAAGAAATAAAAAAGGATTCGATACCTTCATTATTCTTATGGGGAACAATTACTGATGAATCAGTACATGTTATGAATTCTATTAAATTATTAGAGGCCTGCAAGAAAAATGATATAAATGTTGAATATCATCTTTTCCCAATGGGAGGACATGGCTTAGGTAGTGCTGATAATTATTCAGCAGAAGGAAATAAATCAAAAAATATTCCATATATTAATAAATGGTTAGATTTATCTAATGAATGGATACACAATAATTTAAAAAAATAGGAAAAAAAGCATTTTTTGATGCTTTTTTCTTTATTAAAAAGATATTTTTTGATACAATAAAAAGAAAGAAGAGAGTTAGGAGAATTATATATGATTACTTATTTTACAGACACAGATACTGACATCACGCCAGAGGAAGCTAAAAAATATGGATATAAATTAATTAGTATGCCATATTCAATTAACGATAAAGAAGTTTATCCTTATGAGGACTTTGACGAATTTAATTCTCATGAATTTTATGACAGGTTAAGACATGGTACATTACCTAAAACTTTTGGTATATCACCTGAAAAATATTTAAAATATTTTGAGCCTGAATTTGAAAAAGGAAATGATATTTTATATGTTTCATTTTCAAAAGCAATGTCAGGTACATTTAATGCGATGAATATTGCTTTAGATGAATTAAAAGAAAAATATCCTGAAAGAAAATTTTATCAAATAGATACTAAAGGTATTACTATTATGAGTAATATTATAGTAAAAGAAATTGGCGATATGATTTTAGCAGGTAAGCCTGTTGAAGAAATTTTAAAATGGGCAGAAACTGAAGTTGATCATTATGCTACATATTTCTTTGCTGATAATTTAGGATTCTTTAGAAAAAGTGGTAGAGTAACAAATTTAAAAGGCTTCATGGGTGATATGTTTGGTATTAGACCTATTTTAAATATGAATGCCGATGGTATGATGACAAACATAGATAAAACTAAAGGAAGAATGGGAGCTATTTTAAAGCTTGTAGATTATGTAAAAACTTTAGGTGATAATGTAAAAGATTATAGAATTATTATTGGACATTCTGATAATTTAGAATTAGCTAAAAAGCTTGAGGAAGCTTTAAAAAAAGAATTTGGAAACGAATTAAAAATTGAATTTGTAGTTGTTAACCCTACTGCAGGAAGCCACTGTGGTCCTGATGGAATAGGTGTTGCATTCCACAGTACTAAGAGGTAAATATGATAGAGGTAGTAGAAGTAATAAGCAAAAAGGAAATCAAAGAATTTGTTGATTTCCCTTTAAAGTTATACAAAAAAGATCCATATTATGTACCAGCATTATATATGGATGAATTAAAAATGTTTAAGCCAAATTATGTATATTATGATCAAAGCGAAGCTAAATGCTTTATAGCTAAAAAGGATGGAAAAACAGTAGGAAGAATTCAAGCTATAATTCAAAATGCGGCAAATGCTAAATATGATCAAAAAAGAATAAGATTTACAAGATTTGATTCGATTGATGATCAAGAGGTTTCAAATGCTTTATTTGATAAAGTAAAAGAATACGCTAAAAAGAATGATTTAGATGAAATCGTAGGCCCTTTAGGATTTTCAGATTTAGAGCGTGAAGGATTACTAATTGAAGGATTTGATCAAAAACAAACATTTGAGGAACAATATAATTATAGCTATTATCAAAAGCTAATTGAAAATTATGGATTTGAAAAGGAAGTTGATTGGACTGAATCAATCATTAAAAATAATCCTGATACTAAAATCCAAGATAAAATGATTAGATTAGCTGAAACTGTTTTAAAAAGAAATAATTTACATATTGGTAAGGCTAAAAATGTAAAAGATTTTTTAAATAAATATGCTGATAAATTCTTTAGCATATTAGATGAATCTTATGATAATGTTTACGGTACAGTTCCATTTACAGATGGAATGAAGAAATTATTAATTTCAAATTTCTCATTATTAATTGATTTAAGATTCGTATGTGTTATTTTAAATGAAAATGATGAAGCTGTTTGTATGGGATTATGCTTACCTTCTATTGCTGATGCAGTAAAAAAATCAGATGGTCATTTAACACTTCCTGCAATATTAAGAATATTAAAGGCTAAGAAAAATCCTAAAATAATTGATTTTGCCTTAATAGGCGTTAAGCCTTCATATCAAATGAAGGGTGTAAATGTAATTATTTTAGCTGAAATAATGAAAATGTTAAATAAAAAAGGTGTAATGTATGCTGAAACTAATTTGAATTTAGAAACAAATAATGAGGTTTTAGCACAATGGAAATATTTTGATTGTAAAACAAATAAAAGAAGAAGATGCTTTATAAAGAAGATTTAGCATCTTCTTTTTGTTATGGATTTTTAAAATTTTTAATTTGTGGTATATTATTTAAGAATGTTTTATTTTGTTACAAAAAATGTTATTATTTATATATGTTAAATATATAACTTTTTTAATAAGGAGTTTTTGATATGCTAGAAGATATTTTATTTAAAAAGATAGAAGAATATGACACAATAATTATTCATAGACATGAAAGACCTGATTTGGATGCTTTAGGAAGCCAAATTGGCTTAAAGCTAACTTTAAAAAATAAATTTCCAAACAAGAATATATATGCTGTAGGTGATTCATCTAGAAGATATAATTTTATTGGTCATATGGATTTGATTGATGATGATAAATATAAAAATGCTTTGGCAATAATTGTAGATGTTGCTGTATCAAATATGGTTTCTGATAATAGATATAAGTTAGCTAAAGAGGTATTTGTTATAGATCATCATAATAATAATTGTGATATAACAACAAATTGGATTTGTGATAATAAAAGAATCGCTGTAGGTGAATTAATTGCTGATTTATTATTTAAGCATAATTATTTCATTCCTAGTGAGGCAGCAACAGCATTTTATGGAGCAATTGTAACAGATTCAGGAAGATTCCAATATGGTTATTCATCTTCTGTATTTTCAGTTGCATCTAAGCTAGTTGCATCAGGCGCTAATCCTAAATATATATATGATAATATATATGTTGAAACTCAAGATGAAAGAAATATGAAATTATATTTCCAAAATCAAATTAAATTTAAAGATGGCGTATCTTATATTAAGAGTGAAGCTGATGTCTTTAAAAAGTTCAATGTTGAATTCCAAGATATTTCAAGAGGCATGGTCAATTTAATGGCTGGTGTTAAAGAAACTGAAATATGGTGTAATTTTACATTTGATGAAACTAAAAATGCTGTAATAGGTGAATTTAGATCAAGAAGTATACCTATTGTAGATGTTGCAAAAAAATATGGTGGTGGAGGTCATTTACTTGCTTGTGGTGCAACCTTAAAGGATTTTAAGGAAGCTGATTTAGTAATAAGTGATTTTATTGATTTAATAAAAGCTAAAAGTGGTGAATAATAATGATTGGTAAAATTCATTCATTCTATGCTGGTGGTACTGTAGATGGACCTGGTATTAGATATGTTGTGTTTTTTAAAGGCTGTCCTTTAAGATGCTTATATTGCCATAATCCTGATACATGGACAATGGATGGCGCAAGTGAATATAGCGCAGATGAAATAGTAAATGATGCTTTAAAATATAAAGGATATTTTAAAACTGGTGGTGGAGTAACCATCTCTGGTGGTGAACCTCTTTTACAAATTGATTTTTTAATTGAATTATTAAAAAAATTAAAGAATCATGATATTCATACAGCAGTAGATACATCAGGTATAATTTATGATAAAGATAATTTAGAATTAAAAGCTAAATTTGATGAATTAATTAAATATGTTGATTTATTCTTGTTAGATATTAAGCATATTGATAATGAAGAACATATTAAGCTTACAGGTAAGCCTAATAAAAATGTGCTAGATTTTGCTAAATATTTATCAGATAATAATAAGCATATGTGGATAAGGCATGTATTAGTTCCTTCTATTACTTTAAATGATGAATATTTGAAGAGAACAAAGGAATTTATTGATACATTAAATAATGTTGATAAAATAGAGGTTTTACCTTATCATACTATGGGAATAGTTAAATATGAAAATTTAAATATACCATATAGATTAAAAGGTGTTAATCCTCCAACTAAAGAAGAAACAAAACATGCAAAAATGATTTTAGGAGCAATAAAGAATGCAGTTAAATAATAAAAATTATTTAGATATATTAAAAGGAATTAGTGTTATTGAGGTTTCTGGTGAATCTTGTGCTAATTGTTTAACATTGATGCCTATTTTAAATAAAATAGTATCAAGTAGAGATGATTGTGTATTACATCATATAGAAGCAGCTGAAGATACAATGGAATTAATTCAAGCCTTTGATATTCAGGCAGTTCCTACTATATTAGTTATGAAGGATGATTATATAGTTGCAAGATGCAAAGGATTCCAGCCAGAAGAAATATTAGAGCTATGGCTTGATGATAAAATAAGTGAAGCAAAGAAATTTACTATTAAGAATAATTCTTAAATAAAATTACTGTTTTGTATTGTATTTGGTATAGTATTAGGTTATAATAATTGTGCACAAATAATTTTATTATTTGGTGCACTTTTGTTTTTTGGAGAAGAGAATTATTATAAGAAAAGAGGAAAAGGAAAAATGTATAACGAAGCATGGGAAGGTTTTGTTCCTGGCAAGTGGAATAATGATGAAATAAACGTACGTGATTTCATTCAAAGAAATTATACTCCATATGAAGGTGACGCAAGCTTTTTAGCTGGTCCAACAGAAAGAACTTTAAAATTATGGGATATAATTTTAGATTTATCAGCAAAAGAAAGAGAACACGGTGGTGTTTTAGCTGCTGATACTGATATTATTGCTACTTTAACAAGTCATGCCCCAGGTTATTTAGATAAAGACTTAGAGCAAATTGTAGGTTTACAAACTGATAAGCCTTTTAAGCGTTCACTTCAACCATTTGGTGGTATTCGTATGGCTGAACAAGCATGCGAAATGTATGGCTACCAAGTAAGTGATAGAGTTAAAGATATTTTCAAATATAGAAAGACTCACAATGATGGTGTATTTGATGTTTATACTCCTGAAATGAGAAACGCTAGAACTGCTCATATATTAACAGGTTTACCTGATACTTATGGTAGAGGTAGAATTGTTGGTGATTATAGAAGAATCGCTTTATATGGTATTGATTATTTAATCCATAAAAAGGAAGAAGATAAATCATTAATTGATGGTGAAATGACACCAGATAAGGTAAGAGATAGAGAAGAAGTTGCAGAACAAATTAGAGCTTTAGGCCAATTAAAGGAAATGGCAGCTTCATATGGATTTGATATTTCTAAACCAGCAAAGACTGCAAAGGAAGCTATTCAATTCTTATATTTCGGTTATTTAGGAGCTGTTAAGGACCAAAATGGTGCTGCCATGTCAATTGGTAGAAACTCAACATTCTTAGATATTTATATCGAAAGAGATTTAAAGAATGGTGTTATTACTGAATCTGAAGCTCAAGAATTAATGGATCATTTCATTATGAAATTAAGAATTGTTAAATTCATGAGAATTCAATCTTATAATGAATTATTCTCAGGAGATCCAACTTGGGTTACTGAATCAATCGGTGGTATGGGTACTGATGGTAGAACATTAGTTACTAAAAACTCATTCCGTGTATTACATACATTAGATAACTTAGGACCAGCACCAGAACCAAATTTAACAGTTTTATGGGCTAAGAATTTACCTATGAACTTCAAGAGATTCTGTGCTGATATTTCAATTAGAACATCATCTATTCAATATGAATCAGATGAATTAATGAGACCAATCATGGGCGATGATTATTGTATTGCTTGCTGCGTATCTTCTATGAGACAAGGTAAGGATATGCAATTCTTCGGTGCTCGTGCTAACTTAGCTAAAGCTTTACTTTATGCTTTAAATGGTGGTAGAGATGAATTAACTAAGGATAAGAAGACTGGTCTTCCACTTCAAGTTGCTCCAAAATATGAAGCAGTTACATCAAATGAACCATTAAATTTTGAAGATGTTAAACAAAAATATGTTCAAATGATGGAATGGTTAGCAGGACTTTATGTTAATACATTAAATGCTATTCACTACATGCATGATAAATATGCATATGAAGCAATTGAAATGGCATTACATGACACAAATGTACATAGATATTTCGCAACAGGTATTGCTGGTTTATCTTGTGCAGTAGATTCACTTTCAGCTATTAAATATGCAAAGGTTACACCAATTAGAGATGAATTTGGTATGATTGTTGATTTCAAGACTGTTGGTGATTTCCCTAAATATGGTAATAACGATGATAGAGTAGATGAAATTGCTGTATGGCTAGTTAAGACTTTCATGAACATGATTAAAAAGCACTACACATATAGAAATTCTGAACCTACAATGTCAATCTTAACTATTACATCAAACGTAGTATATGGTAAGAAGACAGGTAATACTCCTGATGGAAGAAAAGCAGGAGAACCACTTGCTCCAGGTGCAAACCCAATGCATGGTAGAGATTCTCATGGTGCTTTAGCTTCACTTGAATCAGTTGCTAAATTACCATATGAATATTCAAGAGATGGTATTTCTAATACATTCTCAGTTACACCTAATTCATTAGGTAAGGATGAAGACTAATAAGGAGGATATTAATTATGTCTGAACAAAGAATTGATAATCTAGTTCAAATGCTAGATACTTATGTAGCAGATGGTGGTTACCATCTAAACGTAAATGTTTTTAATCGTAAAACACTTTTAGATGCCCAAAAGCATCCTGAAAAATATCCACAATTAACAATCAGAGTTTCTGGTTATGCTGTAAATTTCATTAAGCTAACTAAGGAACAACAAGATGATGTTATTAGTCGTACAATTCATGAATCTTTATAATTAAAATATGGTCTCACATAAGTGAGGCCATTTTTAATATCTTTATTTAATTTTATACAATTATATTATTTGAAACGCTTTTATGCTTTATTTTATCTTTAATAGTGATATAATAGCTATGCTTAAGAGGATATAAATATGAAAAGAAATATCAATATGACAGAGGGCAACCTCTTTAAAAATATAATTATATATTCAATTCCTATTATTTTATCAGGTGTATTACAGTTATTATATAATGCTTGTGATTTAATAGTTTGTAGAATGTTTGGACCTGAACATTCAACTGCGGCAATTTCATCTACAAGTTCATTAATAAATTTAATTGTTAATTTATTTTTAGGCTTATCAGTAGGTGCTAATGTTTTAATGAGTAGATGCGTTGGAATGAAGGATAAGGATAAAGGTCAAAGAGTAGTTTATACTTCAATGATTTTTTCATTAGTGTTTGGAATAATTGTTGGTATATTTGGCTTTTTTACAGCATCAACATTCTTAAAGCTAATGGGTACAACAGAAGATGTAATAAATATGTCAACATCATATTTAAAAATCTATATGCTAGGCCTACCTTTTTCAATGATATATAACTATGGTGCTGCCCTTTTTAGAGCAACAGGTGATACTAATAGACCTTTTATATTTTTAGCTTTATCTGGTGTTTTAAATGTATTATTAAATTTATTATTTGTTATATCATTTAAAATGGGTGTACCTGGTGTTGCTTGGGCAACAATTATATCTCAAGGCATGTCAGCTTTATTAATAATAATTTCATTAATGAAGAGTAAAGGATTTTTTGAATTTAAAATTAAAGAAATTAAATTTTATAAAAAAGAAGCAATTGAAATTGTAAGAATTGGTCTTCCTGCAGGCCTTCAAGGTGCTATATTTTCATTTTCAAATGTCTTAATTCAATCAAGTATAAATTCATTAGGCACAAATGTAGTAGATGGAAGTGGAGCATCTTCAAATCTAGAAGGATTTATTTACACAGCGATGAATTCAGTTGCTCAAGCATGCGTATCATTTGTTGCGGCAAATTATGGAGCTAAAAATAGAGAAAATATTAAAAAATCAGTATTTTATTCTTTATCATTAGTATTCATTATGAATGTAATAGTTGGTGGTATTATTTTAATATTTAGAAATCAATTATTAGGCTTATATGTTTCAACAGAAGATGCAATAAAGGCTGGTGCTACAAGATTAATTATTATAGGTGTTACTTATTTTTTATGTGGCTTTATGGATACGATGGCTTTTTCATTAAGAGGAATCGGATATTCATTTGTTCCTATGATTGTATCTTTAATTGGTTCTTGTCTATTAAGAATCATATGGATATATACATTCTTCCAAATAGATACACTTCATAATATTGGAGGTCTTGTAATGTCATATCCAATATCTTGGCTTATAACTGTTTCAGTTCATGCAATAATGTTTATTGTTTTATTTAGAAAAATAAAATTTAATGAAATTGAAACAATTTAAAATAATTCTTATAAAATAAAATATAATAATATATACTCATAATGTATTTTAAAAAAAACAGAGTAGCAAAATCGCGTTAAGTGTCATATCACGGGATGTTGGGTATGAACGAACACTATAGTGGCGGTGATTTTGCGCGTCCGCTGTAAAAGAATTATTTTTATAGCGGCTTTCGAATTTCAATTTGGAGGCCTTTTTATTATGGAAGAAATAAAAGAAGAAAAAGAAATATCAAAATTTAAAAAAATATTTAATTTGCTTAAAAAAAGGATGGTTAATTATTTTAAAGTAAAACTATTTTAAAAATTGAGCACAATCTAATTTGAATAGTTTAAGGCATTTTATTGAAAAAATCAACAAAACTTGCTATAATTGTAGAAAAACAGTGTGTTGAGGGAGTTTTTGTATGAATATACACAAAAAAGAATGGGAAATATTTTTGTTTTTGTTTGCATTAGTTTTATGTTTGTCATCTTGTTTTGTAGGCTTTAAAAATGAAAAATATAATTTGAGGGAAGGCACTTTTAGCTACAAAGATGAAGAATATAAGTTGACAGAAGGATTGTATATAGAAGAATTAAAAATGTCTTTTTCAATAATAAGTGAAGACGAATATAGCAAATCGACTCCAAATAATTGTGTAAGAGATAGAAAAAATAAAACACCGTTTAGTATAGGTTTTTATATTAAGTTTAAAAATACTGAAATTAATTCATACTCGATTGAGGTTAAGGATAAAATTGGAGATCAAGTTGATCGATTCTATATAAATATTTATGTGGATAATGAATTTGTTAAAGATGATATAATAAAAGCAGTATTTGAATTAAGAAATTGGAATAATGAGGATGATACTTTTGAGGAAATTGAGTTTGAGTTTAAGTCTTTTGAAAGAAATATGGATTTAGAATTAAATAAAACAATCATGACTTTGTATTATGAAGGGGAGGATTAATTGTGAAAAAGACATTTCTAATAATTAATTTGTTTTTGTTATTAACTACTGTGTTATTGGTGAATGTATATACCAATAGTCATATTATAAAAAATAATGATGGTTGCTACGAGACATGGAATAGTGACTTATCAAATGAGGAACTGTTAGAATATTATATTAAAAAAGGAATAAAACCTGCTAATCCTGATGCCGGAACAACTTCAAAATTAACAGAGTATCAAGTTTCAAATCATTTGGCAAATAGATTTTCAAATTACTCAAACTGGAAAAAAACTACAAATAAAAAGTATGTTTCTGATGTTTATGGAGATAATCCGAGTGAAATTGATGAGGATAGTTCTTATATTCAAAGTGCTAAAAATGCAGCAGGTATAAATTATAAGTATATTGGATGTGGACCTATAGCATTATTTTCACAATTTGATTTTTTAGCTAGGTATGCTGGTTATGGTTCAATCCCTTGCGCTACTTCTGAAAATAATTCAGATAATTATGCACCAATAAAAACAAAGCTGGCAACAGAGATTTTTAAAAAAACTCCTACAATTGCTGCAGACTCACCTTTGGTTCAACTTTTTGGCATAGACCCTAATGCTGGGACATGTACTTTACCTAATTTTGCAATAATGGCAGTAGAAAAATTGTTGGAAAATTACCATTTATCAGTTAAGAAGACAAGAACAGTAAGTGATGTTAATGGAAATGAAAAAACTGAAACATATTATGATAATGATTCTTTAGTCATAGTTAGAGGTGACGGAATTCCAAGTATATCATCTTTTTCCAAAAAAATAGACAATTTAAAAACTTCTATTGACAAAGGTATGCCAGTAATATGGTGGACAACAGGAAATGCTGGTGATTTTAGTAATCATTATATGAATATATATGGATATGAGTATTGGCGAGGAACAGATTCTAACGGAAAATATAAGGAACATCTTATGTTCGTGTTAAGATTTAATTGGGGGTATAACTATCCTATATACATGGATAGTGATATTTTAGATGCAATTAATGGTGGTTTTATTTTTTTTGATGAGACTCATTCGAAAACTCTAATTAGACCTGAAGACTATGCATATAGTGGACAATATAATTTTAGCGAGAATTCAGCTTCGATTTCTCCTTCTGTTGGGAATGCTTTATCTTCAAGATATTTACGTGCTGCTTATGTGAATAGATATGATAAGCAGAATGTTAATGTCATAGATCAACAACTTTCTTTATCCGCAAGACGTGATAATGCAGGAGTTGCATATATTGAATATAGTTTTGTTAATGCTGTTGAATGGATTTATCTACAAACTAGTTTGTGGGGTAAAAATGAGGGATTATCATCTTATAATGGTAAAGCAGTTATACAATATTTTAGTGAAGGTTGGAACGATTGTTACGATTTACTTGAAAATGATATATCGATAGATGTTGATCAAAAAAGTCAAATAATATGTAAATTTGAAAAACCTGTAAAACTAATTAGAATTTATGTTGAAACGAAATACCCACTGGGTACAAGAAATAAAGGAAGACTAGTTTTGGGAAATATGATTATTGTACATGTTTAATGCATTGTTTCATAATAATATTATTAAGATAAATCTTGTAAATACATAGTATTTGGTATATACTCATAATGTATTTTAAAAAAACAGAGTAGTAAAATCGCGTTAAGTGTCATATCACGGGATGTTGGGTATGAACGAACACTAAAGTGGCGGTGATTTTGCGCGTCCGCTGTAAAAGATTTGTTTTATATGTGGGCACTCTATTTATTGGAGGCCTTTTTATTATGGAAGAAATAAAAGAAGAAAAAGAGATATCAAAATTTAAAAAATATTTAATTTGTTTAAAAAAAGGATGGTTAATTATTTTAATATTAACTGTTATTGGACTTTTAACAGGTTATATTATTTCTGATAAAACATATCATAAAAAATATGAAGAAATAACATATTCTGTATTAAATTTTAAATATAAAAATGATGTAGATATTAATTATAATGATATAATTTCAAATTCTAATATTGAAAGAGCAAAAAAGCTAACAAAAAGTTTAGAAACTGGTTCTAAAATATCTACATATAAATATGTCGATATTAAAAATATAAAAATTGAAAATAAAAATAATTATTATACTATTTATGCTAATTTTGAAGCATTTAATGTATCAAAGGATGGCACATATTCAGATTTAGCTGCAAAAGGATTTTTAAAGCATTTAACTTTATTAGTTTTAATAAGTGATAAAGAAATAGAAGAATATAATAATTCAGATATAAAAGGACATTCAGTATTTAATAATTTCGATAATGATTTTTATAAAGAAAATTCATTAAATGAAGATGGAACATTAAAAATACTTTATTCTAATCCTGATGCGATTAAATTGAATAATGAAAATAAAATAATTTATTATTCTATATGGATTTCATCAGCATTTGGATTAATGCTAATAGTATCTTTAATATTCATTTATATATTTATTGATAAATTAGATTTAAATGTTGAAAAAGTATATGATAATGAAAATTTATATAGGCATCCATTCCATTTAAAATTCTTTAAGGATTCAACAAAGGCTTTTAAGAATGTTAAATCATTAGTATTGTTATCATTATTATTAGGAATGGTATTAATATGTAAATTTATTCCAATTCCTTCAGGATTTGGTGAATTAGGAATAGGCTTTTCATATTTATTTTTATCTACTGCCTGCTTAATATTTGGTCCTATTCCTGCCCTATTTATTGGTGCATCATCTGATATCTTAGGCTATTTTATTAGACCAGAAGGAGAATTTTTTATTGGCTATACTATTCAAGCAATGGTTGCTTGTTTCACATATGCTTTATGCTTCCATAAAACATATATAACATTTACAAGATGTTTAATTGCAAGAGTAATAGTTAATTTTTTATGCAATGTTATAATTGGTTCTATATCAAGAGCCATTATGCTAGGCTTAGGATATGATGCATTCATGGCTTATATGTTAACTATTTCTTTACCTAAAAATATTGTTTATTTATTACCACAATCTTTATTGTTATTCTTTGTTTTAAAGGCGATAGCAAATCCGCTTTATCATATGAATTTAATCGATGAAAAGGTAAAAGCTAATTTTTCATTTTTTTAAAATTATAAATATTGTAATATTTATATAAAAATTGTATAATCTATATGTCATAAAGAGAGGGGAAGAGGCAAGCTCTATGATCCCTCAGCAACCTGCAATATGCAAGGTGCTAATGCTTGATTAGATGACCTAAGAGAAAAACGAGGCCATCTTTTTGATGGCTTTTATTTTTGAGGTGAGGAAGATGGAATTAAAGAATTATTCATCATTTACAAGAAAAGAAATAGTTAATGCTTTTTGCCGTCTTCAACAAAAGATTTGGCTTTCAATAATAATCTTCATATTAGGTATTGCCTATATTGGATATGGAATATATACAATCATTAACAATGATTATAAATTTATATTCTTATTTGCAGGAATTGGCTTTATCGCAGTTTCACTTGCTTTAGTTGTAATACCTTACTTTTTAGCATTAAAGGCTAATAAGGATATAAATGGAATAGATTATGAGCTTAAATTTTATGATGATTATTTTGATTTAAAAATTAAGAAAGAAAATGAAATTAAAGATTCATCAATAGAATATAAAGATATTTATAAACTTATTAGAAAAGGTAATATTTTTTATATTTATATTGATAAGCTTCATGCTGTATTATTAAAATTAAGCGAATTTGAAGATGATGAAAGAATTATGTTTTTAGAATTAATGAAAGGAATTAGATAAAAATGATTGCTGAAGTAATCGTAGATATATTAAATAAACAAGTTAATAGAAGCTTCGATTACTTAGTTCCTTCTCATTTAGAAAACATTATTAAGGTTGGATTTAGAGTAAATGTTCCTTTTGGAAGAATTAAAAGAGTTGGATTTGTAGTCGGATTAAAGGAAAATACTGATTATAAAAAAGATTTAAAAAAAATAATTGATGTAATTGATGTATATCCTTTGTTAAATGAAGAATTTATTGATTTAGCAAAATATATAGCAACTAATAATTTTTCATTTTATGCAACGGCATTAGAAACAATGATTCCTAGTGCTTTAAAAATTAAATATAAAAAGATTGCAAAATTGAATACCTTAAGTCCAACAGAAGATTTGAAAAATATATTTAAAAGAAAAGAAATAAATTTAGATTCATTAAATATTGATTCTTTAAAAATTATTTATGATGAGGCATCAAAAGGAAATGTTATATTAGATACTGTTTTAAAAAAGAAAAAAGATTCTAATATAGTTAAATATGTAAAATTAATTGATGATTCAAAATATAGCAGTAAAAAAGGAAAAGAATTAATTGATTATTTAATTGAATTTGATGATTTGATTGAACTTGATTTATTAACATCTGATATGGGCTATTCAAAGGATGTAATTAATACATTAGAAAAGAATCAAGCTATTAAAATAATTGAAAAGGAAGTTATTTCTTTAAAAGAAGAAATAAATTTAAATTATGTTAAGCATGATTTAAATGAATATCAAAAAAATGCAATTGAAGAAATAAATTTAAATAAGCATGATACATATTTAATTCATGGTATAACAGGTTCTGGTAAAACTTTAGTTTATATGGAATTAATTGATGAAGTTATAAAAAATGGTAAGGATGCTATAATGCTTGTTCCTGAAATTTCTTTAACTCCTCAAATTACAGCTTTATTTAAAGCAAGATTTAAATCTAATATAGCAATCCTACACTCACGTTTGAAAACATTAGAACGTTATAATGAATGGAAAAGAATTTATAATGGCGATGTTCATATCGTTGTAGGAGCAAGATCGGCAATTTTTGCCCCACTTACTAATTTAGGAATAATCATTATTGATGAGGAGCATGAATCAAGCTACAACCAGCAAAATAATCCTAAATATAGCGCTATTGATATAGCGATTAAAAGAGGACAAAGCTATAATTGTCCTGTTGTTTTAGGATCAGCAACACCTAGAATAAGTGATTATTATAAAGCATTAGAGGGTGAATATAATTTAATAAATATGCCTAAAAGAACTAATGGCAAGCCTTTACCTAAGGCTTTAGTTGTTGATATGAAAGAAGAATTGAAAAAAGGAAATAAAACAGTTCTTTCTTCAAAATTAAAAGAAGCTTTAGAAAAAAGATATAAAAATAAAGAACAATCTATTCTATTTTTAAATAGGAGAGGCTATTCATCTTTTGTTATGTGTAGAAGCTGTGGTGAGACTATTAAATGTCCTCATTGCGATGTTTCTTTAACATATCATTCAAAGACTCAAACATTGAAATGTCATTATTGTGGCTTTTCAAGACCTAATACTAAAAAGTGTGAAGCCTGTGGCTCTGATAAAATAAGATTTGTCGGAAGTGGAACAGAAAAGATTGAAGAAGCAGTTAATTTATTAATACCTGAGGCAAAGGTTATAAGATTAGATTTAGATACAACTGCTAAATTATCTGATTATGAGGAAGCTTTTGCTAAATTTAAAAATAAAGAAGCTGATATCTTAGTTGGAACTCAAATGATAACTAAGGGCTTAGATTTTGAAAATGTTACTTTAGTTGGAGTTTTAAATGCTGATTTAGCTTTAAATTATCCTTTGTTTGATGCGACTGAGGTTGCTTATGATTTAATAGAACAGGTATCTGGTCGTGCTGGAAGAAGCAATCTAGATGGTGAGGTAATTATTCAAACATATAATCCTCATCATTATGTAATTGAAACTGTAAAAAATCATGATTATGATGCGTTTTACAGTATGGAAATTAGAAATAGGAAATATTCAAATTTACCACCTTTTTCTAATTTAGTTGAAATAGCTGTTTCATCAAAGGATTGTAATTTAGCATATGAAGAAGCTTTAACTATAATTAGAAATTTAAAATCAGTAGCTAAGGATTCTACTATTTTAGGTCCAGCAGAAGATTTTATTTTTAAGAAGAATGATATTTTTACATTCAATATTCAAATTAAAATATTAGAAGATGAGGTTGAAGATAAAATTAAAGAATTATATCCATATTACCAATCAAATTCTAATATTAATATATCTATAACAAGGAAGTGATTAAATTGAAAATAGTTTTTATGGGAACACCTGAATTTTCAGTTCCAATTTTAAAAGCATTAAATGAATTATATGAAATATCTTTAGTTATATCTCAGCCTAATAGAGTAAAGAAAAAAGGAATTTTATTAGATACTCCTGTTGCTGCTTGTGCAAAGGAATTGAATCTTAATTTAATACAACCTGAGCATATTAAGGATAATATGGATTTAGTAATAGGCAAGGGTGATTTATTAATTACAGCTGCTTATGGACAATATGTACCATCTAAAATATTAAATTCATTTAAAAAATGCATCAATGTTCATGCATCATTATTACCTCGTCACCGAGGTGGTGCACCTATTCAACGTGCATTAATGAATGGTGATTTAAAAACAGGCGTAACTATTATGGAAATGACTAAAAAGCTTGATGCAGGATGCATGTATGCAAAAGAAGAATATGTTATTGAAGATGATGATAATAATTCAACCTTATTTGAAAAATTATCAATAATAGGCAAGGATTTATTATTAAAAAATATCATAGATATTTATGAAGGTAAAAATTTAGGAATTCCTCAAAATGAGGATGAGGCAACATATTCACCTAATATTTTAGCAAGTGAAGAAAAAATTGATTTAAATGATAAAACAATAAACATCATTAATAAGATTAAAGGCCTTGCTATGGAACCAGGTGCATATTTAGAAATAGATGGCATTAAATTAAAAATATTTAAAGCTCATGATATTAAATATGAAGGAAATGAACCAACAGGATATGTGCTAGAAACTAAAAAGAAAATAGTTATTAAAACATCAGATAGTGCAATTGAATTAGATTTAGTTTTATATCCAGGTAAAAAGATTTTATCTGGAAAGGATTTTTCAAATGGTCAAAAGCTATTTATAAAGGATAATCTATTAAAATAGATTAATTTATGTTAAAATATTTATTTGAAAGGAGCTGTTAATTTGAAGGTAGTAGATAAAATTAAATCAAAAATCAAAAGTAACGCTCTTTTCAATAAGTATTTTTCTTTTGAAAGCGGAATAGATATTACTAATGATAATCAGGTTTTATATAGAAAAAATGTTGTTATTAAGAATATAATTTTCTTATCTAACATTATATATACAATTATTTTTACAATTGTTTCTATATCAGAACCTTCAAACTGGCTTTTAACAGTAATTTTATTTCCTGTAACTTTTGTAGTTAACATGTCCTTAAAAAATTTAATTAATAAAGGACCTGAGGATAGAATGAGCCAAAATGTGGCAATGTATGTATCGTGCTTATATATGTTCTTATCATCAGTATTAATTTATGTTAAATTAAAATATGGTCAATCATCATATTTAATGGAAGCAGGATATATTTTACTTTATTATTCTTTAGCTGTATGTTCATTTTATCAAGATAAAAAAATGCTTAAAAACATAAGCATTTGGGTTATTGTTTTAATAACTATTTTGCATTTTACTGTAACTTATTCACTTATTAATACAGATGTTGCTAAAGATGTTAGTAAAATATTTACATTATTTACAGCAGATGCATTTAAAGATATTATTATTAGAACATTGTTATTAATAATGTTTATGCTAGTTTTATATGTAAATGTATCAATGGTTAATTTCATGCAGGATGAAAGAAAAAAGGAATTAAGTAAAAGAAGAGAAGTTCAAGAGGACTTCACAAAGGTTGTTACTGAAATATTTGATGTTACTTTATCTAATAATGAAATTAGTGAGGATGAAGCAAAAGAAGCAATTGTGTTATCTACAATGGTTAAAAAGCTTGCATCATTGTCAAATTTAAAGCCTGAAGAATCAAATGAGGTATATGAATTTTCAAAGATTCATATTGAAAAGAAGGTTCATTTCAATGCTGATGCATTCGCAAATGAGGATGAAAAATTTGAAGCTTTAAGAAAAGAAACTGAATTAGGATCTAAATTAATTGCAAGAATTCATTTGAAGCGTGAATGTGAAGAATTAATTAGATCTACATTTGAAGCATCTACAAGCCCAGCATTTATTGACAAGGTTAGAGAATCGCTTCGAGGTGATATTTATTCAGAAATTATTTTGATATGTGATCTATATGTTACTATGAGAAGCTTTAAATCATATAAGAGAGCTTATAATCATAAAATAACAATGGATTATTTTGAAAAATATTTTAAGATTTATTTTGATCAGGATATCTTTGATAGATTTATGAAATTCGATACAGATTTTGAAGAAATTTATCAAGAAATTTAAGGAGTATTTATTATGGATTATGTTTATAAACCAAAAGGTGTTTGTGCCCAACAAATTAATTTTAGTATCGAAGATGGAAAGATGCATAATGTTTCATTTTTAAATGGTTGCAATGGTAATTTAAAAGCAATCTCTAAATTAATAGAGGGCATGGAAGCAGAAAAAGTGGTTAAAATTTTAGAAGGTAATACTTGTGGAATGAAAAACACAAGCTGTGCCGATCAATTAGCAAAAGCAATAAAGGAGAAATTATAATGAGAAAATTTTTTACATCAGAATCAGTTACAGAAGGACATCCAGATAAGATAGCTGATCAAATTAGTGATGCAATATTAGATGATATTTTAGCAAATGACCCAAATGGTAGAGTTGCTTGTGAAACAATTTGTACAACAGGTATGGTAATGGTTTTTGGAGAAATTACAACAAATCATTATGTTGATGTACAAAAGATTGTAAGAGATACAGTTACAGAAATTGGTTATGTAAGAGGAAAATTCGGCTTCGATGCTGAAAATTTAGCTGTTTTATGTGCAATTGATCCTCAATCACCAGATATCGCTATGGGTGTTGATGAAAAAGAAGATCATGAACAAGGTGCAGGAGACCAAGGTATTATGTTTGGTTATGCTTGCGATGAAACAGAAGAATATATGCCTCTTGCAATCACATTAGCTCATAAGCTTGCAAGAAGATTAACTTTAGTTAGAAAGAATGGTACATTAGATTATTTAAGACCAGATGGAAAAACTCAAGTTACAGTTGAATATGACGATGAAGGAAAAATAAAAAGAATTGATACAATTTTAATTTCTACTCAACATTCACCAGAGGTATCTTTAGATAAATTAGCTAAGGATATTAAAAAATATGTTGTTGATGAAGTTGTACCTTCTAATTTAGTTGATAAGGATACTAAATTCTTATGCAACCCTACAGGAAGATTTGTTGTAGGTGGTCCTGCTGGAGATTCAGGACTTACAGGAAGAAAGATTATTGTAGATACATATGGTGGAGCTGCTTGCCACGGTGGTGGAGCATTCTCTGGTAAGGACCCTTCAAAGGTTGATAGATCAGCATCTTATATGGCAAGATATATTGCTAAAAATATTGTTGCTGCAGGATTGGCAAAGAAATGTCAAATTCAATTATCATATGCAATTGGTGTTGCTAAGCCAACATCTGTATTAGTTGATACATTTGGTACAGCAGTTGTAAGTGAAGAATTAATTTCTAATAAGGTTTTAGAATTATTTAAATTAACTCCAAAAGGAATTATTGAATCATTAGATTTAAAGCGTCCTATTTATAAGCAAACAGCAGCTTATGGTCATTTTGGAAGAACTGATATTGATCTTCCTTGGGAACATTTAGATAAGGTAGATGAATTAAAAAAATTATTAAAATAATATAAGGAGAGTTGCTTATGGATGAGGAATTATTAGAGCCTCTTGAGGGGTATAAATCCTATTATAAGGATAAATTTAAGGAAGAAGCAGAAAAATATTTTTTAGAATTAAAAGATAAATCTAAAATTGATGTTGATGCTAACCATGAAACAATTAAAGAATTAAATGCTGCCAAAGAAGAAAATGATAAAATTAATAAAAAACTAAATAAGATGAAAACTATAAATACAATGTTTATATTTTTTATCATAATTGGTATTTTAGGAACTATATTTTCTATTTTTTTAATAACAAAAGCTGAATCTAAAGCAGTTCCTATTGTTATTTTAGTTGTAGCTATTATTTTACTTATTTCAGGTATTATTGGTAAATTTTCAGGAATTAGTAAAAAAATAAATGCATTAAAAGAATTATTAGAAAATTCTAATGCTAAGATAGATGAATTAATTAAAAAAGCTAAAGCTCAAATGGCACCATTAAATGCTTTATTCGATTGGAATATTCCAGTTTTAATAACAAAAAGAACTATTCCTACATTAGAGCTTGACCAATTCTTTGATGCTAAAAAATATTATTATTTAAAAAAGCGTTATGGATTAAAGCATTCAAATCCTAAAGCATCAACTGAATATGTTCAATCAGGTACTATTTTAGGTAATCCGTTTATTTTATGTAGGGATTATACAAATTATATTTATAAAAAGACTTATTCAAATTCCATCACTATTCATTGGACTACAACAGTTCATACAAAGGATGGAACAAGAACAGTCCATCATTCTCAAACATTAACTGCATATGTTTATGCTGATGCACCAGGATATTATCATTCAACATATTTGATTTATGGTAATGAGGCTGCACCTCATTTAAAATTCAGTAGAATGCCAACAAATGTTGAAAATATGAGTGATAAAGAGCTTCAAAAGTATGTTAAGAAGGAATCTAAGAAATTAAATAAATTGGAAACTAAATCTTTAACAGATAAGAATCCTAACACTAATTATTCTAGATTTGGTAATGATGAATTTGAAACAATCTTTGGTGGAACAGATAGAAATAATGATGTTGAATTTAATTTATTATTTACACCTTTAGCTCAAGCAAATATGCTAAAGCTATTAAAGGATAAAGAAAAGATTGGATATGGTGATGATTTTGCTTTCGAAAAGGAAAATTGTCTAAATTTAGTTCAATCAGAGCATTCCCAAAAAATAGATTATCGTGCTAATCCTGTTATATTTACCGGATATGATTTTGATAAGATGCAAGAATTCTTCATTGATTTTAATACAAAATGGTTCAAATCATTCTATTTTGATTTAGCACCATTATTATCAATTCCTTTATATCAGCAGCATAAATCAAAAGAATTCATTTATGATGAACCAATTGATGCTAATTTATCTGAATATGAATATGAGGTTATGGCAAATCAATTTGATCCTGAGCTTTTAAAGCATGAGGATGCAGTAACTCCAAATATTTATAAAACTGAATTTATAAAAAGCAAAGGTAATTCTGATGAATTTAAAATCACTGCTCATGCCTTTAGAGGTGAAAGAAGAGTTACTTATGTAACTAAATGGGGCGGAGATGGAAGAAGCCATGTTATTCCTGTTCGTTGGATTGAGTATTTCCCAGTTGAAAAGGAAACTAATATGATTATTAATAAAAATAATCAATCTAGATTTGAATATAATTCAAAGGATCATTCTAAATATGGAGACATTCATTCTCATTTCGAAAGAGGTTTAGTAGGATTCTTAGGTTATCAAGCTTTATTTGATGCCGATACAGCAGTTGAAGCATCTGTTGCTAAGGAAGGATTTAATTTAGAAGAAACTATTGTTAAATTAGAAGAAGAATTAGATAGACAGGATAAAGCAAATAAAGAATTTGATGATAACAATATCGATGAATCAAAATTAGGCGAAGAAAAAGAAACGTCTGAAGATGATGTAGAAGTTGATACAGATGATGATTCTGATAACGAAGATGGATTTGATGATGAAGAATCTGATGAATTTACTGAAGAAGTCTTAGATGAAGAAGACAATGATTAAATGTATACATATTTAAAAAAATTTGATATAATAATATTTAGTTAAAGGAGAATTATAAAAAATGGCTAATGAATTAGATGAATTAAATGACCCTATATTAGAAGAGGGTAGAGATGTTAATGTTATTAACAAGCAAGTTGCTGTTAAGACAGGTGTAGGTTCAATTATTTTTGAAGTTTTATTATGGGTTTTAGGTATCATTCCTGGTATCGTATTTACTGTAATGAAGATTCATGCTAGAACTGAGCTTCAACAAATTCAACAAAAGCTTCAACATGACGCATCTCAAATTGACAACTATATGGAACAAAGAGTTGTTATTTTAACAAATCTTTCTAAATTAGTTGAAAAGGCAGTTGATTTAGATAAGGAAACTTTTGCTAAGATTGCAGAAGCAAGAAGTGGTAAGATTGTTACTGGTGGTAGCGATGAACAAAGAAATGCTGCTGGTACTCAAATTGAAAACTTCAATGCTAGATTAAATTTAGCTATCGAAGCTTATCCAACATTACAATCTCATTCTGAGATTAAGGATGCAATCCAACAAAATGCTTATTTACAAAAAGAAATTACAGCTGCAAGAGAAGTTTATAACACAACTGTTAATACATGGAACTCAAAAATCTTTATTTGGCCTAAGTATGCTATAGTTGCTGCAAAGGCTGGATATACAACTCGTATTCCATTTGCTACTTCTCAAGAAATTAAGAAGCAAGCTCGTGGTGTATTCTTCTAAAAATTTTTAAAAAATACCAAAAATACCTCTATGATTTATATGGAGGTATTTTTTTATGGAATGTAAAATATGTAAAAGAATTTTTTATGAAAGGAAAACATTATTAAATTTATTTAAAAAGGAAGTTGGAATAATTTGTCCTAATTGTTATAAAAAATATCCAATAGAATTATCTTATGAGTCATTTCCTTTAGAAAATTATAATTGCTTAGTTGTTTCAATTTTTAAATATAATTATAAAATTAATTATGATTATTTTATTAAAGAATATCAAAAAATATATGAAAGATTAGATAATATGAATTCAAGTGATTTATTATTTTTTGATTTCATTGATATAACTAATCAATTATCTTATTTAAATGAAATAGCAAATTTAATGGAGAATAATATAATTATTCTTACATTTAATTTTAGAAAATAAAAAACAATTGTAAACGCTTTACTAAAGGGTTAGTTTTTGATATAATAAAGTTAGAAAAGGAGTGATATCTATGAAGATTGAAGTATTAGGAAAGAATGGTTTCGTACCTTCAGATGCTAACAAGGAGTATGCAGTTAAAAAACTTGCAAAGCTTGAAAACTTCTTATCAGACTACAATAATATTAATGCTAGAGTAGTTTGTAAGGTTTATAAGGAGTTTAACAAGGTTGAGGTTACTATTCCTTCAAAAAATATCATACTTCGTGCAGAAGTAACTGCAAAGGATATCTATGCAGCAATCGATGGCGCAATTGATAAGCTTGTTAAACAAGTTCGCCGTTATAATGACCGTGTAAAGGATAAACTTGGTAAGGAAGGAATTAGAAGCCAAGAGTTACCAGCAACAGATGAAAGAGTTGTAAGAACTAAAAATTTAGATTTAGAGCCTATGACTAGCGAAGAAGCAATTGATCAAATGGAATTATTAGGACATGATTTCTTCGTATATTTAGATAAGCAAACAAGAAAAACAAATGTTATTTATCTAAGAGCTGATGGTGGTTATGCTATCATCGAAACTGATTCAAAAAAATAAATTGAATAACTAATATTTGAGGCATTCTAAAGAATGCCTTTTTAATCGCTAATTTTTATTGAAAAAACAAGAAAATTATAGTATTATTTAAATTAGAGTTTTTAGAAAGGATAAAATCCTTTAGGATGTTATTTTAATATGGGTTTAAAAAAATTATTTGATTCTGGATATAAGGAAATGAAACGCTGCGAAAAGCTTGCGTTTAAGGTTGAAGCTTTAGAAGAGGAAATGCAAAAGCTTACTGATGATGAATTAAAGGCTAAGACTCCTTATTTCAAAGAATTATTAAAAAATGGTAAAACATTAGATGATATTTTAGTTGAAGCATTTGCTGTAGCAAGAGAGGCTGCATATCGTGTAACTGGTATGAAAGCATTCCATGTTCAGCTAATTGGTGGTGCAGCTATTCACGGTGGTAACATTGCTGAAATGAAAACAGGTGAAGGTAAAACATTAACAGCTGTTTTTCCAGCTTATTTAAATGCGTTAACTGGTAAGGGTGTTCATATCGTTACTGTAAACGAATATCTAGCAGGACGTGAAGCAAATGGTCAAATCGGAGAAATTTATAAATTCTTAGGTTTAACTGTAGGCTTAAACTTAAGAGAATTAGATAGACAACAAAAGCGTGAAGCTTATTCATGTGATATCATGTATTCAACTAACTCTGAATTAGGCTTTGACTATTTAAGAGATAATATGGTTCCTTCAATTGAAGAGGTTACTCAGGTTAATGGATTAAATTATGCTATTATCGATGAAACTGACTCAATTTTAATTGATGAAGCAAGAACACCATTAATTATTTCTGGTCCAACTAAGGATGATGGTGGTTTATATGAAAGAGCAGATGCTTATGTTAAATCACTTAAGGAAGACGATTATGAAATTGATGTTGAATCAAAGACAATCACTTTAACTCCATCTGGTGTTGAAAAGGCTGAAAAATTCTTTAATGTATCAAACATTTATGATTTAGAGCATACTCAAATTGTTCACAGAATTAACAATGCCTTAAGAGCTGTTTATATTTTTGAAGATGGTAAGGAATATGTTGTTCAAGATGGTGAAGTATTAATCGTTGATGAATCAACAGGTCGTATTTTAAAAGGAAGACAATTCTCTGAAGGCTTACATCAAGCTATTGAAGCTAAAGAAGGCGTAGAAATTAAAAAGGAAGCAATTACAGTTGCTACTATCACATATCAAAACTTCTTCAGAATGTACAATAAGCTATCTGGTATGACAGGTACTGCAAAAACTGAGGAAGAAGAATTTAGAAATATTTATAACATGTATGTTGTTGAGGTACCAACAAATAGACCTGTTATAAGAGTTGATGCTCCAGATTTATTATTCTTAACTCCAGAATATAAATTTAAAGCAATGATTGAAGAAATTAAGGTTCGTCATGCTAAAGGTCAACCAATCCTAATTGGTACTGCAAACGTTGAAACATCAGAGCTTGTTCATGAAATGCTTGTTAAAGAAAATTTACCTCATGAGGTATTAAATGCTAAAAACCATGAACGTGAAGCTGAAATCATCGCTAAGGCTGGTGAAATTGGTGCTATCACACTTTCAACTAACATGGCAGGACGTGGTACCGATATTAAGCTTGCACCTGGTGTTGCTGAGCTTGGTGGTTTAGCTGTATTAGGTACTGAAAGATTTGAAGCAAGACGTATTGATAATCAGTTAAGAGGTAGAGCTGGTCGTCAAGGTGACCCTGGTTATTCAAGATTCTTCATTTCTACTGAGGATGAATTAATTCAAAGATTCGGTGGAGACACTTTTAAAAATAGACTTGCTATGTGCATTAGATTAATGTCTGATGGTGATGAAACAAAGCCTCTAGAAAATAAGACTTTAACAAAGCTTGTAACAATGGCTCAAACTAAGATTGAAGGTATTAACTTCGATCATCGTAAGAATGTCTTAAAATATGATGATGTTATCCGTCGTCAAAGAGAAACATTCTATGAGGAGCGTCAAGAAGTTATTAAAGCTGAAAACCTAGATGCTTTATTAAAGAAGCTTATGCATTCAGCAATTGATAACATCATCCAAAATTACATTGAAGAAGGTAAATTTGATGATGAAAAGGTTGCTAATGATTTCAATACAAAATACTTTAGACCAGGACTTGTTGATGTTGAAGTAATTAGAAATTATGAAGATGATGAAGACATTACTAATTATTTAACTGAAGTTGCTTCTAAGGATTTTGATTTAAGATTGAATGAATTTAGAACAAGCTTAGGTGAGGTTGTTCCTCAAGAAGTTATAAAAGAAGATCCACTAATCATCGAAAAGAATGTTCAATTTATGTTAAAGAGAATCATTCTTCCTATCCTAGATAGAAACTGGAGAGAGCATATCGATGATATGGCAGGCTTCCGTCAAGGTATTACTCTTCAAGCATATGCTCAAAAGGACCCTCTTGAAATGTATCAAAGAGAAGGTTATGAAAAGTTCCAAAGATTAATGAGAAGAATGAATGAAGAAGTAATGGTTACAGCAATGCATACATCTTTACAAGTAAAGAGAAGAGTTGCTGAAGAGCCTAAGGATGAAGATGCAATGAAGGGACTTCAAACTAACCAAGATTTATCTACAGTAAATAAGGCTCAGCCTGTTAAGAATGACCCTAAATTTGCTAATGTAGGACCAAATCAACCTTGTCCATGTGGTTCAGGATTAAAATTTAAATTCTGCCATGGTGCAAAAAGATAAAATCGTCATATAAAGTACGATTTTTATTGACAAGATAATCTTTTAATATTAAAATTTAATCGTAAATAAATAATACTTAAAAAGGGAGTAGAAAACCATTAGGTATTAATATCGTCAAAACGATTTAGATCCGGTATTAATTTAAATTTCAAGACTTTTGTTGGAAAACAAAAGTCTTTTCTTTTTATCTATTATTATTTATAATAAATACGAGGGGAAACAGGAAAAATGAAAATAAGGGTTTGTGTAAAATGCAGTAAAAAATTTGATGAAGGATATAAGAGCTGTCCACATTGCGGTTCTTTAAAATTTGTTGACTATGTTGTTGAAGAAAAAATAGAACAAAAGCATTGTGCATTTTGTGGCAAAACATATGCTGAAAGCTATAGAAGCTGTCCATATTGTGGTTCAACAAAAATAAAGAAAGAAGAAGTTTTAAAAGAAGAAAAAGTTGTTGAAGAAGAAAAGGTTGAAGAAATAGTTAATGATGAACCTCAATCTTCAAAAATTTGTGAAGATTGCGGAAATAAATATTCAGTGAATTTAGATAAATGCCCATATTGTGGTTCAACAAAAACAGCAAATATTGGTATTCCAGAAAAAAGAATATGTGATAATGCTGATGAGTGGAAAAAATTCCATCAAAAAAGAAGAGAAAGAAATGAATATTTAAAAGGCTTTTATGTTGGCAGTGAAACTGATATTGTTTCACATGAAATATTAAAAGGAAAAAAGCTTGGCAAAAAGTTCAAAGAAGGAATGTCTGATGGCTTAGAAGCACGTGTAATATTCGTATTAATCTGTGCTGTTATTGGATTTATTGTTGCCGTAGTAGGTATTATTTTGCATATGAAATAATCTTTTGTTGTTCTATTTCTTGTGTCTTATATAAAACAAAAAATTAACTCATTAATGTGTAAATTTAATAAATGATTTTTGAAGAGATTTTTTGAATGATGGAAAATTAAAAAATCTCTTTTTTTAATGCTTCTAAGACTATGTCTTACGTTGACAAAGACTTGAAATAATCATATAATATTAGAGTAAATGGACATTTTGTCCAAAATAAAAATGAGAGGTAGAAAAAAATGAAAAAATTTGATGTATTAAATCGAATTGCTGAATGTGGTGTAGTAGCTGTTGTTCGTGCTAACACTGAAGAAGAAGCTATTAACATTGCAAAAGCATGTACTGATGGTGGCGTAAAGGCAATCGAAGTAACATTTACAGTTCCAGGAGCTGATAATGTTATTAAAGCTTTAAAGAAGGCTATTCCTGCTGAAAAGTTAATTGTTGGTGCTGGTTCAGTATTAGATCCTGAAACTGCAAGAGTTGCAATTTTAGCTGGTGCTGAATTTATCGTTGCTCCTTCATTCTCTGAAGGCGTTGCTAAATTATGTAACAGATACCAAGTTCCATATGTACCAGGAACACAAACAATTAAAGAAATTGTTACAGCTATGGAAGCTGGTTGTGATGTAATCAAGGTATTCCCTGGCGATATGTTAGGACCTGTATTTATTAAGGATGTTAAGGGACCACTTCCTTATGCAAACTTAATGCCATCTGGTGGTGTTAACCTAGAAAATGCTGGTGAATGGATTAAGAATGGTGCTGTATGCATTTCATCTGGTTCACATTTAACTGCACCTGCTAAGAAGGGCGATTTAGCTGAAACTTCTAAGCGTGCTAAGCAATATGTTGATGCAGTAGCTCAAGCTAGAGCAGAAATGGCAAAGAAGTAATACATAAAAATTTTTAATAATAAAGATTGGAGCTGAAAGGTATGAAAGAAAAAATAGTAGCTTTTGGTGAAATAATGCTAAGACTTTCTACTCCAGATTATTCAACAATTGATCAAACACACTCATTTGTTGTTAATTATGGTGGTGGTGAGGCAAACGTTGCTGTTGCTTTAGCTCATATGGGACATAAAACATTCTTTATGTCAAAGCTTCCACCTAACCAATTAGGTGATGGAGCTGTCACTCATTTAAAGGCAAATGGTGTTGATACTAATTATGTTGTAAGAGGTTCTTCAACAATTGGTATATACTTTTTAGAAACTGGATTTGGTGGAAGACCATCTAAGGTTATTTATAACCGTAAGCATTCTGCAATCACTCGTATCCAAGAGGATGAATTCGATTGGGATGAAATATTTGCTGATGCTACATGGTTCCATATTTCTGGTATAACTTTAGCTTTAGGCGAAAGAGTTAGAAAAGTTGCACTAAGAGCAGTTAAGGAAGCTAAAAAGCACAACACAATGGTCTCATTTGACTTCAATTATCGTTCAAAATTATGGACAGTTGAAGAAGCAAGACCAGTATATAAAGAATTTATGAATTATGTTGATGTTGTATTTGCAAGCTTCTATGATGCAAATACAATATTAGAAATTCCATTAGATGATGATTTTACTGGTACTACATTATCTGAAAAGAGAAGAAATGTTTTCCCTAAGATGATTAAAAAATATAATTTAAAATATATTTTTGGTACTGATAGAGTTGTTTATTCTGCAACTGAAAATTCATTAGCTGGATATTATTTCAGATTAAATGATAATGAATTAAGTTGTGAATTAACTGATCCAATTCGTTTCAACATTTATGATAGAATTGGTGGTGGTGATGCCTTTGCATCAGGTGTTATCCATGGATTATTGAAGAGTTTTAATGATCCAGCTTATGCCGTAAGATATGGCTTAAATACTTCTGTATTAAAGCATACAATTTATGGTGATGCATCAACATTCTCTTGTGAGGACATTGAGTCATTTATGGCTGCAAATGGTTCTGCAGAGGTTGTAAGATAAGGAGAAAATATGATAGTCGGAAAATTAGTTGACTTATATAGATATAAAGGAATTGCTAAAAATATTGATACAGCAATCGACTTTATTCTAAATAATGATTTACTTGCTTTACCAAAGGGAAAGACAGTAGTTGATGGCGATAATGTATACATTAATAGAGATACATATATTGCTAAGCCTTATGAAGAATGCTTCTTTGAAAATCATGAAAACTACATTGATATTCAAATTGTATTAAAAGGCAAAGAAAGAATAGGTTATACTCACATTTCTAATCCAACATTAAAGGTAACAACACCTTATAATGATGTTAAGGATGTAACTAAGTATAATTATGATCCAGAGGGAGCTGTTTATTTTGATTTAGAGGAAGGCTTCGCTTTAGTTTATACTGAAGATGCTCACCTTGCTAAATGTGATGTAGACGGTAAGACTGTGGAAAAAGCTGTAGTAAAAGTAAAAATTGAGAAGTAATTAAAAGAGGAGAAAAAATAATAATGAAAAATTTAAAGTTTAATTCTAAAAAAGTAGTAACAATGGGCGAAATTATGCTTCGTTTATCTACACCTGCAAACACTCGTTTTGTTCAAGCTAACCAATTCGATATTATCTTCGGTGGTGGTGAAGCAAACGTTGCTGTTTCTTGTGCTAATTATGGTTTAGATGCTTGCTTCGTATCTAAATTACCTGATAACCCTATCGGACAAGCTGCTGTAAATTCTTTAAGAAGATATGGCGTTGATACAAAGCACATTGCACGTGGTGGCGATAGAGTAGGTATTTACTATTCTGAAACTGGTGCTTCTATGAGACCATCAGTTGTTGTTTATGACCGTGCTCATTCTTCAATTGCAGAAGCAAAGCCTGAAGATTTCGACTTTGATGCTATTATGAAGGATGCAGGTTGGTTCCACTGGTCAGGAATCACTCCAGCTATTTCTGATGCATCAGCTAAATGCTTAGAACAAGCTTTAATTGCTGCAAAGAAATATGGTGTAGTTGTTTCTTGTGACTTAAACTTCAGAAAGAAATTATGGACTTCAGAAAAGGCTATTTCTGTTATGAAGCCATTAATGAAATATGTTGATGTATGTATCGGTAATGAAGAAGATGCTGAATTATGCTTAGGCTTCAAACCAGATGCTAACGTTGAAGCTGGTGAAACTGGTGCTGCTGGTTACCACAATATCTTTAAGCAAATGGCTAAAGAATTCGGATTTAAGTATGTTGTATCAACATTAAGAGAATCTTTCTCAGCTACACACAACGGTTGGAAGGCTTTAATCTATGATGGTGAAGAATTCTATGAATCAAAGAGATATGATATCGACCCAATCATCGACAGAGTTGGTGGTGGTGACTCATTCTCTGGTGGTTTAGTTTACGGTTTAATGACTAAGGCTACTCAAGGTGAAGCATTAGAATTTGCAGTTGCTGCATCTGCATTAAAGCATACAATCAATGGCGATTACAATTTAGTATCAGTTAAGGAAGTTGAATCATTAGCTGGTGGTAATGCTAACGGACGTGTACAACGTTAATTAGTTTTAAATTTATTAGGCACCATTAATTTGGTGCCTATAAACTAAAACGCCTTTGGAGGTAATTTATGAAGATTGGTGTTAGAGTTCATGACTTTGGAAAATCAGATGCTAAAACCTTAGCTAAAAAGGCTAGGGAGATTGGCTTTGATGCTGTTCAATTGGTTTTAAATAAGGCAATTGAAGGCGAAACTGGTTTAGCTGGCACATTATCAAAAGAAAAAGCAGAAGGCTTTTATAAAGCTTTCAATGATGAAGGAATAGAAATAATTATGCTTGGTGCATATTTTAATCCTGTTCATTCTGATAAAGAAAAAGTTAAATCATTAGTAGCTAAATTTAAAGAGCATTTAAAGTATGAACATGATTTTAAGGCAGGCTTCGTTGGTTCTGAAACTGGTTCATTTAATGATGATAAGTGGACTTATAATCCATTAAATAGAACAGAAGAAGCGTTCCAAGAAGTTAAAAGAATATTTACAGATTTAGCAAGATATGCTGAAAGCGTAAATGCTAATATGGCTATTGAAGGAGCTTTTGGTCACTGTATGTTTGAACCTAAAGCCTTAAATAGATTAGTTAAAGAAATTAATAGTCCTAATGTTTATTATATTGTTGATATTTATAATTATTTAGCAATATCAAATTATGATAAGCAAGAAGAAATATTTGATGAATGCTTAAAGCTTTTTAAGGATAGAATTGTTATATATCATATTAAGGATTTCGTTATTGAAGATGGTGCATTAAAGCAATGCTGCATCGGAAAAGGTATGATGAATTTTGATTATATGCTTCCTAAAATTAAAAAGTATACACCAAATGCATGTTTAGTATTTGAAGGCTCAAAGCCTGAGGATATGGAATATTCATATAATTTTATCAAAGGTAAACTTAAGGAGATAAACTAATGAAATTAGATGTAAGATATGCGAATCATCCAGATGATTCAAAAAAATACGATACAGCTGAATTAAGACGTCATTATTTAATTGAAACTGTATTTGAAGCTGATGAAATTGTATTTACATATTCTCATCAAGATCGTATGATTGCTGGTGGTGTAATGCCAGTAAATAAAAAGGTTGTTTTAGATTCAGCAGATGAATTAAGAGCTGAATATTTCTTACAAAGACGTGAAATGGGATTCATTAACGTTGGTGGTAAGGGTAAAGTAACTTTAGATGGTAAGGTTTATGAAATCTTACCAAAGGATGGTATGTACATTGGAATGGGTACAAAAGAAATTATTTTTGAATCAGTAGATAAAAATAATCCTGCTAAATTCTATGTAAATTCTTGTCCTGCTCATAAGACATATCCAACTGTTTATATCAATTATGAAAAGGCTAATCATAAGCCAATGGGCGATGAAGCTCATATGAATAAGCGTGTAATCAATCAATATATCCATAAGGATGTTTGTGATTCATGTCAATTAGCAATGGGTATGACAGAGCTTGCTGTAGGTTCTTCTTGGAACACTATGCCATGTCATACACATGAAAGAAGAATGGAAGTATATTTCTATTTCAATTTCCCTGAAACAGAAAGAGTATTCCATATTATGGGACGTCCTGATGAAACAAGACACATCATCATGGCACCTGAACAAGCTGTTATTTCACCTTCATGGTCAATTCACTGTGCAGCCGCAACAATGAATTATACATTCATTTGGGGTATGTGTGGTGAAAATCAAGATTATGATGATCAAGATTTCTTTAAGACAGCTGATTTAAAGTAATAATTATATTATTATAAAAAACATAAAATAAAACCTATTAGGAGGAAAATTAAAAATGGAAATGAAAGATTTCAGATTAGATGGTAAAGTAGCTTTAATTACTGGCGCATCTTATGGTATTGGTTTTGCTATCGCAACAGGTATGGCAAAGGCTGGTGCTACAATTGTATTTAATGATATTAAGCAAGAATTAGTTGATAAGGGTATCGAAGCTTATAAGGCAGAAGGTATCAAGGCTCATGGTTATGTATGTGACGTAACTGATGAAGATGCAGTTAATGAAATGGTTGCTAAGATTGAAAAGGAAGTTGGTGTTATTGATATTTTAGTTAATAACGCTGGTATTATCAAAAGAATTCCTATGACAGAAATGACAGCAGCTCAATTCCGTCAAGTTATCGATGTAGATTTAAATGCTCCTTTCATCGTATCA
>JAEEGL012636723.1_pt1 | contig 38247 bp, 26 predicted proteins | sample 9134231 | NCBI WGS metagenome assembly JAEEGL01 (sample SAMN16246548, study PRJNA631951) | gut metagenome | biome: gut microbiome; feature: rumen; material: fiber-attached | host: Bos | place: Iran: Karaj | collected 2018-10
AAAATTGTTTTTGATAATTCACATCCTCTGGCTCTTGCTCCTGACGTAGAATGGGCTGTTGTAATTGAACCTTATGCAGTTTTCAAAGAAACTGATGAATGGGGAGCAGCAACTGCAGGTCATTGCCGTAAGGGAGAAATCCTTCAGGTAAAAGGAAAAGCAATGGATGCCAATAAAGAAAACTGGTATTACTTTGATGGCGGCTGGCTTTCACAAAGCAGTGTTTCAATTTTCAATAACCGCTATAAGGCAGAGACTGTTTCGAATAATCTTGTAAATGAATAAAAGTAATATAAATATCATAGCAGAAATAGGTACCTCACACGAAGGCTCAATAGAAAAGGCAAAAGAACTTGTTGATGCAGCAGCCTGGGCCGGCGCGGATACTATAAAATTTCAATGGGTTTATGCAGATGAAATCCTGCATCCAGATACAGGTTTTGTAAAACTTCCCACAGGAAATATCCGTCTTTATGATCGTTTTAAGCAGCTGGAATGCCCGCCATCTTTTTATAAGGAAATGGTTGATTATGTTCATTCCAAAGGCTGTAAGTTCTGCTGTTCTCCATTTGGTTTGAGAAGTCTTTCAGAGCTTTTAGAACTTAAACCTGATTATGTAAAGGTTGCCAGTCCTGAATTAAATCATTTTCCTATGTTAAAGGCTCTGGCTTCTTACCGTGAACGTGTTGGTACGGAGAATGTTCCTGTAATTTTATCCAGCGGTGTAAGTAAACTTGAAGATATTACAAACGCAGTTGATATTGTAGGAACAAAGAACGTTTCTCTTTTGCATTGTATTACAAGTTATCCAGCTCCAGAAGATGAATATAATCTAAAGGTTATTTCGACACTGGCAAATCAGTTTGGAATTGAATGCGGGGTAAGCGATCACAGTCTGGATCCTGTATTAGTTCCATGTCTTTCTGTAGCTGTTGGCGGAACTGTAATAGAAAAACATATTACTTTAAGTCGTGAAACTATGGGACTCGATGATCCTGTTGCACTTGAGCCGGAACAGTTTGCTTTAATGGTTCATACAGTTCATCAGACAGAAGCAACATTCCGTCATTATGGTTCTGAACTTGGAATGGAACGTACTGTTGAACAGCTTTCAGATCAGTTTGGAAAAGAACGGGTTTTATCTGTTCTCGGTGACGGTATAAAACGCCTGGCTCCAGCAGAAGAAGCCAACTATGGCCGTACAAACAGAAGTCTTCATTTTATGCGTGATATGAAAGAAGGTGAAATTATTGGCGCGGATGATGTAGCTGTTTTGAGAACAGAAAAGGTACTTACTCCAGGGCTTACACCAGACTGGCTGGATAAGGTAATTGGTAAAAAATTACTGAGAGATGTAACATCAGGAGCTGGAGTTCAGAAAATGGATTGCTTCGCTTCCGGCTCGCAATGACGTCATTGTGAGGAGCGCAGCGACGTGGCAATCTATTACCCAATAATATCTGCTATACGTTTCATTGCACAGAGCGTTAAATCTTTATCAACATAATCAAAAGCATCTGTAATAGGCGAGAGCATACTGTTAAGTCCGCCTGTAGCAATTACTTTTATGTCTTCAATCTTACAGCCTGTTTCTTTTACCAGATCTTCCTTCATCTGTTTAAGAAGTCCTTCTACAAGGCCTTTATAACCAAGAACAATTCCACTTTGAACAGAAACAACTGTATTTTTACCAAGGCTTGTCGGCGGAATGTCGAGAGGAATGGCTGGAATCTGTGCAGCATTTGCAAAAAGAGAATTAAAGGCAGTGCGGATTCCCGGTGCAATTGCAACGCCTGCAATATTTGCGTTTGCATCAATTGCAGTAAAAGAAAGTGCCGTGCCAAAATCAGTTACAATACAAGGACACTTATAGCGGCACCAGGCTTCGAGGGCATCGCAGTAAAGGTCAGTTCCAATTTCATGAACGGCAGTTTCCGGCAGTTTAAGAGGAAGCTTTGAATAAATATCAGGCCCGATAATAACAGGCTTCTTTCCTGAAAAATGCTGGGAAACAATTACAAAAGGACCAATAAGAGCCGGTACAACGGTGCTTAAAACAACCTTATTGATTTTAGAAAAATCAATTTCAGCATCGCGGAAAAGAGGGCGCAGTAAAGAAAAGTATTCATCTCCTGTACGCTTTAAATCAGTTGAAATGCGCCAGGTGTAAAGAAGTTTGTCCCCGTCAAAAAGTGCAGTTTTTATATTTGTGTTTCCAATATCAAAAATTAAGGTCATATTTAGTCTCGTTTGTATTTATGTAAAATAAAATACATTAAAAATGATACTGGAAAAAAATCACTTATACAATAATTTTTTTTTTATTCTATTAAATCATTGGTAATTGGGGTATTTTGGGGTAATACAGCAAAAGTGTAATTGTATTTACATATTGACTTTTGTAATTTAACTTATTATATTGACAAAAAATTAAAAAAGTTAATGGGGTCGGAATGGCTAAAAATGAATTTTTAAGACATGATCCGAAAGAAAATAACCGAAAGCTCAAATTTGATTTAGCCAATATTATTTTTCCTCTTTTGATTATTTTAATTGGTTTATTTCTTTCAACTCAAAAATTTGCTGAGTTAGTTGGATATAATCCTGTATTTTGTGATAAGCCAGTTTTTCTATTAAAACACTCAATTGGAAAGTATCCGGTAGGATATCCTATATTTGATCCTTTTACAATTTTCATTTTAGTTTTAAAACATCCTTTTGATCATACAGTTCAAAAAGCTGTTAGTTCCGCGATTATTCCTGGAGCCGTTTGTGCTTTTTTAGCTGTAATAACCTGGCTTGTTATTGCAATTCTTAAAAGCAAAAACTTAAATAAAAATGACCATATGTATGGAACAGCTCGCTGGGCTACTGAAAAAGATTTACGAAAGTATGGACTTTGTGAAAATCATGGAGTTGTTCTTGCTCAGCAAAATTCTGCTGTATCAGAAGCAATTATAAATAAAAAGGGTAATTTCGGAATCTCTCTTAAACGAAGTGCAAAATTAATCTGTCATGCAGGTACAAGTCATACTCTTGTTATTGCGCCTACTCGTTCGGGAAAAGGTGTTGGTACTGTTGTTCCTACTTTGTGCTCGTATAGAGAAAGTGTAATTGTTTTTGATCCAAAGGGAGAATTATATAATATGACTGCTGGATATCGACAGCAGTTTAGTAGAGTTATAAAATTTTCACCTGTTCAAATGGAAACAGCATGTTTTAATCCTTTGGAAGAAGTTGAACTTAATGAAAATGCATTTCGTGATATAGGAACTATTCTTACCAATATTTTCCAAAAGAATGAAAAAGGTGGAGATTCTAATTCAGACTTTTTCGACAATAACGCACGAGATCTTTTAACAGGTGTTATTTTCCATGTGCTTAGTGCAGTAGATAATAAGGGGAATCCTGTTTATTCAAAGGAAGATCAATGTATTGCTGGTGTACTTCGTATTTTTGCAAGAGCTGCAAGTAGTGTTGATGAAGAAGGTAATCCTCTTCCAGCTGGAGAAGCATTACTGGATGAAATGATTAATTCAAGACATGTTGATAAAAATGGAAATTATTCTGATTATATTCAGGGTATTGTTCTTGATATTGCAATGTCTGCTAAACAACAGCATGAAAAAGTGCGTTCAGACATTATGCAGACAATTCAGTCAAAGTTAAATCTCTTCCGAGATCCTTTTATCAGTCATGTAACAAGTCATTCTGATTTTAAGCTTTCAGATTTCTATGAAAGTGAAGAACCTATTTCTCTCTATCTTACACTTCCATTTGGCGATGTTGATCGTATTATGCCTGTATTCCAGCTGATAATTGACTTTATTGTAAGACGATTCTCTTCTGGTGAACTAAGGGCAGGTGAAAAGGAAAATGTATTAAAGCATCCTATTCTTTTTATGATTGATGAATTTCCTGTATTGGGAAATATGAAATTCTTAGCAACTTCATTAGGAATTCTGGCTGGATATGGTCTTCGTTTTTATCTTGTAGTACAGGCATATCAGCAGCTTGTAAAGATTTATGGACCTGAAAATACATTTATTGATAATTGTAGATATATTTTGATTTATGCACCTAATAATCCTCAGGATGCAGAAAAGTTTTCTAAAATGATTGGTAAAAAATCAGTTACTAAACAAACTGTATCTGTATCGGGAAATCGTTATGCATTTACTTTAAATAATATTAATTCTTCATCTCAGGAGGTGGCTGTAGATCTTGTAAATCCTGATGAGCTTATGAAAATGCCATATACGGATTGTATTATTCTTGGTCATAATATGCCACCTTATATTGGTAAGAAAAATGTTTTCTATGATGATAGCAGATTTAATTGGAAAGTATTCAGTGAAAATGTTAATACAGGAAAGGTAGAAACTGGTTTTCCTGCACCTTATAAACAAGAGGAAATCGACAAAGAAACAGCAGGTCTTCCTTCTCAGGTTAATAAGAAAAGAGTGGAAGAACGGCAGGTTCTAAGAGAATCATCTCCAGTTAGAAACGAAGTTGTTTATGAGAGAACTGAAACAGTTCCTGTCAGAAATGAAGATGTTCCTGAGAGAACAGAAAAGGTTCCGATCAGAAGTGAACCAGTCTATGATAGAGCTGAATCAGTTCCGGATAAAAGAGAAACAGTTCTTGTTAGAACAGAATCAAAAACTGCTGGAAATGAAACTTTTACAGTACGAAAAGAAATTGAAAAAAGTAAGGATGAAAAATTTAATATAAAAGATTGTTTGGATAATTATATTGCAGATAGTTTCAATATAATAGAAGGATGGGATGCTCTTTCTAATATTTCAGATAATGAAGAGAGTGTTTTAGATATTCCAGATTTTGAAATAGCGAATTTTGACAATGTAGGTTATCCAATAGATTAGGAGAGGTAGTTTTTGAACGAACAACAAGCTATAAATGCTAGAGAAGAAAAGTCTAGACGTATCTATGACAATTTTCTCGAGGATTTAGGAATAGTTAAAAAATATTTCGAAGATCCGGCAATTACAGATATAAAGATAATCAGGACGGGAGAGATTATCATTGAAAAATTTTCTGTAGGAAAAGTTTTTACAGGCGAATTTCTTTCCCCCCAGCAGGTTAAAGGTATTATTCTTTCTGCTTCTCATCTTTTAGAGCAAGAAATTGATTATTCAACAGGCTTGCCAAAACTCGAATGTGTACTTCCAAAACCTTATAATCTGCGATTTACAGGTATTTTGCCTCCTGCGGTCCCAAATGCAGAAATAGCAATGAGACGGCCTGCTGCAAAAATATTTACGTTAGAAGAATATCTTGAAAATGGCCAGTTGCAGAAGGATGAATATGATCTTATTTGTTCATATATAAAAGAACGTAAAAATATTTTAGTTGGTGGAAGTACTGGTAGTGGTAAGACAACTTTTACAAATGCAATTTTGCGTAAAATGACAGAATACACTCCAAATGATGCATTTTATATTGTAGAAGATGTTCCAGAACTTCAGTGCCCGGCGCATGATACGACTTTCCTTGCTGTAAATCGTAAATGCGCTGCAGAGGCTGTTAGAACTGCACTCCGATGGACACCAAATAGAATTATATTTGGAGAAGTAAGATATGGTGAAGTAGCAGATGAATTAATAAAGTCATGGAATACTGGTCATACCGGTAACGTCACGACAATTCATGCTGATACGGCCAGTAGTATGCTTATAAGACTTCAGGATATTCTTGCGGAAGTAATTACAGGTGTTCTGCCAGATTTGACACAGGTTATTCATCTTTGCGTGCATTTAAAAAAGAGACCTGGAAAAAGTCCTATAGTTGATGAGGTTATGCCTATCCAGGAATCTAGTAAGGCATTATTAAACATGCTTCGTAATAATAATATTGCATAATTTTATTATTACCTGAAAGTGTAATAAAGATTAGTAGTAATCTTAATTATATTATTAAAGTGGAGGAATCTAAAAATGGTTCTAAAATTCTTATCAAAGTATAAAAAGCTTACAGTGTTTGCTTTTTTTGCTTGTGTTATGTGTTCCTTTGTATTTGCTGATGCAGCAGCTGATATGAATTCGTCTATCAATAAAATTGTAGACTTTTTCTCATCAGGCTGGGTAAAAGGTATTGCTTGTATTTTGCTTATCGGTGAATGCCTTGGTTTGTTGCTTGCTGGTGGACAGAACCCACAGATTTTTAAGAAGTTCTTGCCATTCATTATTGGTACAGTTCTTTTTATGTGTTCAGGAAAAATTATTACCCTTATCTTTGGTGATTTCGGTTCTAATCAGTTTTCTGATGATCTTGGAAAAACTAGTATGGTTATTCCTATTGAAAAACCATATCTTGGATAAGTCTACAATAAATAGACTTTCTGCTCAGAAAAGTGGAAAGTCTATTTTTGGGGTGTTTTTATGAGTCTTACAGATTTTTCAATGCCAGTACATAAAAGTTTTCAACAGGCAGACCTTGTAATGGGTGTACCAAAGTCAATCTTTTTGATTTTGTTTCTCGCTTTTATGATAATTGCATATTTATTTGGAATTATTTTGGGAGCAATTGTTGCAGTTGTTTTGTATCTTCCATGTTTTATATTAACAAAACATGATCCTCATATGCTTACTGTAGCCCTTAATTCATTACTTGAGCCAGATAAGTTGGAGGGGTAGATGCTGGGCGTTGATTTTCTTGGTAGTAAATTTAAGCTTTCTCAAAAACATAAGATGAATAAGCTTTGTTATTATCTTCCTTACAATTTTCTAATTGGAAATGAAAGTGAAGGAATTGTATATTTAAAGCCTGGTGCTTTAATGAGAAGCTATACTTTTTTGTGTCCAGATTTAGGTTCTTCAAGTGCTGAAACTATAGCTTCTATTTCTAATTATTTTAACTCTGCTATAAAAAGACTTGGTGACGGTTGGGCAGTTCATTTTGAAGCTCGCAGACAAAAAACAACAGAATATCCGGGAACAGCATGGACCAATGAACTTGGATTTTTAATTGATTCCCGACGTAAAGATCTTTTTCAAAATTATAATACACATTATAAAAACTACTTTTTTCTTACTTTTACATATCAGGTAAAAAGTGACTTAACTTCTAAAGGTTCTTCTTTATTATATAAAGCTGATAATTCTGAAGGTCAGGATTATTATAATAAACAAAATGTATATAAAGAAATTCAGCTTTTCAGAGATAGAAGTGAAGAAATAATTTCGTACATAAAATCCAGAATATATATTGAACCATTAAATAATGATCAGGTTGTAACTTATATTGCTTCGTCGTTGAGCACAAAGTGGAAGAAAAGAATCGCACCAACTACCCCAGTTTTCTTTGATTCATTTATTACAGATGAAGATGTGGAAACTGGAACTTGTATGAAAATAGGAGATAAATATTGTCCTATTGTTGCAATTCGAGATTTTCCTTCAGAAACTTATCCTGCTATTTTTGATTTGTTAAATAAAGCAGACGTTGATTATCGATGGACAACACGTTGGATTGGAATGGATAAAGTCCAGTCAGCTAAATTAATCGAAAAATATCAGAAACGTTTTAATAATAGCCGAAAGAGCTGGGGACAGGCTTTTGTAGAAGCTGCAGGAAACGTTACTACCGACCGTGTGGATCCTGCTGCAATTGCCTTTGAGGAAGATACAAATGAAGCAAAAGTAAATCTTTCAAAAGATCTTGTTTCATTTGGTTATTATACATCTTGTATAGAAGTTTGGGATGAAAACTATGATGTCGCTATAGAAAAAGCAACATACATTGCCGGACTTATAAACTCTGCAGGTTTTGGTGCAAAAGTTGAAACTTCAAATAGTTTCCAGGCCTGGCTTGGAATGCTTCCGGGAAATAATTATTCTGATGTTCATAAAACTTTACTTTCATCTGCAAACTGTTCACATATTATTCCGCTGAGTTCTTTATGGACAGGTGATTTTTATAATAGATGGACAGATGAACATATTGGTTGTGGAGCACCTCTATTAGTAGGTTCAAGTTTCAGATCTCCATTCTTTTTGAATTTAAATGTTGGAGATTTGTTTCATTCATTTATATTTGGACCTTCTGGTGCCGGAAAATCAACATTCCTTTGTTTACTGGAAAGTCAGTGGTTGAAATACAAAGATGCGCAGGTAATTGTACTTGATAAAGATAAGACTGCTCGTGGTGTTTGTATTGCATCTGGTGGTAGTTATGTAGAACCTGGTGCAGATGCATTTGCATTCCAGCCGTTAAAAGAGCTGGATACAGAACAGGACTTAACCTGGGCATGTGAGTTTATTGAATTATGTTTAAGTGAACAGCATGTTATTTGTAATGCAGAAAAGTCAGAAGCAATTCGAGCTGCATTACTTCAGCTTAGAGATACAAAAGCTCCTGAAAGACGTGATATTACATCTTTCCAGCAGTATGTTCAGGATGATGATATAAAAGTTGGAATTGAGCCATATACTCTTGATGGTCAATATGGTGCTATTTTTGATGCGCATGATACTAAACTTGACTATGCTCAGTTTATTATGATTGAAATGGGTATTTTGATGCGTATGGGAACTGCCTGTATCACTCCTGCATTAATGTATCTATTTAAATTTATTGAATCCAGATTTGCAAAAGAAAATGATGATAAAGGTCATCCAACCTTACTTGTAATGGATGAGGCTTGGGTCTTCCTTGATAATCCATATTTTGCAAAGCGAATAGATGACTGGTTACGAACACTTCGTAAGAAACATGTTGCAGTTGTTTTTGCGACTCAGGATGTTCCTTCTGTTGCTAAATCCAGTATTTCTACAACCATTCTTTCTCAGTGTCAGACAAGATTTTATCTTGCAGATCCTAACGCCGCATCTGATATGTTGAGTCAATATTATAGAACGTTTGGACTTTCAGATTCTGAGATTGGAGCTTTAGCTCAGGGACGAATGAAATGTGATTATTTTTATAAGTCTCCAAATGGTGCACGTATGTTCCAGCTGGAATTAGATAAATTTCAACTATCTCTTTTATGTCCTCCAAAAGCAGTTTTGGACCAAATGGAAAGTTTGTATGGAAGAAATAGCGGAAAACAGTTAGCAGCGGAAATTCTCAGATATCAGGGGATAAATCCGGATATATATTTACATAAAAATAATTAATTAAATAAGAATAATTAAAAAAAAGGAGAAAAAAAATGAAAAAACTTAAAACATTGTTGTGTGCTTTATTTATTGGGTGTATCAGTCCTTCTGTATTTGCACAGGGATATCCAGTTCTTGACGTTGCCAATCTTATGCAGTCGATAGAATCTGTATATCAATATTATCAGCAGATCCAAAATACAATTGAGCAGGTTCAGAATACTTATAAGCAGATTGAACAGGCTGCTCAGCAGATGGCAAGCATGAATTGGGATGAATTAAAAGATCTTGGTAGCAATTTTAATGGAATGGGTGATAATCCATTTGAAGCAATGACAAATGTTTATAATTCTGCTCAGGATATTACAAAAGCCGTTTCAAAAAATATGAACAAAGTAAAAGATTTAAAAGATACTCTTACTAAGCAGAGTATAAACTTTGCAGGAATGAATGTATCAGTAGCCGATTTGTGTGGTGCAGGTGAGCCTGGCAAGAATGTTTTTAACTTTGTAAAAAATGCATGGGATTATACTGTTGATACAGAAAATGGAGCTTTTGCAGATGCCATCAAAGCATATTCTGGAAAACTTACTTACCAGCAGAGAGAAGCAATTGCAAAAAAATATGGAATTAGTGCAGAAAGTTATGCAGCTCTTGAATACGGTAACTATCAGTTAAGCGAGCTTATTAAGGAAAGTAATATTTTGGCCACAGAAGAAGGTCAGAAGAAGTTATTGCAGGATGTTGAAAATGATGCAAATGCAATTAATACAATGGCAAAAAATGCACCAGATGGTTCTGTTTATGCCCAGACACAGATGATAAACTCAAGCCTTGGTCAGTTGGATCGCCAGATAGGTGATTTACATAAATCTCTTAATCGTGGTATTGGTCTTATCGGATCTTATTACAAATCAAAGTTTTCTGAAGAGGCTGTAATTAAGCAGGAACAATATGTAAAAGAAACTGCTGTGGAAAAAGCATTGGTAACTCCTGCATTTGGAAATGAAAACGACTAGGAGATATATATGCTAACAATTCTGGCTATAGCTTCTGTTGCTTCTCTTGTTATTTCAGTTGTAGGGGTAGGGGTAAAAGCAGCGACAGCAAATGAACTTATAGGTGTTTTGAATGATGCATTAGATATAAATAATATGTCTGGCTTAAAAACTTTTGATAAGCCTTATATGAACATAACATCTAATGCGTTAATAATGATAACAAACTTTATGAATTATGCTCAGCTACTTGTTTGTATCTGTGCTTTTCTGTGTTTAATTTTTAATGCATTTAAGCTTTGGGCCTCTACTGTTGAGCTGAAAAAATTCTATGTAGATACAATCTATAAATGTGTTATTGTAATTGTTTTAATGAATATATATCCATTATTAATTACAAAAACCTATACCTTTGCAACAGAATTAGGAGTAGAAGCTAGTGGTGGTGAAAAAGTAGTTGTAACATCTTTTGCAGGTCTTGCAGATCAGACAAAGAAAATTTGGGAAGATGGTACAGCTCTATTAGTAAAAGAACTTCAAAATGGACTTAGTAAAGAAGGTGATGAAATTGTAATAGATGAGAAATTAATTCAAGCTTTTACTGATTACGGAATGACTGAAGATGAAGCTGTCAAGTGGGCAAAAGATCATGGTTTTGAAATAGCGAGCAAAGAAAATAAGAAAAAGGTAAATAAAAAACAAAAATCAGCTATAAAAAATCTCAAAAATGATAAAGAAAAACAGAAATTTATGAAACAATCCATGGCTGTAATGCGTGCAATGTCAGAAATTCTTACAGGTGCTGATGAAAGTGCTCTGGCAGATGGCTCTATTTCAGCAAATGAAGTATTAAATATGGGAAGCGAAAGTTTAAATAATGTTTTTTATAATCCTTATATAGAAGGTACGAAAAGACTTTCTTTTAGTGCAATGATGAAAACTGCAGTTATCATTGCTGAATGTGCAACAGCTGGAGCTTTAGCTTCCACAATGCAAAGTGATTCTTCTAAACAGGCATCTTGGGAAGATCTTTCAAAATCTAAAAATCCACATCTGCTTTGTAGTTTTATTGGCAAAATCTTTATGAATACTTTTGTATATAAGATTATTATGCTTATAGCTATAGGTTACTGTATGATTGAATATATAGTAACTCTTGTAGAGTTTTTAATTGTAGCTGCAGTTTCATCTTTATTAATTCCATTCTTTTTCATTGATGCAACAAAGCAATATACAATGAATATTTTAAAATCTATTTTTTCATATTTTGTAAAAATCTTAGTAACTACAATGATGATATTCTTTGTTGTTTCAATGTATATAGATTTAGGATCGTTAATAATTGCCCGAAAAGATCTGGATTCAATTATGTCTTTACTTGTATATGCTTGCATTTCAATTTTGGGAATGGTTTTAGTAAAAAATACAGGCAAAATAGCAGGAGCTGTAATTAGTGGAAATCCTTCAATGGGGCTTGGTGAAATTGCAGGTCAAGTAAGAGGAATGACTCATGCAGCACAAGCAATTGGAACTGGTGTAAAAAATGAAATAAATAATGTTGGACATAAAGCAATGGAAGCTGGAAACTCTATTCAACGTCGTAAAGAATATTTAGAGAAACAGCCTGCAAGTAGAATTGGACAAGGCCCATCATCTAGTGGTTCCTCAACAAACTATTCATCTAATAATAACCAAACTACAATGCAATCCCCTGGTGGACAATATATGCCAGCAGGCCGAGCAGGAGGAAGTCAGGCTCCTAATAGCAATACTAATGTAAATCATAATTCAAGTATTTCTGAAGCTCAAAGAGGGGATCAGGCAAATAATAACAGAAGTGATAGGGGTAAACAAAACAATAATTCTGATATGATTGCTGCCTTTAAAACTGAAGGTGATAAATCTGCACAAGATAAACTTTCGACCCAGAAAAGTAGTTATGTAAAACCGACGGAGGGTAGTGTATCAAGTTTATTGCCTGAATATGAGGATTAAAAGGTAAAACTATAGTGTACTTTGGTAGTCAAACCTTAGATTGACTATAATTATATTTCTATATATCATACTTTACTAGTAGTGCTAATTACACTCAGTAAAAAAAGTGAGGATTTATGTCCAGTTCAAATACAAAGATTTTCTTTTCCGATGGGGATGCTTCGCCAACTCCATTTAATGCATTGAATAAAAAGCAGAACGGAAAAGATATTAATCGTGAAATGGTTGCTGCTGCAGATACTATTCAAGGTTTGTCGCAAAAAAATGCAAGAATGTGGCAGATTATTGCACTTGTTTCACTTTCATCTTTTTTTATCTCTCTTGGAATTTTAATATATGCAGTTTCTCTTCCAAAAACAATTCCTGTTATTGTAACAGTAGATACTAACGGGAATGCTACATATGTTGGAAAAGTAGATAAAGCAAACTGGGGAAAAAGTAATATACCAGAACATCATAAAACCTATCAGGTTCAAAAATTAATTTCAAATATGTATACCTGGGTTATAGATGGAACTGCCCAGCAGTCATATATAAGAGAATGCGAATATATTTGCCAGGGTGCTGCTCTTAATCAGCTTGATGCTTTCTTTAGAGAAAATAATCCTTTTGAATGGCTTGGTGCCAGAACGCAGGCTGTAAAAATGGATTTTCCATTAAAACAGACTTCTAATACATATGTCATTTATTATGATGTTCTAACTTATGCACAGGGACATTTGATGCAGACACGACGTTTCTCAGCCCTTGTGACTCTTGGTTATTATGAGGTTACAGAAGAAACAAAGAATTTAAACCCATTGGGTGTTTACGTTACTTCTTTTGATATTCAGGAAGTATTTTAATAATAATATTTAATAAATTATAGGAGCACAAAAAGTATGTCTCGATTAACATTAGTTTTAGTACTTTGTACATTTTCTTTCGTTGCTTGTAAATCAGTAAATTTTGATAAAATGGGAACAACTGCAGAAAAAGAAAAATCTGGTTACAAAAACATCGAAGATGAGAAACAGCATAATTATGATGAAGTTCAGCAATACTTGATTCAGGAACAATTAAAAGAAGTTGATGTTGCAAAGACTATCGTTTATGTAGAAAAGCCTGTTTACTATCCAGTTGGACAATCAGCAGAAAGTGATAAACCTGTTTTAAAAGGAAAAGATGCAGTAAGGGCAAGTACAAATGCCTCATTACAGACTCCTGAAGTTTGGAATGGTGGTACAATGTATTATGATTTTGATTCTGATTTTACTTATGAAATTTATTGTCAGCCATACCGCGTTACAGATTTAATCCTGGAGCCAGGAGAGCAGGTTATTGAAATGCCATTCCTTTCTGAAGAGAAAGTATGGGAAATTGGTGCCGGCGTTTCAAGAAATGGAAATATTGATACTCAGCATTTCTTTTTGAAGCCAGCATATTCAGGTCTTGTAACTTCATTTATTATTATAACTGATAAACGCGTTTATCATATGCTTTTAAAATCTTATAAAGATTGCTATATGACTCAGGTAAAATGGAAGTATCCTAATTCAATGCCTTTCAATATTAAATCAACAGCAATGGAAGAGCGTATTAATAAACTTTCAAAAGAGTCTACAGGTGTTGATCCGGCATATCTTTCTTTTGATTATAAAATGAGTTATTCAGTTTTCAAGAAACCATACTGGCTTCCAGTTCGTGTTTATGATGATGGAAAACATACTTATATAGTAATGAATGAAACCGTTTTACATATGACAAGTCCGGTTTTATTTAATCATAAAAATGAAAGAATAAATTATTCAGTTCACAAAACTGTTATTGTTATAAATGAACTCATTGAAAAAGTTACAATGCGAGTTGGAAGAGAAAAAGTAACAATTAAAAAGAAGTATTATAAAGAACCAAAAGTAGTAAAAGTTGATGAAATTGAAGATGAAATAATACTCGAAAATGATAACGCTGATCTTCCTCCTGCTAATAAAAGTCAATCATTTAGTTCCGTATATAATTCAAAATTACAAAAAGAAACTATGCTTCATTCACAGGATATTATAGTTAACTATTCTGGTGAACAGGTTTCACCAGAAGAGGTTGAACAATAATGAAGCTGTTTAGATGGTTAAAAAGAAATGATTACGATAAAAAGCTGAGTTGGGAAGAAACTGCTGAAGGAAAAGCTTTTTGTGAAAAGTATAAGGAATCTGCAATTCGACGGGCCAAGGAAAATGAAGCCTGGGAAAGAGATACTCCTGTTGAGCGAAAAATACAGGTAAAGCTTTTCAAGATTTTCTTTACTATTTTCTTCATATTATATTCTTTGCTTTTAATTTGGGGATTTAATATAGGAAAAGAACTGTGGTTTTTGTTAGGAGAATTTATTCTTTCTTTGATTAGTTTATGCATGTTTTTTTGTAAGCCCAAAAAAGTTAAATATCCAAATTGTTTTATGATGCCTGTTATAGCATTTGGATGTGTTGTTTTAATTTATGTTTATATGGGGCTTACATGGGGTTTTAATCCAGGCAGGAGATAAAATTGATTGATGACAAAGAAAATGGTTCCCTTTTTAGTGATTTTAGAGATCCTCCTAAGAAGGAAAAAAATAATGAAAATATAACAACAGAATCAGATATAAAAATTCCTGATTTTTTGAAAGAAGATGAAGATGGTTATGATATGAATGATACTGTAAATTCAAGTTTTAATAATTGTGAAACAGAATCAGATTCTCATAAAGAAACATTTAATTCAAAGGATTCTTTTGATACTAATAATATAGATACAAAAAATTCTTTTGAATCAAAGGCCTCTTTTGATTCAAACACTTCTTCTAATTCAAACGCATCCTTTGAATCAAATACTTCCTATGGAAAATACTCATCTGATTTTAAGACAGAGAATCAGACAGAAAAAACAGAGTCTACTAATTTTGAATCAAACACTTTTGAAAAAGAAAAGGAAAAAAAGTTTACATCAAAGATTTCAGCAGATTCTGCTGATAAAAAACTAATGGGTGGAAAGCCTCGTGTATTAAATAAAAAATTCCTGCTTGCTAGTATTATTTGTGTCGTTGGTGGAATCTTTTTAATTACATTTTTAATGCCGGGAAAGAAAAAGCAGACTTCAAAAAATCAGAAACCTGTTGCTGAACTTCCACATTCTACGGATTATTCTTCAATTGCAACCCGCCATTTACAAGAAGATTATGAAATACCAGTTAATAATACTTATGGAACAAAATCATATGGCCTTCCAACTGAAACTTCAAAATCAACGGAAGTTGAAATCCCTCCTGTAATTCCAGAAAAAAAACTTGCTTATTCAGAACCAAATACAAAAAGTAGTTATGGAAATAATGCTCCTGCTTTAGATATTCCTGATACAAGAAATGATAGCCTTCATGGAAAACAAATATCAGGTATAAAAGGTCTTTCTTCAACTCAAATGTCATATTCTACTGACTATCAGCAGACAATAGCAAAAAATACAGCTTCAACTAAAGTAGCTCCAAGTAATTCACTTCCTTCTAAAGAAGAATATATGAACAATGTTTTGTCTGCATATTCACAGGCTTATGGAAATGCAACTGGTGGAAATTCATATTCAATGCAGAACGATCAAAGCGGTAAGAATTCATTCTTTAATTCAGGTCGGCAATCAGACATGGTTGGTAGAGGTGAATTCTTAAATCTTAATACTTTGTGGCAGGGAACAATTTTTGAAGCAGTTTTAACTTCAGAATTAAATACAGACCTTCCAGGCGAAATTACTGCACGAATTGCAAAAAATATTTATTCATCTCAGGATGGGCGATATCTGCTTATTCCACAGAACTCCGTTGTATATGGAACTTACAATTCAAGTATTTCATATGCACAAAGTCGTGTACAAGTTGCATGGCATACCCTTATTCGTCCAGACGGATATCAGATTCAACTTGGAAGTATGAATGGTACAGATGCTAAAGGTGCATCAGGTTTGAAAGGTTTTGTAAATGACCATCCAATGGCTTACTTAAAAGCTGTTGGACTTATGAGTGTATTCTCAATAATAAATGAGGAATTCTCAAGTCAAATGGGTGCTACACAAAATCAGTATGTGCAGAATATTATGGCAAATTCTCAAGCAGTTGCTAATGAGTTGGCTGATAAACTTATTGATAGAGCAATGAATGTTCAACCAACTTTAAAAATAAAATCAGGCACAAAAGTAAATATTGTTGTAAATCAAAATCTTACTTTGCCGCCATGTGCAGATATCCCTGTTACAGAGGCATATCACAGACAAAGATAGTTTTTATTTATTTAGGGAAAATTAAAAAAATAATAGTTATATAAGGAGATGTTATGATTAGAAAAAGTAAAAGTTTATTAGTGATTATGTCTTTATTATTCACTACTTCGTGTACGTTTTTTACAAATGTCAGCGAGGCTATTAGTAAAAAAGATTATAATGAAGAAATTCGAGCTGTTGTTTTTAATAAAAGTACCCTGAAAATTGATAAAAATGACAGTGATTATTTAAAGCTTACTCTTAATCCTGCTGAACATCAGGGAGATTGTAATGTTTATTGGGAATATGATGAAACATTCATTGATGCTAAAACAGATAATTTTGGTGCTGTAATTACCGGACTAAAAGCTGGTTCAACATATATAAAAGCAAGATGTAATAATATAGTAGCTACTTGTCTTATATCAATAATTTCAAATGGTGATAATCCAGAAGAAAATCCTTATATTTATTCAAATGATTCTGTAATACAGCTACAACCAAATGATACAAAAGAAGTATATGTTTCGCTTTATGGTGGATCTGTAGCTGATATGGAAAACTTTACATGGGAAATAAAAGATGAGTCAATTGCATGTATTGAAAACTATGCCAGAAACAAATGTTTGATTACAGCAAAGAAACCTGGTTCAACAATACTTACAGCAAAGCATGAAAATGCAAAATATGATTATTCCTTTGTTGTATATGTATATACGGATAAAATGACAGAACCGTATATTACAACGGATTATAATATTCTTACTCTTAATAAGAATGAAACAGCTTCAAGAATTATAAGTGTCGATCTGGTAAATTATGTAACTAATACATATAAAAATGGCTTTAGCTGGGATTATGCAGATGAAGAATCAAAATCGATAATATCAATTGAAGCAAATCTTAATGAAGCTCAAATAACACCTCTTAAAAATGGTGTTGCAAAGATAGTAGTATCACATGAAAATGCAAAAAATGATCTTACAATTATTGTTCGTGTAAGTACAATTGTAGAAAATGCTTATATAGGTTTAAGTTCCTCAACAGTTATTCTAAATGATTCTGTTACTCCTGTTACAGTAAATGCATCTGTAGAGAATATTACAAAACTTGTAGATCCGGAAAAATTTGAATGGGAGATTCCTGAAGAAGCAAGAACTCTGGCAGATTGTGAATGTAGTGGAAACTCTGTTAGAATCCAGGGAAAAAAGAACGGTACATTTAAAATAAAAGTCAGTCATCCTTTAGCAGAATACTCTAGAAATATACTTGTTATTCTTCAGAATCAGATTGGTTCTGCAATTGATGCTTCCATGTATATTACAACAGATCAGAATTATATTCAGACACAGGTTGGTAAAGAACCAACAACAGTAAATGTACGTCTTATTGGTGGCGTTGATGGAGAAGATAATATTGGAGATGAAAATCAGAATTTTACCTGGTACATAAAAGGTGGAAGAGATAACGGTATTGTTGAAGTAAGAGAACTGACTGGTTATTTAAAAGATTTGTCTTCTCGTAGCGCTGTTCAGTCTGGAACTTCTGCTCCTGCAAAACTTGAAATTAGTCCTTTAAAGCAGGGTGAAGTTGTTATTGTTGTAACTCATCCTCGTTGTTTATATGATACAGAAATTACGGTAAAAGTTTATTCAGAGACTGCTCTCGTAAATCCAAAAACTATTTCTACAGAAGAAAGTTTAATCAAACTCTTAAATGGACAGAGTAAGGAAGTTACTGCACTATTAAGAAACCATAATGAAGGCGATGAAAATAAAGTCGAATGGTCTAGTGCCAATACAAATAACATTTCAGTTGATCCTGATGTAGGACGTACTACTTTAATAAAAGCTTGTGGTACTGGTTCTAATCAGACTTATGTAACTGCTCATCTTGATGGAGCTTTAAGTGATAAAAAGATTTTAGTTCTTTCTGCAGATACAGAAGAAGAACTTAATAGTATGAAAGGTATTTTTGCAGATTCAACATATCTTAGAATATCTGCTGATGAAACAAAGACTATAAGTGTTGAGCAGTTTGGGCTGGAAAAAACAGACAGAGTAACCTGGGCAAGTTCTAATTCATCAATCTGTAGTGTAAATGGAGATTCTACTTCGCCTTTCTGTACTTCAGCTTCTGTTACTGCATATGCAGAAGGCTCTGCTATAATTACTGCATCTATTGGAGGAAATTCGGTTCCAGTAGAATTTAATGTTACAGTTCTTAAGAAAGGTGAATCAAGCGAAATTTATGATGAAAATGCAGGTTATCTGACTACAAACTTAAATGCAGTTGTAGTTGAGAATTCAGGTGAGTCCGTAACATTAAGTGTTAATGGTGTAAACATCAGTACATCAGATATGGCTCTTTATACAAAATGGACTATGACAGATGTTGATCCTGTTGATGGTGAAAGTGTATTTGATCTTTCTGGAACTCCTGGAAGTACAGTAACTCTTACAGCAAATAAACCTGGTAAAAGTAAGATTCATGTTACTAATAAGATGAGTGCAAATTCATTGAATATCAATGCAAAATGTGGAGAACTGTATGAATGGAAAGACAGTTATATTGTATATATCACAGCTGAAAATGATGTCGTTAATTTAATTAATGGACAATCTACAACTATTGGTTGTGCTCTTGTTAATACTACTCAATCTGGAACTTTTTACTGGAAGGTAACCCAAGGTAGTGAGAATATTGAAATAATAGGACTTGCTTCTGGAACTTGTAATATAACAGCGAAACAGCCTGGACAAGCTATAATTACAGTTTCAAATTCTCTTGCAGGTGAAATTACAAAAGAAATTCTTGTAAATGTTGCAAATACAGAAGAAGAACTAAAAGGTTTTAAGTATCTTACAACAACACAGAATGTTGTTACTGTAGGCGAACAGAGTAATGTTTCTGTATCTGTAGAAATAAAAAATACAGATACAAATATTATTTCAGGTTATAATTGGCGAAGTGTAGATGAAAAAATTGCAACTGTTGTTGGCTCTGGAAATGTAGCTGTTATATATGGACAAAAAGAAGGGTCTACAAAAATAATTGTTGAGAACTATGAAAACTGTTCTTACCCACTTGAAATAATTGTAAATGTTGTTGACCCTATTGCAGCAAAGCAGGATCCGTATATTACATGTAACAACATAGTAACCTGTACTGTAGGTGGTGATGTAGCAACAATTGGTGCAGAACTTGTTGGTGGAATTGAAAGTGATAACAACGATTTTAGATGGGAAATAGTTGATTCAACTATTGCTGCATGTTATGGAAATAATGATTCAGCACAAATAAAGGCTCTTTCCGAGGGGGTAACACAGGTAATTGTAAGTCATCCAAAAGCAAATTGCTCAAGAACAATTCTTGTAATTTGTGAACCAAAAATTACTACAAATTGTTATATTTCCCTCACCGAAAGTATCATAAAAATGAAGCCTTCCGATGAACCAAGAACGATTACAGCAACTCTTATTAATGGAGATGATGATGATGTTTATGATTTTAAGTGGTGGGCAGACAGTTATGATAAAATAAATATGAACTTCTCTGGTGCAGAATGTTTAATTGAACCTTTAAGTACTGGAACTGTTATTATTCATGTCTCGCATCCTAAGGCAGTTTATAATAAGGATATAGTACTTTATATAAGCAATTATACAGATTTTGCATTCTCAAAAAAAGCTGTTGAAGTTGTAACTGGAACAGACACTTTTATTACAATGGAAGTACCTGCAACTGAAGTTGATTGTGAAGTTGCTTATTCATCCAGCAATAATAGTCTTTGTACAGTATTTGGAAATAGTAGTGTATGTACCTTACATCCTGGTACTGTTCCTGACGGTCAAATCTCAGACTCTTGTACCATAACTGCAACATTGTTAACCAAAGGTGGTATAAGACAGGCTGAAGCTAAACTTACAGTAGTAGTTACAAAAAAAGATGAAACAAAACCATATATAGGTATGTTTCCAGATAATTCTTCAACCATTATTACAATGAATAAGGATGAAATTCGAAATCTATCTGCAAGATTGTATGGTAATACAATAGATAAAGATTCTGCTGGTCTAAAATGGTATATAAATCCTGGACAAGGAAAAACTGTAGAATTTACTTCTAAACATCTGGACGTTAATGATGCATTATCTTCATTCGGAACCGATGTTCAGATAAAGGCAATTAATCCAGGAAAAACTACTATTACTGTAGAACATGAAAAAGAAAATAATGTTGTAATTAATCCGCTGACAATTTATGTAATTGTTTCAGGTGTTTCTGAACCAACAGTAACATTAGATCATCAAAGCTTACCTATTTTTATTGGTGAAGACACACAAACATTGTCAGCAACTGTAAAAAATGATACTGGAGAAGAATTAGAGTGGACTGTTGTTAATGACAAAGGTGAAATTATAGAACAAGATTACTTTAATTTTGTTTCAAAAGGAAATAAAGCTTATATAACAGCACTAAAACCTGGTTCTGCTACTGTAAATTGTAGAATTCCTTCAAATGGTTCTACTGCAAGTTGTACAGTAACAATAAGTGAGGCTCCAAAAGTAAACTTCTTTGTATATGACGATGAATCTGCATATACATATGATGAAGTAAAAAATGAAATAAAAGAAGATAAGAGAATAAAGTATTATCTTAATTCTTTCCAGGTGTTCCCGGGTGAAATAAAACCTATACATTGGGAAACTATTCCTTCAAAAGATAAGATTACTAACTGGTATAAAGGAGATAGTTCATATTTTGATGTAAATCAGACTGATGCTGGATATAAAAATTCCTGGACAGATCCTCAGACAAAAAAAACATATTATTATCCTGATGGAGTTGGTACAGTAGCTATTACTGGTAAAACATCAGAAGGAACTTCTGTTTTACAAATAACAACAGCTTCATATCAGTCAGATTCAGTCTCAATTACAAATTCATATGGTTATCTTTTCTCTGTTGATAAGACAATAATTTCAGCAACTCCAAAAGAAGTTCATGATACCCCTGATAAATTGAATGTAAATTATGAGCTTCGACCTGCTTGTTCAAAAATTTACATTACAAACCTTACTCCGGGCCCAATTGGAGAAAAACTTAATTTAAAGAATTCAAATGCAGAAAAGACAGACACTGGGTGGGTAATTAAAACACATGATACAACATTAGAAACAAATTCTACTGGAATTGTAAAAGGAACTCTTGAATTTGAAGTTGATGGAGAAGTCAATTGTAATATTCAGATTAAAGCTGTGAATGAAAATGTAGTATCAAATGGAGCTGGTACTTCAGGGGCTCAAGATGTTGGTGCACAAAATATTAAGATAAAAGTCTTTTATCCTCATCATACATTTAAACCAAAAATACAAAAACAAGTTCCATATATAAATCAAGAGGTTTATAAAACAAATGAAATGTATTCAAAATATTCAAGTTATGATTCTTCTTCGAATACAATTTTCTTAGGTGATGGAGAGTATTTGACTGGAGTTGTTGAAGTAGATTTAGTTAATGAGCCATATTCTCAGGTTTGTATAGAGAGTGTAGTTTTTGATAGGAAAGAATCTGCTATTAAGGATGGACATGATCATGCGCAGTCTGAGTTCTGTGACGGACAGAAACTTGGTAATTCATATAATACACATGACTTTATACTTTATCATACTCATGAATATTCTGTTTATTCATACAAGAAAAATAATGTTTGGAATAACGTTATGGATGGACTTGCTAATATGTACCGTCTACAGCTTGATAATGACAAATTTGTAGAAGTAAGAAATGAGACTATTAAAGAAACATCTTATGTTGGTGATCTTGTTGTAAATTATTGTGACTATGCTGCAGGAAGTGGTACTACTAATTATAGAATTCCAGTTTATGTCAAAGTCAGAAACTGTCCTTGTGCAGATAAATCTAATTATTATGAAGCATTTACAGGAGAGCCTAAAAAATGAAAAATGTAATAAGTAAATTTTTAATCGTATTTTTTATCTCGTTTTTTACATCTTGTCATTTCATCACAAGTTTCAGTGAATCAGATGATGATGGTATAGTACTTACTTTTGATAAATCAAAAGCAGAAGTAAGTATAGGTTCGATGGAAGTTGTAAATTTAAAAGCATCTAAAAATCAGAATACTACAAGTATTAATTGGACCTATGATGACAGCATTATTTTTGCAAAAACAGATAACTATTCAGCTGTCATCACAGGTTTAAAACCTGGAACAACTACTCTTACTGCACAGGCTGGAAGTAATTCTGTTTCTTGTCTTATAACAGTTTCTAATGACAGTTATTCAGTTGATATTATAAATCCTTATGTTTATGCTTCAACTGATTATGTAGAAGTAAAACCTAATGAAACTGTAAAGGTAAGTGCTGCCTTATTCGGAGGAACTGTTTCAGATATAAACGGATTCTCATGGACTATTGATAAGAATTCGGTTGCTTCCCTGCAGACAGAAGGAAACTATTGCTGGATTACAGGAAAAAATAATGGTATTGCAAAAGTTACTGTAAAGCATAATACAAAGGCTGCTTTTGGTTATTCCTTTCTTGTAAATTGTTCTTCTGATGGAACAAGCAGATGTTATATTACTACAACAGAAAACATTATAACAATAAATCTTTCTGAAAATGATACTGCTGATTTTGGAGTAGATCTTGTTAATCCACTTATAGCAGATTATGCCAGTGGCTTTGAATACAAAATCGTAGACTCTTTAGGAAAAGAAATATCATCAAGGCCACTTGTAATTACTGGAAGCGGAAATTGTCATGTATCTCTAAAGGCTTATGAAACAGGTTTGTATTATGTCCGATGTTCTCATCCAAATGCAGATTATGACCTTGATATTCTTGTTCGTGTAATTGCCCAGGCTGAAACTGCATTTATTGAGCCCTCAAAAAATATTGTAACTGTATCAGATCTTACATATGAAGAAGTATCATTAAGTTTACTTAATTATTCAAAAGATGTTAATCCTGAACTATATACCTGGAGTTTTTCTGATGATGCAGAAGAATTTATTGAATATGAAATTTATAATGGATCTTCAAATAATACAGGAGATAACATTAGAATAAAAGGTAAAAAAACAGGTAGTGTAAAAATTACTGTTTCTTATCCTGAAGTTCAATCTCGAAACATCATTGTTCTTGTACGAAATGTTTCTTCCGAAGCCGCTGATGCAACATGTTATATTACAACAAGTCAGAATTATATTAGTTTTAATCCAGGTGATGATGCACAGCAGATTTATATTATGCTGAAGAATGCTTCTCAAGATGAAGTTAATAGATTAAAGTGGACTATAACAAATGTGGCTGCAGACGGTTCAAATTCAAAGGTTATCAACTGGAAAAGTGGAAATGGAAATGCTGTAAGTAAGTTTGCTAGTAGGGCTGTTCTATCAGATTCAGCATCTGCTTATGCTGTAATAGAGCCGCTGAATATTGGAACTGCATATATAGATATTTCACATCCAAAAGCTCTTTATTCAACCAGAATTACAGTTGTTGTTCGGCCTGAAAAAACGGCAGAACCTCAAAAATCATATCTAAGTTTCACTTCATCATCTATTGTCTCAATAAAAAACGGTGAACAGAAAAATTTAAATGTTTCTTTTAATGGAGCTGGTAAAGTAAGTGATATTGTATGGACTTCTGATGGATATGTAACTATTGCTGGAAATGGTACTGAATGTGTGGTAACTTCTCCTGCTGCTGGTACAGGACCAACTCGTTCTACTGTAACTGTAACACATCCAAATTCTGAGTATCCATTAAGATTTACTGTGCTTACTTATGATTCTTTGGAAGAATTAAATGATTTTGACGTAAAATCATTTTTCTCAACGAAAACATTTGAATCACTTAAGACAAATCAAAGCACAAAGTTTTATCTTGAAACATTTGGATTTAAGGATAATCCGTCTATCAGCTGGAGTATTATAGAAGGAGCTTCTTTAGTAACTCTTGAAACTGAAAATTTTAATAAAACACTTATTGTAAAAACATTAAAGGTTGGTACAGTAATCATTAAAGCAAGTTGTGAAGAATGTGATGATGTTTATTTCACTGTAAAGATTACAGAGGAAGGAATTATTGATGAAACAAAAGACTGTTATCTGTCAACTTCTCAAAATGTTCTGTATTTTGACGATATTAATCAGTCTCTCACTTTTAATGTTGATCTTTTCAATATTAATACATATGCATATGATAAACTTGAATATAAACTCTCAAATTATAACTTTGAAGTTACTACAAATAATAATAATTTCACTGTTACCTCTTTGACAGATTCTGGTACTGCAACACTTACTATTTCTCATCCTCTTGCTTTGAATGATTTAGTAATTAATTTAAGAACTGGAAATAAATTTGAGTATGTAAATGAAGACACCTGTTATATTTCAACTAATGAAGATATATTTGAACTTTATCCGGGGCAGGAAGAGGTATCTTTAATTGCTTCATTAAATCATACAGAAATGTCTGATTCACAAACAATTTCAAAAGGATTTACTTTTGAATGTGACGATGAAACTATAGCAACAATTTCATATGTAAACTATTCAAATACTTGTTATATAAAACCAATTAAGAATGGTATTACAAAAATTTTCGTTCGACATCCAGATGCTGATTTTGAAAAAGAAGTTGTTGTAATAGTAAATCAAAGTCCAGATGCTTCTACTATTCCTTATATTACGACAGAACAGAATGTTATTACTTTAATACAGGGAAATTATGAAACAGTAACTGTTTCACTAATGAATTCTGATTCGATTAATAATTCTGACTGGATTTGGACATCGCGTAATCCAAGAATTATGGATGTAATTGCAAATAATGGAACCTCAGCTTTAATCAGTGCAGTTGCACCTGGAACTACAGAAATAGAGGTAAAACATAAAAAGTGTCTTTTTTCACTAAAAATAATAGTTACAGTACTAGATTCACATACTATAACAAATAGACCTTATATTTCTACAGATACAAATATCATTACAATTCAAAAAGGATTAAGTACAACTCTAACTGCTTCTATGATTGGAGGAAACGGAGATTCTGATAATAATTATTTCCGTTTTCAGGCAAGTAATCCATCTTTAGTACTTGTCAACTCCGTTTCAGGCGCTGCATATATTAAGGGACTTAATACAGGAATGTCTTATATAACAATTTATAACAGTCGTTATACAGATATTTATTCTAAAACTGTTCTCGTCATAGTTGAAGACAAGCAGGAAGAAGGGGTTTATATAAAGACCTCTCACAATATATTAAAAATGAAGCCTGATGATACTTCCGTAACTACGCTCAGCGCAACTTTGGTTAATGGAGAATCAACTGATGGTAAAGATTTTATATGGTGGGCAGATGATTATAATCTGATAGGTCTAACTCCTGTTGCAGAACAATGTGCTGTAATTCCTAGTGGAAGATGCGGAAAAACATATGTTCATGTAAAACATGCAAAAGCTGCAAAACAGGTAGATATTCTTGTAATGGTAAGTAATTATGATTCATTTGCTTTCGAAAAGAATTCAGCTAATATTAGTACAGATCAATTATACTTTTTCCCGTTACAAGTACCAACAATAGAAGAAGATTATGAAGTTAAGTATTCTTCTTCAAATGAAAAAGTTTGTATTATTCAGGGCTCAAATGCTGTTGCATGGGTCTGTGGAATAAACTTTGGAAATGCTTCTTTAACAGCTACTATGGTTACCTCTGATGGAACTGTCCTTGCATCTACAGAAATGCTTGTGTCTGTAACTGTTCCTGATCCTATGATTCCAACAATTTCTTTAGGTAATTCAATTATTACAGTTGAAGCTGGAACTAGTAAAACTTTTTCTGCCGCAATAACAGGTGAAGGGTTAAGTGGAAGCGAAAAGTTTAATCTAAAATGGTCTGTACTTAACAAAGATAATGGAATTTCAATTTTAGATGAAAATCCAGATAAAGTTGCATATGGTTCCGATGTATATGTTACCTTTAATCAGGGTGGTGAATATGTTCTTTTGTGTGAACATGAAAAATCAGGTGCAATGCAGCAGATTTATATAATTGTCGAAGAAAAAGGTGAAATTATAATAAATCTAAGTACTTATTTTGAAACCGTTTATAAGGATGATGGTTCTTTTACCATTACTGCTGAACTTACAAATGCAACAGATGCAGACTATAAAACAATTTCCTGGTCAGCATTAAAAATTGGCGGTCAAAATATAGTAGCTGTTAGTAAGGCAAAGGGTGCAACTTGTACTGTTACACCTAAGAGCGTAGGTCAAACACAGGTTATTGCTAGGCTTCCAAATGGAAAATCTGCAATGTGTACAGTTGTAGTAAAAGCAAATGCAGAAATTAAATTTGATACCGGTACAATTCATGTAATTCCTGGTTATACAGAAGTTGTAAATTATACAACAAATCCAGAAAATGCGACTATAAATTGGATTACACAAATGACAACTGGTAGTTCAGGCCTTACAGGTAATATTACAAACTATTTTACTATTGAGGATGACACTGCAAAAAAACAGCTTCGTATTACAGGTAAACAGGATTATCCAGGTGGAATAGCAGGAACTGTTACAGCTTCTATGGTTGGAGCAAATTCTGCAAATATTCCGTCGATTAAGGTTTATGTAGAATATAAATGCGAATTAAATGTAATGGATATGAATGGAAATATTTTAACTCTTCTTTCAAACAATAATCCTGATACTAAAAATGTTTCTACTTTCATGGTTTCATATTATCCTATAGATCTTGAAATTGATGTTATGAAAGAAAAAGATGTTATAGCTTGTATTCCATATCAAAAAGGAATGGGACATTGTCAAGATCTTCCTGAAATTTCTGATCCTGCAATTTCAATAGGAAATGTTAGAAAGGAAATTAAAGTTGATGAAAAAGATGGAATTGAAAAAGTATTTATGACACTTGATGTAATTCCTCATAAAGAAGCAGATTTTGAAATTACTATTAGAGCCTCTCTTCCGCAAGATGAAAATCTAAATTATACGACAAAAAAGAAATTTTACTATTCTGCTTATTATGATCATTATGATATTGACGTCATTGAGATGACACAGTCTGGCGCATTTACGAAATTTCCCCCAAATGCCAATGGTCAGATAGATCATTTGGATTTAGGAGATGGTGAAGAAGCTGTTTTCTATTTCAAAATTAAAAATGAAAATGCAATTGGAAAGATACAAGATTTATCAAAAGCCAATTGGGAACCTGATCCACAGTTTATAGATGCTCGTTATTGTGAGGAGTCTAATATCTATAAAAAAACACGAGAAGAAAAATTCAAAACTTTATTTAGTGAACCTAAAGAAAATATAAGGATTAATACAACAGCAACCCCAACTTCAGGTATGATTTATTTCTATTCAGATAAAACAAATTCAGACGCAAAAGAAACTGTTTATCATCTAGGTCATGCATGGGATTATTACAAAGATTTGCCTGAAGATGTCAGAATTGATGAAAGTGGAAATGACAAATGGAAAACATATAAAGAAACGAATAATTATTCAAACGATTTTATTTCTAAACTGGTTTCAGCTGAGGTTGAAAATTGGCTTGTTACAAGAGAAATGGTTTATAATAATGAATATTATGCGATTCCTCGTCCAAACAAAAAAACTATAAAGCCAGATTGGGAGCATTATAATGATAAGGATGATTGGTGGGAATGGTGTTGTAAGCACATAAAAAGAACAAGAGGTGTTATAAAATTAAGATATAATAATAATCAGGTATATTATTATCGTAATAATGGTGAAAATGGACATAGAGATATTTCGCCAGCAAGTACGGTCTATGAAGTATGTACACCTTATGTAATTACATCTCAAGAGTTACAAAATAATGAAGTTATTGTTCGACCAGATGGATATTTAAGTTTGGGGTATTATAAAGGTTCATCATTTCTTTTCTTTAATCCTTATGATAGTGATAGTAATGGAATAAGAATGAATAAACTTATTCATCCTTATATCACACCAACTACATATAAGGGAACAGAATCGACTGATGTTGGAAAAGGAACTCTTACAGTATATTATACTTTGGGAAAGACAAATGAAACAAAAGATGTGAAAATAACAGTTAATGTAAAAAAGAGACTTTGTGAGGCATATACGAATGAAAAGTGGGAAGTTGAAACTGTGGGTGACAAAAAACATTGGGTTATGAAAGACTTTGTAAATCCTGGTAGTTTGCCTATGGTGGCAACTCTTAATATTTCAAAAAAATCAATTAACTTAAAAACTAGTGAGATTATTCAAAATCCAGAAAGTTTATATATCCCTTATTCTGTAAGACCATCAAACCAAACTGTTACTATTACAATTCCAACAGCGAACGGAAAATTAACTTTGAAAAATGGAAATGCATCGGTAAAGGAACAGAATGGTAATTTAATTTATACAATTTCTACTCATGATAAGATTACTGATGGAATTGGTTCAGGAGAATTGTGTTTTTATAACGAAGGGCCTTATACAGGTGATGTACTTATAACATCTTCAGGTACTACTGTAAATCAATATGTGTCTTTTGAAATTGATAAAGATGATTTTTATCTAGCACATATCGATAAAAGGGTTGTAACTGCAAATAATGCACTTAATGCAAAATATAGTTCTACAGACGATGATTCTCATATGCTGATTGTAGGGGATGGAGAAACTATAACAGGAGAATTTATAAATCAAGACACATACTCAAATACCAATATAACTAATGTTAAATATGAAGACTTTGATGTTTTTGATAAAAATAAATTCCGACCTGTTTCTGATAAAGATATGTCTGGCCAATTACAAAAGAATCTTGTTGTACAACCAGAAGTTACTAATCAAAATGGAAAATATGGTTTTAAGGTAATTCATAATAAAGATTATGGTTATTTTTCTCAAAATAAAGACACTGTAATTGACGAATTTTATAGTAGAAAATTCTCGTTAAGTAATATAACGATTAACGAAAATGCAGTAACCTATGAAACGGTTTATAAAAAAGTTCAAAAAATGAATGCAGATGGTGATTTAATAATGGTTGAGGAGGTGGATAATGAAAAGACCAATGAAAACCGAATACAAGCAATAAAGAAAGCAAAATTAGAAGAACTGAATCGTCAAAAGAAAAATTATGCATCCGCAAATGCTGGTAAAGCAATGTCTTCTTATACTTGGTCTTATTACTATAACAAAAAAGCTGTATTTGATTCAAATGAAAAGGATGATGATTTTGAAGGACCAAAACCAACCCCAAAAACTTATGAAACCACTCCAATAGGTAGGTTTGTAATCGAGACAGATAGTGGATATACACAGGAAATTTTTGTATGTGTAAAAATAACGGAAGGTCCTTGTACAGCAAATACTGCCCTTCAACAGTATGGTTATGATGTTCCTGATTCATATTATTTATCATTAGAATAAAAAAATATTAAAATATAAGGAGTAACAAATGAAAAAAATTAAAATTTTATGTGCAGCATTGCTGACAATTGGGTTATTCACTGCTTGTAAAGGACCAAGTGGTGGAGATAACAATCCAGGCGAAAATCCAGAAGTAAAACCTTCAAATGAAGAAGCTAAAGTTTTGTATCAAAAACTAATAGGCAGTAAATGGACAATGAGGTATAATTACGGTTCTTTTATATATCCTGAAATTGTGGAGTTTTCTGAAAATTATGTTAGCTTTGATAATGTAAATTATTCGTTAGATCAAAATAATAATCTAACGAATGAAGATTCAGATGCTTTCTTCATTGATTTAGGAACGGAAACATATGAAATTACTTTTTTGGATTTAGACCCTCTTTACACTTCTCCTGTAGGTGATTTGAGTGATTCATCTCAGATTTTTATTAGTAATATAAAAGATCCAAGGTATTATAATGGACATAGCTTTGCTACAAAATATGCCTGTATTTCAACTAACACCCAGGGAGGAGGCTCTTCTAACGGAGAAAATGAAACTTCTGTAGAAGGAAATTACAGTTTCACCGCTAGTTCTGGTACAGAAATGTCTGGTTCATTGACACTTTCAAATGGCGAATGGAATTATAGTGGTAGTAACAAACCTGCTGCTACAAGTGGAACATACTCAGTTAATGGTTCAAAAATTACAGTGAACTGGACTGCAAATGGTTTGTCTTTAAATGAAACTTTCACAGTAACAAAGAATGGTAATTCTGTAACCTGGAAATCAGACAATGAGTATACATCAACATTCCTGACAATGCTGTTTAAGGTATCAGCTACTAAACTTGAAGTAACATTTGACTATACCGAATAGCATTTGTTATAAGAAATAATTTAGCCCTGCTCAGTTATAAGCAGGGCTTTTTATCCTAAAAAAGTTTAAAGAATTTAACAATGAGTGAAACAACAAAAAGTGAACAATTAGCCTACCTGGAAAAGGATACAGATTCAAAAGAAAGAAAAGTTTCTGTGCAGGATAAAGAATACCTAAACTTAAAAAATACAGCAAAAGAAAAAGCAGTAAAAAACATTTGTGATTTAAAACTTCCTGAAGCTGAACAGAATAAAATCTTGTCGAAGCTGGAAATTTATGAAAAGTCTCCACAATGTAAACTGATTGACAACCTCAGCAAGCTCAACAGCGAGCAGACCAAAGAGTTCTACAACTATTGTGATAAAGACTTTAGTAAAGCGCTTGTATATCTGTCACTTGCCGACAATCCGAAAGATATAATAAATGAAAAGTTCAGAGAAGATGTAGCTGAAGAGAGCCGAAAACGAAATGCAGAAATCTCAAAACAGCTTGAAAAAGCAGCAAAAGAAGGGAATACGGCTGACGTTGTCAATAAGCTCCTTAATTCTGGTAAAGCTTATACAAAAGATCAGCTTCTTGTACTCAACAAAATGAGGGAAGAGCAGAGTATACCTGTAATATGTGCAAGAGTTCAGCCAAAAGAATATGATAATCTTAATCTTCCAGATAAAAGACAGGTATTTATTGTACCTCTGGAAGACATAATGGGTCAGCATAATGATGATATAAGAAAAGTCCTTGGTTTTTCTGAACTGGAGATAAAAAATCATAGCATAGATGAATATAACATATACATAATGAAGATTGATCCAGAAAAACTTGGAAGAGTCGGCTGGGATGATGTACAGAAACGTGTTGAAGATTATCTTGATAAACTTAAAAACAGTAAAAACCAAGTTGATATAACTGATTTTAACACAATTGCAGAAAACTCTGGCTTTGATAGTGGAGAAAACTGGAAGCAAAGTTTTGAAGAGAAAGTTTTTAAGCCTATAAGAGAGCGTGTTCCAACTGAAGAAGGTTTTTATACCTTAAATCAAGGATGTCAATTCTTTTCTACAGAAATTCTTGAGAAAAACTTTGGAATAAACGAAAACTTTACAGGTTATCAGATAAGCGCTACAGTAGGAGAAGGGGTCGGTGGAGCAACAGAGAATGTAATAATAGTTCCTTATATGGTAAGTAAAGGCCAACTACAATCAGTAATAATACCATGTAAGAATTGTGCATCGTCTAACAAAGATAATTATGGAGTAAAAGTACTTAGTGAAACAAATTTATCTAAAATAAGTACTAAAGAGGCTACACAAAATAAAGAGACTACACAAAATAAAAAGACTGGACAAAATAAAAAGACTGGACAAAAGACAGTGCCTGGACAAAATAAAGAAGCTACACATAATAAAGCAGCTGAACAAAAAGAAGCGTTAAAACAAAAGAAAGAGTTAAAACAAAAGAAAGAGGTTGAAAAAAACAAAGAAATAAAACAAACTGTAGAAAAAAATAAAGAGATAAAACAAAAAACAGCTGTAGTTGAAAAGAACCAGACTGAAGATAAAACAAGAAAGACAGTTACAACGAAAAAAAATATTGATAGAGAAGTATCAATAGAATATTAGGATAAATATAAAGGAGAAAAAAATATGTATCGCCTTACACATAGATTTAAATATGACTTTAATATTGAGAATGAATATTTAGTAATAACAGGAAAATGTTATAGTACATATTCTAACGAATATATAGGAGATAATAAAATATACCTGCATATTGAAGATGTACTATGGGTAATTAATACAATACGTTCATTCAAAAAAGAATTGTATAATCGAGGTTCTGATCGAATATTATTACAACATTCTGAAGATAATTTAATTTTATTGAAAATGGGTGGAAGTGATGCAGATAGACAATATTATGGTAATGTAGAAATTGCATGTAAGAATGATTATTCAAAATATAAAGCAATTCTCATCCCATACTACGGCCCCGCCCCAATGGCGCCATCGGGAGAAGGTGAAGGTCATCTTTACAAGTTTTTAATGAAGCTTGAAGAGTTCGTTCCAGAAAATCAGAAAAAAGACATTATTCCTCAGTGGTAATATCTTGTAAGAGTATAAAATTATTAAAAATTATTAATTAAAAAAATAATAAAATGAGTGAAACAACAAAAAGTGAACAATTAAGCTACATAGCGAATGAGTCAGATACTATAGCTAAATCGACTCAAAGAGAAGGCGTACTCAGACAGAATAATTCAACTGTTGAAAAAAGAATCCCTGATTTAGAATCGGGGAATATTAAAGAAAAATTTCTGAATTATTGTATGTATGAGGCAAAGACCTATGAAGAATCTCATAATAAACTCAAGAAATTAAAAGACGATATAGGTCCAGTGCAGGGAAAAGAATACAGAAGCATAAATAATGCAGCAAAAGAAATAGCAGCGATAAAGAATATTAAAGATCTAAAACTGCCAAAAGCAGAACAGAATAAAATATTGGCGCAGCTAAAAATCTATGAGCAGTCTCCAAAATGTAAAGTAATTGACAACCTCAGCAAGCTCAACAGCGAGCAGACCAAAGAGTTCTACAATTATTGTGATAAAGACTTTAGTAAAGCGTTTGTATATCTGTCACTAGCTGACAATCCGAAAGATATAATAAATGAAAAGTTCAGAGAATCTGTAAAAGAAGAAAGCCGCAGCCGAAATGAAGAAATCACAAAACTGCTTGAATCCTCAAATAAAAAAGAAAATACGAACGACTTAGTAAACAAGCTTCTTAAATCCGACCGACAGGCTTACACGACAGATCAGCTTCTAGTGCTCAGTAAGATGAGAGAAGAGCAGAACATACCTGTAATATGTGGGCGGGTTCAGAATAAAGAATATGAAAATCTGAACCTTCCGGACAAAAGGCAGGTGTTCATATTTCCGCTTGAAGACATAATGGGGCAGAGAAATGAAGATGTAAGGAAGATTCTTGGCTTTCCTGGTGCAGATATAAAGAATCATAAAGCAGAAGAATACAATATATACACGATGAAGGTAGCTTCAGATAGGCTTGGAAGAGTCGGCTGGGATGACGTACAGAATCGTGTGGAAGAATATCTAGAAAAGCTGAAAAACAGTAAAGATCCTGATGATAGAAGAAGTTTCAACAAAATTGCAAAAGACTCCGGCTTTGACAGCGGAGATAACTGGAAGAAAAGTTTTAAAGAAAAAGTATTGAAGCCAATAAGGGAACATGTTCCTACGGAAGAAGGATATGATAAGTTAAATGATGGTTGCAAAATATTTTGTAGAGATGTCCTTGAAAAGAACTTTGGAATAAACAGAAACTTTACAGGCTGTCAGATAAGCGCTACAGTAGGAGAGGGAATAGGCGGAAGTACAGAGTATGTAATAAATGTTCCCTATGATGAAGGTAAAGAAAAAGTTGAATCAGTAGTAATTCCTTGTAAAGAAGGAACCTCTGCAGGAAAAGAAAACTATGGAGTAAAAGTAATAGGTGAGACAAATCTGACGGCTACTTATAAAAAAGATATTGAATTGAATAAAGCAGCGGCCAAAAAGATAGAAAAAAATAAGGAGATTAAACAAATAAAAACAGAATCTGAAAAGCAGAGAGTTGAAAATAAAACAAAAACACAAACTGCACCTAAAAGAAATGTTGACAGAGACTTTTCAAGGGGTTATTAAGCAGATATAGGGAGAATAAAAATGGATGTGTTAACTGAAAGATATAAATATGAATTTAATATAGAGGAAGAATATCTTGTAATTTCAGAAGAATGTTACAGTACTTTTTCAAACAGGCACATAGGAGATAGAACAATATATCTTCACAAAGAAGATGTGTTGTGGGTAATCAATACAATAAGATCATTTAAGAAAGAATTATATAACCGTGGTTCAGATCGAATTTCATTGAGTCATTCTGAAGATGATTTTATTTTACTGGAAATGGGAGGAAGTGATGCAGACCGTTCCTACTATGGAAATGTTGAAATATGTTGTAAGAATTCTATATCTGATTATGATACAGTCCACATCCCATACTACGGCCCCGACCCAATGGCTCCTTCAGGAAAAGGTGAAGGCCATCTTTATAAGTTCTTAAAAGAGTTGGAAAAGTTTGTGCCAGAAAATCAGAAAAAAGACATTATTCCTCAGTGGACATAGGATTAATTAATTTCATCTGGGAAGATATACCAATAATCAGGATCGATTATATCTCGTAAGCTTTTTATTACACTTGATGGTGGTAAAGTCTTAAAACATTGTTTACCTGAAATTGAAATAATAATAGACTGCAAGTTTTGCATTTCGATTATTTGGAATACCTAATTCCTCAATAAAACTCCATAATAGATTATTTTGAGATGCAATTTTTAGTTCTCGAATTGCATAGGTATCTTCATCAGAAAAATCTTTAAATTGATAATTATGTTTATGCTCACTTATAAATTTATTGATGTCTAACTCTCTCATTCCTTAAATTATAAGTTATTTATTTAAACAATGTCAAATATTATAAAAACTTATTTAGAAATGAGACTTGAAAAGGATTGTAGAATTTTTTTGAATTTCAGGATTATATCGCCTGCAAAAGGTAATACTTTTGAAAAAATTAATATAATTCCAAGGATTATTAAAATGTAAAAAATCATTCTGGATGCTTTGTAAATTAAAGATATCATATTTTCCTTTTATACTTTTTTAAAGACTTCTTTTAATATTTCAATACTTCATTCTACAAGATTTAGAATAAACTTACTAGTAGACATAATTACACTTTTACAATTATAATACAATTAATTTGAAAATTATTGTTAAGAGTTAAAAAATGGTTTTATTAAAATTCTTTTTATCTACAATTCATTAATCCCACAGAATTTATTATGAACCAAAGGACAAAATACTTTCACGTATATATAGATAAGGAGTTCCTATGGAATTAAACACTGATATAAAAGTTTTTCCACTTAATAGTATTGCAGATACTGTCTATCAGGAAATTAATGAAATGATGTTATATTGTATAATTAATGACAGAGTTCCATATGTACAGGATTTACCATTACCGCAGGACATAAATATTATAAACGGACAGCATCTTTATGATATCAATAAAATAAGACTTGAATTAAAAGCTGCTCAGCTTGGTGCAAAATCACTAAAATGGATATATGGTGCTGATGCATCTTATATCGGCCTTGAATTAAAGCCTCATTTATCAGAACCTTTAATATGTTTTGCAAATACAAAAAGAGAAGAAGATGACGAACTTGATGCACAGTCGATATATCTCTTAGATCAATTTACAGATGAATCAATAAAAAGGGTATTAAAAAAATATCATACAGATAACAATAGTCATAAAAATAAACTTTCCCTACAAATGTTCAAATTTATTTCTGAATATGATTCAGGAAGTTCTGAAAATGAATTAAGAGAAAACAAACGAAAAAATATTTCAGATAATTTACAGGATGATGATATCTTAATGGAGTTATCTTTAAGATTTTCGAATATTACACAAAAATATAATGGAGCCCAGAAATTCATTTTCTTAGCCTTAAATAATTATTATATAAAACAGGAAACCGGCTTAAGTATAAAAAAGCCATTGACCGCATCTAACAAAGCAAAACTTAATTCAGCTTTAAAAAGCTTAGCAGAAACAAAATCTGCAAAACTCACACAAACTCTGGTAGAGTGTTTTTTATATTCTCAACGTATGACTCATTATCGTTTTTCTAAGGAGCGTGTGTATACAAAAAATGAACTGGATGAAGAATTATATGTTCTTGCTCCTGATGTAAGTTCATTTGATTTTCAAATTAAACCACAGATTAATGATAACGATCAGGAAAGGGTTTATTTTACCTGATTAAGAAGAATTATTAAAAAATGTTCATAGAGGTCTATAAATGAATGCGTATATTTCTTTAGAAAGTTATTGTAATAGAGAAGAGACAAATTATGGAATTGGTGTTTCTGTATCTTTAGATGAAGAAGTCTTAAAAAAAGAATTAGTTAGAAAAAAGAATGTCCTTTCAAATAATAATTGGCTTAAGGTTGAAATACCAGATGAGAAATATTTTCTGGATACTAATAAACTTATAAAAGATCAGAATGAAACTGTTTTAGAAGGTATAAAAAATGAGGCTTTCTTATCAACAGTTTTTATTTATGAGACAAAAAAATTATGTAGAAAAGCTGAAAAAGAATCTGAAGAGCCATTAACTAAAGATGATTACGAGGGAATTCTTGATGGCGTAATCAAAGAAAGATATGAATCTTTTGTTCAGAATATTACTGGCCTTGATTATTTTACATACTTAATTGGTAAAAGTGATTATCATGATAAAAGATTTGCAGCTGCAATTTTATATAAATATGGAATAAAAGGTTGTAAATATTCAGATGCAATGGGAGATCACATTCTTATTTTTAATCCAAAAGATGATATTCAAATTTTAGATTTTAAAAGTGAGTGTCTTATTGATTCAAAAATATCAATGTAGTTAAAGGAATATAGAAAAGATATTATTCTTCAGTGGAAGTTTTATCTTCTCGTATTCCATTATTCCAGTATTCTTTTACTGTAAAATTTTCTGAATAAACTGCAGGTTCTCCATTGTCTCTATGGAGTTTATTTTCTCTCCAGTATTCTATATGGCCGGCAGATTCTACGGCAGGTTTTTGCATTTTAATATAGCCATCTGAATCTACAACATCACCATCAAGATACCCATTATAAAATCTTACGAGTGTTGTTTTGCCGGCATTATAATCATCTGCTAAAACGAAGGTACCGTTTAACAGGTCTCCATCTTCGTCATATTGTCTTTCTTCTAAATTATTTAAATGTATAAATTTTGATTTAGAAATTTCCATATTTTTTTAATACCTTTTATAAATATAATTTAATTCTATAAATATTATTTTACCAGAATATTTCCATCCTTAAAAGAGGCAAATTTAGTATATCCCTGTTTTTCCAGCATATCATATTGAGGACCTGGTTTCTTTGCCTTTTTGAGGATTGTAACTGCATAGTCTTCGCGGAGCTTTTCTGCTTCAGAAATTACCTTTGCAAATTCAATTGAATCGTCATAGAGAAGGGCGCACTTTTCTTTTGCTCCTGGAATCTGATATTTCTGATCAAGAAGAATGCTGCAGATGCGTTCAAAGCCGATTGAGAATCCAACAGCTGGAACCTGCTGTCCGATAAACTTACCAATAAGGTTATCATAGCGTCCACCGCCACCAACTGCACCACTGAAGTCTGGGCTTCCAATTTCGAATACTACGCCGGTGTAATAGCCCTGGCCGCGAACGAGACTTGGAGTGTAGTTGATTTTGTATTTACCACCTGAAACTTTTTCTGAGGTAGAAATAATATATTTAAGGTCATCTGCAATTGAAGGATCTGCACATCGTGCTGCAACATCATCTACAGAAATTGAAGAGCCGCTTGCCTTAGAAATAAATTCAACAAGAGCTTTGATTGC
>JAEEGL011324365.1_pt1 | contig 38246 bp, 22 predicted proteins | sample 9134231 | NCBI WGS metagenome assembly JAEEGL01 (sample SAMN16246548, study PRJNA631951) | gut metagenome | biome: gut microbiome; feature: rumen; material: fiber-attached | host: Bos | place: Iran: Karaj | collected 2018-10
AAAAAAAAAAAATGATTCTTTTTATAATGAATTAAAATCTAATCATTCTACAATCGAAGAAATACAAAATCCACTTCATATTTCTTATTTTAAAAATTTAAGTCTTGATGTTATTACTAAAGATGATAAATCTAAAGATGATAAAAAAGAAGATAGAAAAAATTCTGGTTTTATTTCTAATTTTTCTTTAATTAGTATGGAATCTTTAAATAATAATAATAATTTTGGAATGAAAGGAAGATCAAGCTCGAATTTTATGAATTTAAGTAATATTCAAAACATTCAAGAAAGAGATGAAGAAAATTTCACTGAGGAAAATGAACATAAAAATACTATTAAATATATTGAAGGACAAGTTCAAAAATTAAAAAATAAAAATCATAATAATGTTAAATTGTTTGATAAAGGTCTCACTGACAAAAATAATAATAATTTAATTAATGAAACAGATAGTGAAAATGAAGAAGAAGAAAATAAAAATAACAATAATAATAATAGCAATAATGAAAAAAACAATAGAAATAATAACAATAAAGATAATAAAAATAATATTGATAATAATGAAAATAAAAAGGTTAATGATAATAAAGATAATAAAAATATTATTGATAATAATGAAAATAAAAATAATAATGATAATAATGAAAATAAAAATAATAATGATAATAATGATAATAAAAATAATGATAATAATGAAAATAAAAATAACAATGATAATAATGATAATAATGAAAATAATAATGATAATAATAAGAATATTAATGAAATTAATGATGATAATCAAAACAATGAAAACAAAGATAATAATAATAACAATATTAATAATGAAAATAATAATGTTAATAAGAAGAATGATAATAATAATAATCAGAATAATAATAATAATTATAATTTTGATATAATTAATATTCCTTTAATTGAAGATACTCCTGATTTAAGTCAATTAAATAATTTTATTCAAATGCATAATAATACTCCTATTAGTTCTATTTTAAATACAGAGAATGTATTAGAAAAAGAAAATATTTTTGAAAAAGTAGTTTTAAATAAATTAAAACATTTGGATATTAAAATGGACAATGAAGAACAATATTATATGAATATATTTGAAAAAAAGTAAATTATATTTATAAAGTTTTTTAAGTATTTAAGGTACGATTAAAAAAATAATTTATAAATAGTAAATAGAAAAAATATAAATTCCCATTTAATTAAAAATCTATTAAAAATAAAATTAAAAAAATAAAAAAAATGAAAGCAACTGGTAGAGTAAAAAGGCAAATTGAACCCCCAAAAATTCCTCAAAATCGTCGTCAAATGAAAGCAGAAGAGAAATTAAATGAGAGAATAATAGAAAGAAGAAAAATAGAAATATATTCAGAAATAAAAAATAGAGATGAAATAAGTGATGATGAAATGGATGAAAAACCAACAATAAATATTCCAAAAGTTTTTCCTTACGGAGAAAAAGATAATGATACTATTTTCATAAGACCAATTTATAATCAAAAACAATATCAAAAATTTAAAGCAGAAGAAAATTTAAAAAAAGAAATTGAATTTAATAAACAAAATAAAGTTATTAATCCTAATTTAATTGAATCTAGTCAAAGTTCTTATAATATTAATAATAGAATTGTCCATAATTTACCTAAAAATATTAAAGTTCCTGAAAATAAAGATTTTGTTATTGATCAACCTATTAAAAATAATGAACCTGTTGTTCCTAAAGTTGTTCAAGTCCAAAGTGGTTTTATGACTTCTGATTTCTTGTAATTTTCTTTTTTTGATGTTATTTTTTATTATTAATATCTCTAATATTTTATTATTTTGTTTTTTTTTTTGGTGTAAAATTTTTTTCTATTATTATTAATTTTTTAAGAGTGATTATAAATTTGAATGTCTTATTTTGATAAAAGTCATAGAACGTCAAAAACAGAAAAACAAAAAAATGTAGAAACAATGACAGTGTTAAAGTTATTAAATTCTTATGCAGAAAGTTATAAATTAGTAGATAATGAAAATAAATCATTAAAAGAATATATATCAGATTTAAAAATTAATTTAAAAGTATCAAAGCAAATAATAGATACTTTTATTTCAAAAAATTCAGAAAGTAAATACCAATCAATAATATTAAAATTTCAAAAAGAAAATAAAATGTATTCAGAAACAAATGAATTATTAACAAAAAAGAATCTTAATCTTCAGAAAGAAATATATAAATATAAGGATATAATAAATAATTTAAAAGAAGAAATAGAAGAACTAAGAACAAAGAAATTTATATTAGAAGAAACATTATTAAAAAAAGAATCAATAATAATGACATTTAAAAAAGGATTATCAAAAAATAATTATTTAGTGATTCACCCAAATAAAGGAATAATAAAAATGAATGATGAATTATTAACATATAAAGCAATATATGAAAAAATATCTAAATCATTAAAACTTAATGATGAAAAAATAGATAAATATGAAGCAATAATAGCTTCATTACAAACAGAAAAAGAACAATTAAAAACTCAGAATAAAATTCAATTATTAAGTGTAAATAGAGAAAAAGAAAATTTAAAATATAAATTAAAAACAACAATAAATACTTTAAACGAAGACAAAAGTTATAGAAGTACAAATACTCCAAAAATAGGAAATTTAAAAATGAAAAATTTACATATACATTCAAACAATAATAATGAACTTAAAAATAAACTTCAAATGGAATCTTTAACTAATCAATCTATTGATGGAATTAATTTTTCAAAATTATCTTTGAATAATAATAGTGAAGAATTTAAAGAAGTTTTAAGACAAGCTGGTTTAACTTTTGAAACTTATATTTTATTGAGTTCAAATAAATTATATAGTAAATTAACTGATACTATTGAATTAATGTTTAAATTAGTTACTGATAAAAATATGACTATTAAAATTTTAGAAATTGAAAATGAAAATTTAAATGAAAAAAATATTCAATTAAATGAAGAAAATATGTTAATTTTAAAAAAAAATAATGATAGTATGTTAAATAATTCAAGTAAAATAACAATAAATAATTTAAATATTAATTCTTTAAAAGCTTATAAAAAAGTTTTAAATAAAAATGATTCTAGTTCAAATTCTTCTAAAGAAGATACTGATAGTGTTATTCATATGAAAAAAACACAAAATTTAAATAGAAAAAATATTATAGATAGAAATTTAAGTAAAAGTTATAATTTAAGAAGAAATGAACGTGTTTTAACTTTAGAAAGTTCAATAACCAGTAGTGAATTTGGAAGAGATTGTAAAAATTATGATAGTTTCGCCTCTTCTATTGGAGAAATTGAAGAGAAAGAATAAAATTAATTATTATTATTTTGATTATAAATAGTTTTTCATTAATTTATATTGTGTGAATAAAATGATTAATAAATAAAAACCTTAAAATTAAATATAAAATTGCAAAAAAAATGAATAGCAAAGACATAAAATTAATAATAATAGGAGATTCTTCAACAGGTAAAACTTCATTTGTAAATCGTTGGATTTCAGGTAAATTTCAAGAATCATACAAAGCAACAATAGGTCAAAATTATAATTATAAAATATATAAAATTAATGAATCAATATATAGAATTCAAATATGGGATATTGGAGGACAAGATAGAAGTCGTTGTTTAGCAAAATATTTTGTTAAAGGATGCAATGGTGCTTTAATTTTTTGTGATATTAAAGAAAAAAATACTTTAAATAATACAATTTTATGGAAAGAATCTTTAAAAGATTTACCTAAAGAATTTAATTATCCTATAATTTTAATTCAAAGTAAAATTGATTTAGTCGATAAAAATGAATTAAATGAAAGTGAAAAATATTTAGAAAATTTTTCCAAAGAAAATAATTTTGATTTATTTTTTAGAATTTCTTCCAAAAGTGGAGAAGGAATTGATAATGCTATGAATAATATTATTAAAGAAGTTGATTTTAGATTTAATGATGAAAATATGACTTTGGAAAAAAAAAGAATTGTTGAAGGCTCTTTTCATTTGAAAAATAATAATGTCAGTGTCAATAAAGATAAAAATGAATCTAATTTTAAAGATAATAATAATTTAAATCAAGAACTTGATAATGATTTTAATAATAGAGATGATGAGAGAAAAAAAAATTGTTGTTAAATGGTTTTTATTTTAATTTATCTATAAATATTAGGTTTTTTTGTTTAAATGTTTATTTTATTTTTATTTTATTTAAAATAATTGTTTTAAATTTAAAAACTATGGTTTATTAAGAACAATTGAATTGAAAAATATATAATAATTTTCTTTATTAATTACTTTTATCATTATATATAATTTTTCCTGTTTTTTTAATACAATTATTATCAATTTTAATTATTTCAAATAATGATTTTAATTTTTATTTTTAAAAAAAATTATTGCAATTTCAATAAGTTATCCAATTAAATATAATATTCTTATTATCAATAATAATACAATATAAATGATTTCAAAAATATAATACACTAGTTTATTAATTGATTGATAAAAATGTTAAAAACAAATTTTAGGTAATATACCATAAAAAACACCCATTAGATTTTTTCTCTTTTTCTTTAACTTTATTTTTTTTTATCATTCTTGAAGGGGCTTTTTATTCTTTGGAATTTTAATTGTTTTATTGTTTTTGAATTTACAATATAAATTGAATTTGAAGATTTAATTTCATTTTCTTCTTTCATATAATTATATGTAAAAAGTCTTTTTTAAAATATTTGATTTATTTATTTGATAATCTATTGGAATTATTGGTTTTCATATTGTAATATGTTTTCTTTGATTAATTTTGATTAGTTATGTTCTAAATTTTTTAATTGAAAATATTCTGTTTTTAATATCTCTGGACTATATTTTTGGTTATAAAATTGGTTTTGTATTTTAAAATATGAATTGTGACATTGACTATTTAGGGACAATTTCAAAAAATATTATAAAAATTTAATTTTGAATAAATAGTGCTCAACTAAAAAATCAAAATAATGAATGAAAAACAAAAGAATTTGAAAAAAGAAAAATTATTGCAACAAAAAAGAAAAAGATCAAAATCATCATCAAATAAAAGTGTTTTTTTAGATATAAAAGTGACTTCATTTCAAGAAAGATATCAAAAATCAATTGATATAGTAAACAAATTAAAACAAAGAAACATTAATCAAAATAAATATGAAAAAATATCTTCAGTTATAAAAATTTGTGATATGAATGAAGAATTAATGGAAAAATTCTTAGATTATCAATATGAAAATGATTTTAAATCTTTTTCACTTAATTTTCCTAATTATATTTTTGTTGTGTCAAAAGAAAAAAGAAATAAATTTCAAAATTTATTAAAAAACAAGAAAGATTCTTCTATTCCTCTTAAACATTTTAAAAAGGATTCTATGAAAAATGTGTTTGAAAAACTATTATCTGATATTTTTAAAAAGAAAAAATATTCTATGGATGAATTTGAAGAATTAAAAAATTCTTGTTGATAAAAAAAATTATGTTTTTCCTCTTTATAAAGGAAATTATGAATCAAAATATGCTTATTATATTTATTTATTGTTTGAATATATTCTTGATGATAATTACTTTTTCAATAAAGTTATTCTATTACACGGCTTTCTTAAATTAATTTTTTCAAAAGATTTTAAAGAACATTTTAAAAATAATGAAAAATTATTATTTTTTATGTATCAATATATGTTTCTTACTTTTTTTTGTTTTGAAATGTCTGAAGGTGAGTTCAAAGAAGATATATTTTTTTTAAATTATTTTTTTGAAAAATATTCTATAAAAGAAAAGTTAATTAGAGAGATTATGAAATTCCTAAAAATAAAATATTCATTAAATAAGGATTTATTAACTATAAATATGAATAATACATATATAACAATAAATATTTATGATTATTGTTTTAGTCAATTAAATCATGATACAAAAAATCTTAATGATTTATATAATAATTTAAAATGTCCTCGTTATTTTTCAATTGAAAAATGTTTTAAAGAAAAGAAATTCATAAATGATAAAAAAGCTTTTCATGAAATGAAAAATTTATGTAGAAATATATTAAAATCAAAAGTTTATTCTCAATGTATAAAAAAAATAAAAAAATTAAATCAATATCAAAATCCTTTTAATCAGAATAATGGAGATAAAATTATAAAAGATTTTGAAGATAATACATATTATATAAATATTCCATATAAATTATATGGAGTAACAGACAAAATTTTAGGTAATATATACATTAATAGTTATATAAAATATAATGAATCTTCAATATTATTTTTGAATGTTACTAATCAAATATGGACTCATTGTCATGAATATGGATTTCATGGATTATTAATGCTTGCAAATGTTAAATCTAATATTTTAATAAATAATAACACTCCTGAAGAATTTGAAGATAAAAAGCAAAAAGATAAAAAAATAATTAATTCATTATTTAAAAATAATAAGAATTATTGTAATGATGAAAAGGGTGAAACATATATTTTTGGAGATCAATTAAAACTCCTATATTTAAAAGGAGGACTTTATATTTCTAATATGAAAAAATGGAATAATGATTTAAATATTTTTAGAGAAGAATTTGAAAAAATAAATAATGATAATTATTCAAAAGAATTTAATGAAACTACTTTGAGTAAATACTTTTTCAATAAAGAAGATTATGAAACAAAACAAAAACTGGAAAAATTATATAAAAAGCTAGTTACTAGGTCAAATGAAATTAAAGATGAAATTCCAGTTGGTGTTAGTGGAGTATATCATCGAAAAGGAGTAATACTGAATAACATATATGATTTTATTAATTTTAAGATTTATTCAAATTTATACAAAAATTATAATATTTTTAGTTTGAATTATAATATAAAAATAAAACAAAAAATTATTTTTTTTTAAATCTAAAAAATCCTAAAGAAAAAAAAATTATTTAGAATTAAAAATAAAAAATGAGTTTTAAAAATAATTGTATTAAAATAGTATAAAATAAAAATAGAAGTTCCAACTCCAATTAATAAAAAATTTGAATTTATTCATTGAATAAGTATAGAACAATATATATAGATTATGTTAAAATCATTATTTTATTTGTTTTTACTGAATATCCATATAATGATTTTGAAAAATGTCATTTAATTTCAAAAAAATTTGAAGAAAAATATGGTCAAACTTGGAGTTGTTCTGTTTCAAAAGTAACTCATTGTCATCATATATTTTGGAAAATTAATATTAATAATAGTTTTTTTATATTAGGTTTAATTGGAATAATTAGAGTAATTGGAAATAATTAAATTCCAATAATTTATTTATTAAGTCCTGAATATATGAGTCTTGAAGGAAATATTTTTGGAGAAAACTCAGAAAATGCAAATGATATTAATATATGTTTAATTGAAGATGGTAATTTATTCGCGCTATCATTTTTTAAAATTAAAATTATCTTCTTTTTTCCAATTATTAATATATTTTTTTGACTTTTGTAAAATCTTGATTAACTTTATTAATCACTATATTATTTATAATAATAGTTTCTGCATTATCAATTTTATTTTCTAATATATATTTATTATTTATTCTTAAACTTTCCTCTTTTGTGTATCTATTTATTTTTTATTTACTTTCCTAAATAAATAAAATAAAAATTATTTAAATATGTCTTTTCAGCATATATCACCAATGTTTTCCAAAAATGCTTCTTCTTTTCAACCCTTAGAAAAATCATACTTTTATTCCTTTACACATAATTTATTATATAAAAAATATTCTCAAAATGAATTTAATTATATTTATATCAATACAACATATTTAATCTTTAATGAAAAATGTCGAATTGTTTCTATTTTTAAAGATTATCTTATTTATGATGATTCAACTGAATTTTTAAGAAGATTTTATAATAAAAATGAAATTATAGAAAGATTAAATAAAATATATAATTTTTATGAAACTTATAGTAAAATATTTCCTAATTATATGATTCTTCCTGAAAATTTATATTTATATCGAAATATTAGAAAAAAGCAAAAAATGATTGATGCTTTTAATGAAATAAAAAGAGAAGAAGAAGAAAATAGAAAAAATTTAAAATTGGGAATTTCATCAAATAAAAAAAAAGTAAATTACTTAAAAATATTTGATAAAAATATTGAAGAAAGTATAAATAGATATCAACCTTCAATTTCAAATACTTTTATAATAAATAAAAATTCTTTAAATGAATCAAAAAGTACATTAAGTATATCATTATATAATAAACCAATAAACAATAATTTAGAAACTCCAAATGAATCTTTTAAAGAAGAATATAATAATACAACAATAAAAAGTATTGAATCAATTGTAGGAAAATTAGATAAAAATTATAATAATCTTTTTCAAAAAGAAATTATTTCAACTCCAAAAAGAGAATTATCAAATAATAAACAATCACATATTAATCAACAAAATGCATTAAATAATAATAAGAAATTTATTTCTCATAAAGTCGCTGTTTCAGTTGAAATAACAAAATTAAAGAATAATAATGAAAAAAAGAATAATATTAAAAATATTTATATTGAGAAAAATAATATTAATAATAATCATATTTTTAAAGAAATTACTATAAATTTTGAAAATAAATCTCCTGAAATAAAAAGTAATAGAGGTAAAAATGAAAATAAAATCAATAAAAACAATAAATATGACAACAGAAAAAATAAACAAAATAAAAATTATTTTATGAAAGAAGTAAGAACTTCAGAATATAAATCTCCAAATAGTAATAATTTAACAAATAATTCACTTAAAAATAAAAGACCAATAACAACCACAATTAAAACTACTAATCATATGATGCCTATTTATAAAAATAAATTTATTGAAATCAAAAACTCAAATTGTAATAATTCTGATACTCTTAATACAATTTCTTCTTTTGCAAATAAGGTAAATCCTTTGAAAACAAAATTAGAAAAGAAAAAAAATAATAATGTTAAAAAACATAATACTCTTAATATTTCTAATAAAAAAACTTTTATTTCTTCTTTTACTTTTAATAATCCAAAAGAAATAAAAAAAACTTTATTAAATGAGGTTAATAGTAATAATAATAATAATAATAATGATTATACTAATAATTATAATAATGATTCTAATCAAAATAGTAATAATAATCAAAAAGATAGTTCAACAACGGTAAATACAGGAAATGAAAATTTAAATAATAATATAAATAATAAAATAAATATAATTGATAATAATAAAATGACTATTAATGATACTAATAATATTAATATAAATGATAATAATAAAGTTAATATTAATGATAATCTTAATATTAATAATAGTAAAGATATGAAAGATAAATATAAAAATTTTGTTGAAAAAAATAAAATAATTAGAAATTCATATGAGCCTCAAAGTAAAATTTTTCATCGTTTTCACACTCAAAATAATGTTTCTGTTAACACCAACAAAAACATTAATTTAAAATCTCAAAGAAAAATTAAAAATATGAAAAATTCAAATGAAAGAAAAATTATAACTTCTCCTAATATAAGATTTCCTTTGACTAATATTCAAAATAAAATTAAAAATGAAAATAATTATAATAATCATATTTATACTCCTGTTAATAAAAGTATTAAATTAAATTTAAATTTAAAAGATAAAGTTGATAAATTTGAAAAAGATAAAAATAATAAAAATTCAATCAATAATATGAATTTTAAAATAATTGATGGAAATACAAAAAAAATGAAATTTGTAAAAAAATAATATATTTATTTTTTAAATACATTAAAAAAATTTAAAATATATTATATAATTTATATATTAGAATAATTATTATTTATTTATTAAATATCAATTATTTATTAAATTGAATAAAAAAAATTCCTTCATAAATTGTCACACAATTTTTTTTTGAAACCAATTTTGAAATTATTTATTTATCATTGTAAAGTTTATAAGTTTTATCTAATTTCTTCAATTCAAAAATAGATTTAATTTGAGTAGAATCAGTATAAATATGATTAAATTTACTTAAACCTTTTTCAAATCCATAAAAATAATAGACAAGAGAATCATAAGCTTGAGCAGCTAATTCAATAGATTGAAATCCTTTAGCATAATATCTTTTACCTTTATATTTAATAGAAGGTTCCCATCTATTTTTATGGAAATAAATACCTTTATATTTAAATTTATCTCTTTCTAATTTTGCATGATTTTTTAATAATAAATCATTTGATTTTGAAGGATTGATATCTAATTTTTCAGGACAATTTGGTAAAGGAGGAGCTAAGACTATTTTTTTTTCTGGAATATTATTTTGTTTCTCATAATTTGATTGATTAATAGTTTGATTATAAATATTATTAAAATTACTTTGATTATCTTCTTCATTTTTATTATAATAATCTGATGATTCATTTTCAATAAATTGATTATTAAATCTATTATTGTCTAAGGGCTCTTCTTTTATTGTTATATCTTGATTTTCTTTCTGTTTTTGTTCTTCGTTTAATTCTAATATATGCTCATTTTCATCGTTTGAATCATAATCTGATAATATTTTTTCTATTCCTTTTGACAATCTGGAATATAATATTTTTTCCCAAAATTGAATTTCATATGATATTAATTTTGTTATTTGCATTCTTATATATTTTTTACCCATTCTTTTTTTATTTTTTTTTCCACTTTATTTGTGCTTTTGTACTGTTTTTTTTCAATTTTATTTTTTAAAAATTGTCATGTTTGGATAATTATTTGGGAGTTTTAATTTCCAGATTTTAATTAACATTAATATTAAAGATAAAAAATGAGATATTGTTTTTTTTTGATTAAAAATTAAATATGAAAATTTTTTTAAATGTATTTGGAATATTATTTAATTTTATATTAAAGAGAATAAACTATATGAAAAATAATATATCTTAAGTATTTCTCCCAAATATCATTAAATATTTTCGTAAATTTATTTTAAAATACTTTTTAATGAATAAAAAATAATAAAAAAATTCTTTTATTTCATTTTTTTTAAAATTTCTGAATAAAAAAAAAAAAAATTAAATTATTCCAAAAGAACTTCTTCGTTATTATCCATAACATCAAAATTAGGAGATTTTTCTTTTTTAAGCCATTGAAAATCTTGAATTAAATTCCATTTATTATTATCAATATCAATTCTAGCTTTTCTAACATTATCATCAAAATTAAAATATTTAATTTTTAAAGGATAAAAAATATTATCCTTAGAATTTTCAATAATAGGATTTGAATTAATTAAAACATAAAATTGACTATTGAATGTTTCATGAATTCTTAATTGATGAGTAATAATATAAATTTGACAATTTTGAGAAGAAGTAATATGAGAACCTCCTGAAACACTTCCAATAAAAATTTGAGAATTTTTTATATTTTTAATATAACAAGCTTTAAAATTAAATAAAATATAGATTTGACAATTGAATATATTTTCTATTATTATATTGTTTTTATTTAAAATATCTTCTTCTCTTATTTTTATTTTTTCATCTTTCTTATCTTTTATTATTAAATCTGTTTCATTGTCTATTTTATTTTCTTCATTATTTAAAGGTAAAACTTTATTATCATTATTATTTGTTAATGTGTTGTTTTCTTCTTTTTTTTTCCCTTTTGTTTTTGAGGAAAATGCAAATTTTTTTTTTGGAAATAATGTATTTTTTAATTTATTTACCTTATTTAATTCTTCTTCATAATTTTTGGCGTATTGTAATTTATCATAATTAGGTAAAAATTCCATAACATTGTAAAATTGTTCTCTATATAATTTTATTTTTGCAGTTATATTATCTAAATTTGCACGTTTTTCATTATCATTTAAATTTTTTGATTCATCAATTAATTTTTGAATCATGTTATTTATTTCTTTTAATTTTCCTGTTGTTTCAGCATAATATTTATGGTTTTCAGCTATTGTAAATTTTTCTGATTCTTTGTTTATATTTGTTTCTTTTTTTCCAATTTCCATTTATTTAAATGAATTTAATTAAATTAAACAAATTTGTTATATAAAAAATATTTGTTTTTTTAAATTAATTTAATGACTAATTATGTTAATTATAAATTATTTAAATGTTTTTTACATTAATAGCACTTTTTTTATTTTAATTATTTTAACTTTACATTAAAATAATTTAAAGAAAATTATTATTTGAAATCAATTTAAAAAAAATGGAAAAAACTTAAAGATAAAAAAACGTGAAAATTAACTTAATAAAACTTAATATAAATGACATCATAAAAAAAATAAAAATATTAAATTTATCGAAATCACCAAAACCAAATTTTTTTTTTAAAACATAAAAAAAGCAGAAAATAAATATAAAAGCAATATAAAATCTTTGAGAAAATAACTGATTAAAAACCATTGAAAAAAAAATCTCTTATATAAAAAAATTAATTTTTATTTTCAAAAGAAAAAAAAATTTAATCCAAAAAAATATTTTTAATATAAATAAATATAACTCTACGATAACAAAATGACAGAAGAGAATCCAGATTCAAACAATCAAAATGTGAATTTAATATCTCAAAATGAAAATGATAAAGATACTCCAGTAAAAAGTGAAGCATCATTTAATTTAGTAAAGAAAAAAGACAGTACTCAAAAACCAGAAATAGCAAAACCTAATTCAAATTCTAAGTTTTCAATTGAAGTTTCAACACTTGAAAAACTAATGGGATATTACAAAGAGAGAGGAAGTGATTTTCAAGATTTAAAATTTTTTGAAGAAAACGGTGGAAGTGATTATATAATAAAAGAATTAAAAACAGATATTCATAATGGTGTTGATGACCTTAATAATCGAGAAGAAGAATTTGGTTCTAATAAAGTCTTCGTTGAGCCTGTTCCTCCTTTTTGTTCATATGTTCTGGAAGCATTAGAAGATATGATGCTTAGAATTCTTATTGTCTCTGCTATTGTCTCAATTGTCTTAGGATGTACTCTCAGTGATGATCCTAGTACTGACTGGATCGATGGTGTATCTATCCTTGTTGCTGTTGTCGTCGTCACCCTAGTGGGATCAATCACCAATTGGAAGAAGGAAACCAAGTTCCATGAATTGAATGAAATACAAGCTGAAGGTACTAAATATAAAGTCATTAGGAAAGGACAACCTTATGATTTAATTAGTGATGATTTATTAGTAGGAGATTTAATTATGGTTAATTATGGAGATATTATGCCTGCTGATTTATTCCTTGTTGAAGGAAATGGGATTAAAATGGATGAAAGTGCTTTAACTGGAGAAAGTGATGCTATGAAAAAGGAAACTTATGAGAAATGTGCTGAAGTTAAAAATTCAGGTAAAAGCTCAGTTCCAAGTCCTTTAATTTTAAGTGGAACTAATTGTATTGAAGGTTCTGGGAAAGCTATAGTAATTGCTGTTGGGGACCACAGCCAGAAAGGAATTATTAGAAGAACTGTTGATAATGCCCAAGAAAATAATAAAACTCCTCTCGAAGAAAAATTAGATCAAATTGCTGAAATGATTGGATGGTTTGGTTTAGTTGCTGGAATTGTTACTTTAGTTGCTTTGTTTATTAGATTCGGAATTTCTTTTTCTCAAGATAAAAAAGAATATGAAAATGATACTTCTTTAGAAAGTTTAGTCACTTCCTTTGTTCAAACAGATCCTAATAAAATTTCAGATAGTCAAGTTTCTACATATGTTAATTCTAATTTGACAAGTCCAAATTCAATGATTGCAAAAAAGATTTTAGATATTGTTATTTTATGTGTTTCTATCATTGTCGTAGCTATTCCTGAAGGATTACCACTTGCAGTTACTTTAAGTTTAGCTTTTTCAATTAAGAAAATGATGGATCTTAATAATTTAGTTAGAAAAATGCATGCTTGTGAAACAATGGGAGGTGCTAATTATATTTGTACTGATAAAACTGGGACTCTTACTAAAAATGAAATGAGTGTCTTTCAAATTCTTACAGGAGCAGCAAATACAAAATATGAATTAAAACAAAATTTAGAGATTACTAATGTAGGTAATGTTGATGCTAATAAGAAGAAAGCAGCTGATGAAACTGTTGTTCAAATTAGAGAAGATCACAATACTTTATTTGAAAATGAAAAATATTGGGATATATTAAAAGTTGCTATTGCACTAAATGTTGAAGGAACTATTAAAAAATTAGATTCTCCTGATATTAATGGAGATACTGAAATATGTGAAACAAAAAATAAAACAGATAAAGCATTTATTGATTTTTTATATAGATTCAAATCACCTATTAGTGTTGAAAAAGATAAATATTTATCATCTGCTGATAATTTCAAACAATTTCCATTTGATTCTAAAAGAAAGAGAATGACAACATTTGTAAAAAATTCTGAATTTCCAAAAGGATATCGTCTCTTTTCTAAAGGAGGAGCAGAGAAAGCAACAACATATTGTAAATCATATTTAGATCCAAAAACAGGTAATATAGAGCCATTAAAAGATGAAAATTTAACATTTATAACTGATACCATTGAAGATTTTAATAAAGATAAACTTCGTTCATTATACATTTGTTATAAAGATATTACACAAGAAGAATATGATAATTGTGAGAAATTTGATGCTAATGGAAATCTAATTGATCAAAAGGATCTTGTATTTGTTGGAGTATTTGGAATAAGAGATTCTCTCCGTGATGGAGTCAAAGAAGCTGTACTTAAATGTCATGAAGCACAAGTTAATGTTATCATGGTAACTGGAGATAATATTGTTACAGCAACAGCAATTGCGAAAGATTGTAATATTTTAGGTAATGATGTTGATTTAAAAAATTTAACTCCTCAAGATATTGAAGAAGACCCTGATCAAATGAATGATGAAAGTAAGAAACAAGAACATATTGATAATTTAATTAAAAATCAACCAAAAGCACTTACAGGAAATTCTTTCTATAATGCAGTTGGTGGATTAATATGTGAAGTTTGTGATGAGGAAACTAATGCATGTAAATGTCCTAAAACTGAAGCTGAAGCAAAGCAAATTGCAGAAAAAAATAAAACTGAACCTGCTCCTGTTAAAAAAGATGTTATTAAAGATAAGGAAGCTTTTAAGAAACTCACTCAAAATTTATGTGTTATGGCTCGTAGTCAACCTATTCATAAATATGCTCTTGTTCTTGGATTAAGAGCATTTCATAATGTCGTTGCTGTTACTGGTGATGGAACTAATGATGCTCCTGCTTTAAGTAAAAGTGATGTTGGATTTGCTATGTTTGCTGGTACTGATATTGCTAAAGAAGCAAGTGATATTGTGATTATTGATAATAATTTTTCTTCTATTGTTGTTGCTATTATTTATGGAAGAAATATTTATGATAATATAAGGAAATTTTTACAATTTCAATTAACTGTTAATTTCTGTGCTTGTGTTCTTGTTTTTATTTGTGCTTGTGTTGGTAATGAAACTCCTTTAACTTCCATTCAAATGCTTTGGGTAAACTTAATCATGGACTCCTTAGGATCACTGGCTCTTGCAACAGAACCCCCTTATGATGAGCTTCTCAAAAGAGCACCTACAAAACGTACTGAACATATAATAAATGGTAGAATGTGGAAACACATAATAATTCAAGCATTCTGTGAATTAATAATTCTTCTTGTTCTTTATTTAGTAGCTCCAAAGTTCATAAAGGAAGATAATTATGTTCGTTTAGCAGAAAATGCAATAATATTCCAATGTTACCAAAAACTCCCAGGTAATGGTAAATTAGACCATATAATATATGGTACATCTAGTAAATGGGGTTCTAATGTAAAATTAAGAGGAGGAGAAGAAACTTGCGGTAAATATGCTGAACGTCAAGACTTAAGTGTGGCATTTAAAGAATATACAAACGCGAATGGAAGTACAGTTCACATGACAGTAATATTCAATGTCTTCGTTTATTATACTTTATTTAATCAAATAAACTGTCGTGTGTTAGATGATTCCTTTAATATTTTAGTAAGAATTACAAGAAGTATTCTCTTCATAATAATTTGTATATGTGAAATGGGTCTTCAAGCAATTTTAATAACATTTGGAAACACAGTTTTTCATTGTGTAGAAAATGGTCTTACGGGGAAACAATGGGGTATTTGCTTCGGGTTCGCAGCCATCACTTTCGTGGTGAGTATCATTTGCAAATTGCTTCCTATTGATGGATTAATAGAAAAATGCTTAGGGAAAGTTGAAGAGGAAGGTGAAGATGATAAAGAAGAAAAAAAAGTGGAATTGACTGAAGAACAAAAAGAAGAAGATGTTAATGTTAAAAGAAAAGTTGATGAATATGATCAAATTAATTCTAAAGATGAAGCTGAACATAATGGAGAAAAAATTGATGGGAAAGATATTTTGAAAATTACTCCTCAAGGGAGTCAAAAAATTTCTTAAAGTTTTAAGACTTTTTTTGGGAGTTTTTTTGGATTTTATAATTATATCTTTAATATTTTTTTATTCACTTTGGCCATTTTATTATTTGTTATTTTTTTTTATTAAGTTTTTTATTAGATTTTTGTCTTTGATATTGTTTTATTAAATAGATGGCTATGTTTATAATTTATATTTTCTTTTTTTTTGGATTTTATGGATTTTAAAGAATTTAATTTTATTAATGGATTTTTTTTGTTTTGTTATTTTAATTAATAAACAATAAATTGAATTAAATAATATTTATTAACAAGGATTATTATCAAAAAATTTTTTAAGTTCAAAAGAATTTTTTTTTAATATTTGAGAAGTAGTATCAAATTTATTTTTTGAATATACTTTATTATAATATTTCGAATTATTTTTATTATATTTATTAGAAGATAAAGAAGAATTTAATTCAATTTTATTATTTCTTATATAAGAATTGTTATAAAAATTATTGTCTTCAAATTTTGGCTTTGAATTAATTCTAACTAATTTATTTAATAATTTAATATTTTCTTCTATTTTTTTAAATAATTTTTTATCTTTCAAATCATCTTTAATAAAATAAATATCATCATTCTTTAATTCTAAATTTTTGTGTGAATGATTTTTTTTTATTAAATTAGATTTCTTATTAAATTCATTAAACAAATCATTTTTATTATTTAAATCTTCATTATTTAAATTTTGATTATCTAATTTTCCAATAATTTTATTATTTATAAATCTTTGTTTTTTGGGATTAATTTGATTGTAAATATTATCAAAATTTCTTTCAAGAGAATATAAATTATTTTTTTGATTATAAGCTTCAATAGAATTATTATTTTCATTAAAATTATTACTATCTTTTTTTTTAATTTCTGAAATATCATCTTTTACTTTAAATAATATGTTTTTAGTATATGTTGTGTAAGAAGGTTGCATAATATCATCATAAATATTCTTCATTTTTCCAATTAAAGAAGAAGAAATTTTATTATTATAAGTTTTTTGAGATTTATTACTTTCTGTTTTTGAAATATTATTATTAAAAGAATTTGAATATATTTCACTATAAGGATCTTTTTTAAGAAAAGATTTTGGTTTATTTCTTAATATTTTATTATTTGGAATATAATTATATTCAATTGGATTTATTTGATTATTTTTTATTCTTTGTTCTTTTTTATTTTCATTGATGTTATTTTTATTATTATTTAATTCTAAATATTCATCTTTATAAGTTTGCATTCTTTTAAATATTTCAAAAGTAAAATCTTCAAAATCATCATTATCATAATCATCGTTTAATTTTCTTAGTTTTTTCAAAAAATCTTCTTTTGCTTTTTTAATTGAATTTAAAATAATCATATTTCTTTTTTTTTTCCTTTCTTTTTCTTCTTTATTTTCTTTCATCAATAAATCTTCATTTTGATATTTTTTTCTTTCAATTAAATCCCATTTATCTTCTAAATCTTTTAATATAGAAATTCCACTTAAATTAATTAATTTATTGTTTATATTATTATCCCTAACTGTTGAAGGATATTCTTCTATATCTAATTCATTTTCATTTATTTCAAAAACATTACTTAAATTGGAATTAAATTCTTTATCAATTTCATCTATTTCACTTTTCATTTTTAATATATATTATTTAAATATTTAAATTTATAAAGAAAATAATTTTGAAAAGTTCAAAAAAAATTTTAAAAAAATTAGAAAAAATAAAAATAAATAAAAAAATAAACAACGATAAAAAACCTAACCAATAAAAAAAATCAAAAAAAAAAATTAAAGTTTAACAACAACACAACTAACATTATCCATTGAATCTTCATTTAAGCTGATTTCAATGATTTTTTTACTGAATTCCTCTCCATTAAAGTTTCCTTTAAAAACATCAAAAAGCATTTTTTCATTGACAACATCCCAAACACCATCAGAAGCAATAACAACAAAAAAATCATCATTAGAAAGTTTAAAAGAATTAACAGAAGGTAAAGCACATACTCCATAATTTTTCATTTCTCTATCTCCTATACTTCTTGTTAACATTAAACTTCCAAAAACTCTATTATTAAAAACCATTCCTCCATTTTTTTTTACTCTTTCTACTTCTTCTTTATCATTACAATTATGATCTTTTGATATTTTCATTATAGAATTTCTCTTTATTAAATAACATTTACTATCTCCTACATTTGCACATGAAATATATCTTTCACTCTTTTTTATTGTCGAATTATATCTCTCATATATTAATATTACTGACGCTGTTGTTCCTGAATCATTTGGAAAATTTCTTTTCGATATTTCATTATCAATTTCTTGAAAAGAATTCATTAATGATTTTTCAATATTAAATTTTGTAATTGATAAATTTTTAAGAAGAATTTTATGTAAGTTCTCTTTGCAATATTTAGCAGGAGCCTCTCCACTATGACCATCGAATATTGCGAAGTAACTTGATGAAGGGTTTGTTGTTAAAGATGGAATTATTGTGTGGAAATCTTCCATTTTTTCTCTGTTCTTTTTATTGGGATCTTCACTATAAGAATATGAAGCGAAGAGCTTTGGAGAAGGAAGAGGGAGAGTTGCATTTGGATAAGGCTTTGAGTTATTTGAAGGAGTATGAGATCCTCCAGGAATTGAAGGAGTGTTTATTAAACTCGATTGGATATTATATTGGTTATTACTGTTATATTTATTATTAATGTTGTATTGGTTATTGTTATTATTTTTCATGTTGTTTAATTGGTTATTGTTATTATTGTTATTAATGTATTGATTTATGTTATTATTATATTGCTTATTTACATATTGATTACTTTTTATTATATTGTTGTATTGATTTTGATTATTATTATTAATATTATATTGATTGTTGTATTGATTATTTTTACTATTATATTGTTGATTATTTCTGTGATATTGATTATTGTTATATGGGATATTATTTGATTTTTTTTGGTTATTTGTATTTATTGGATTTGGAGTTACGCTTTTATTTATGTAATTATTATTGTTTTTATAATTAGGTTGCTCATTGTAATTTATATTATTATTATAATTATTATAATAATGCATATTTTTATTATTATTAAAAGGAGGATTATGATAATTCATATTTTGATTATTATTATAATTATTAATATTCACTCTATTATAATTGTAATTATTATTATGATTATTATTAAAATTATATCCATCTCCTTTGCTTGGTTGAACATTATTATTTTTATTAATGCTATTATTCACTAAACTACTTTTAATATTATTATTATTATTAATATTATTAGGATTAATACTATTCCTTAAATGATTATAATTATTATTATCATTAATATTACTTCTATTCTTATGAAATCCATATCTTGTGCTATTATTAACATTTTCAATATTACTTTTTCTAACATTATAATTTAAATTAGTTTGATTAAAATTATTTTTCCTATTATCAAATTTATCATTATTTCTAATTTGATCAGAAGATATATCAATTCTTTGATTAGGGAATTTATTTTGTTCAACATAATTTTTATTTCCTTGTAATTTTAAATTTTGACCATTATCATAATTAAAATTTTTTTTATAAGCTTCAACATAATTTACTTTTTTATATTTCGGATTACTTTTATTTTCTAATAATTTATTTCTCGGAACATCAGCACTAATATTATTAGAATTTTCATTGGTTTTAATTCTATTATTATTATTTTTATTAAATAATTTACTCATAATTGGATTAGCTACAGCAGATAAATCTCTTTGATTTTTTTTATTATTATGAATAATGTTATTATTTTTCTTTTCTAAATAAGGATTATATTTTTGATAATTTTGCTTCATTTGTTCTTGAATTGATTGCCTTATATCATTATTATTATTTTTAATGAAATCATTAATGAAAAGAACTTGATTTTGTGAACCATCTGAATTTAATCTTTTATATCTTTGAGTTGATGGTCTTTTTCTATTTGGGTAATTATTTTTTTTTAGATATCCCAACATTTTTTATTTTTTTTATAAATTTTATTATGTATAATAATATTGTTTGTTTTATTTATTAATAAGTTTAATTAATAAATTTATTAAAATTTTTTCATTTAAATCATGCCTTTCATTTCTTTCTTTAATTACTTTCTTATTCTCCTATTTCTTGATTTATTGTGTAATAAATGAATTATTAATATTCCTATTATAAAATAAGTGAGAATTGAATAAAATCCAATTATTTTTTATCTTAACAATAAAATTATATTTTAAAAAATGTAAAATTTTTATTCTAATGAATGTAATCATATTAATTTATTTTTTGATTTAATTTGTGAAAAAGATAATATAGAAAAATTAATTATTAATTAGTTCGATTATATTTAATTAAAAATCTTGCAAATTATATATATAAAATAACTAATTTACCAAACATTCTATTTTATAAATTAAAAACAATATCAATTGAGCATATTTTTACAATTTCATCATATTGTTTTTTTATTGAATTTTTAATATACCTTAATTATTTTTTTACTTTGATTTTTTTGTTTAAATTATTTTGAAAACTATGTTTACTATTAATGCTACTTGATAATTCTTCATTTTTCAAACCTTTAGTATAACTGTTTTTTCTTTTTTTACTATCAATCCTTTCTTCTTCCAAAGATTCATCTTTTAAACTTAAATGTACATTGTTTAAATGATTATCTTCTTTTTTTTCTTTGTAAAAATTATCATATTCCAAAACAACATTTTTTAATTCATCAGAATCAATTTGTTCTAAATCATCTAATTTATAATTAACATTTTTTAATAAAATTTGTAATCTTCCAATAATAGGATTTCCCATATTAATATGATAAGTTTTAATAAGTAAATCAATAACAAAGCAAAAACCACAAATTAGAAAAGTAAGTAACCAAAAATGAGCAGAAGTAACAACAACTTCATAAGTCCCTTGACTATGATAAACAAAAATTTTATCTAATCCAAATTTAAAATCAAAATGTAAAGTAATTAAGACAATAATATAAGCTAAATAAGTTATTATTGCAATAATTAACCAGTGAACACAAGTATGAGTACTAGTATTAATAATTAATTGATTAGTAACAATAATAACAATATTAGTATATAAAACAACAGAAATAAACCATAATCCAGGTTGATCACCTTTAATATTAACAGGAATATTATTCAAAGCATAAATAGTAAAAAAGAAATTTAATAAAGCATGAATTATAGCTTTAAGTATATATAATAGAAATTTAGTTAAAGTGAAAGGAATAAAAATATCTTTTTGTTCTAAATATAATTTAGGTAAAAATTTATGTATTATTTTTCCATCATTATCACAAATATCCCAATCATAACAAGCTCTTGTTCCAAGAGGAAAAGCAGTTAATAATAAATTATATAATCCAATTAACCAATCATCAATTGTTGTTTGTGCTGAGAAATTAGAATAAAAACTAAAGAAAAAATGGTCAATAGTTAAAATGAAATTTTTATAGAAAAAAAATAATATCATCATACTAATTTTCATATAATTATTCCTTCCATGATGTAATAATAGTCTTTTTAATATTTTAAATTCTCCTATTGCATAATCTGAACTTTGAACTGCATTCATTCCTTCTTCTCCAAATATTCCAATTCCAATATGAGCTTCCATTATCATTGAAACATCATTTCCTCCATCTCCTATTGCTAAAGTTATTTTATTTTTTAAATAATTTTTTACCATTTTCACTATTTGAGATTTTTGAAGTGGAGTCACTCGACAACAAATCACACTTCTTGCATACTGTGCTATGTTTATAAATATATGTTGAAGATCTTCGTTGTTAAATAATGTTATTAATGCTAAGGAATCTATTAAAATTCCAAAATTGTAAATTGGAAATTTTTGACTCTTTTGATTTAATGCATTTATACTTTTTTCTTCTTTATATTTTTCAAATTCTTTTGAAAAATTTATTATAACTTCCTCTATTTCTTCTTTATTTATTATACTTAATTTATTATCTCTTTCGGGCATTTTTCCCTCGATTGAAAATATTTTCATTTTATTTTCTTCAGATTTTGATAATAAATTACAACTTAATGCTATATTATATGCTGTTGACATTTTATCTCCTGTTAACATCCATATTTTTATATTAGATAACTGCAATGATGCTATTGTTTCATTTACTTCATCTTGAAGTTTATCTTCTACTATTGTTGCTCCTAATAAATTTAAATTTATTTCAACTTCTTTTGATAAGTAATTTTCTATTTGAATATCTTTATTTTTATTTAATGACATTCTCAAATTATTTAATTTATTTTTTATTATTTCATATTCTTCTTCTGATAATATTTTCATAGAAATAAATAGTGTTCTATAACCTAAAGAAGAATATTTATCTACATAATATTGAGTTTTATTTAATATTTCTTTATCAGTGTTTTCTGATAATCTTTCTGAAATTATATTATCTGCTCCTTTTGTATATAATTTAATTTTATTATTATCATGAGTATCTCTTATTATTACACTTTCTCTTTTTCTTTCACTTGTAAATTCAAATAAATCTAATAATTCAATATCATAGAAATTTAAATTTAATATTTTTATTCTTCTTATACTCATTTTATTTTCTGGATTTTTTATAAATTCAATTCCACTTTTTTTACTTGCATTTAATAATTCTATATTATCAGGAGATAAACCAATGTAATTATCATTATCATCTATATTACAATTATGACATAAAGCAAGTCCTTTCCAATAATTTATTTTGATATCATTTTCTAAAATATGTTCGTCGATATTTTTTTCAGAAAATAATTGTCCATTAATAACTGAATATCTAAATTGCATTTTATTACAAGTTAAAGTTCCTGTTTTATCAGAAAAAATATAATCAACCATTCCACATTCTTCATTTAAATTAATATTATGAGGTAAAATAAATTTATTTCTTATTTTTGAATATCCTCCTAAATCAGCATAAATAAAAAGAGCTTGTATTGTTTTTACTATTTCTAATGTTACTATTAATGATATTGGAATCATTGTTTGAATTAATAATATATAAGAAAAAAAAGATATAAAGGAATCTAAATGAATATTTGAAACATCCATTTTTTTTAAGAAAGGATTATTTTTTAAATTTTTATCAAAATATATTTTATGCATAATCGCACAGAAAATACATAATAATATTTGGAAACAGAAGATTATAATTAATAATTTATTCATTAATTTTTCTAAAGTGGAATATTTCATTCTTGGTTTTTTTGAATTTAACATTATTTTATTATTATTTCCAGTATATAAAACAATACCATATATATATTCTGTATTTTTTAATTTAGCTCCTTTAAGCAATAATTGTTTAACATCAAGTGGAATTTCAATATAATTTTTATTATCAGTGTAAATTTGCATTTTTCCTTGTAAATGATATAAAAGAGGATTTGGTTTATCAGTAATGCAAAATCCAGAAATATTAAAATTATTTTTTTCAAGAAATTTAACCGTTAAAATATTAGCTTGTTTTATTTTAAGACTTTTTTCTCCATCTAAAGATGCTGTTTCAATATAACATAAACCTTCACTTAAAGAAGAATCAATTAAAATCATATCAGAAGGGAAAATTTCATTTTTTTTCACTTTAATAATTTGTCCCATTTCTAATTTTCCACTTTCAGTAACTTTAAATTCATTTGAATGTAAAAATTCTGTTTTTTCATTATTTTGTTCTTTATCTAATTTATATCTATTTATATCTTCAATTAATTCTCTCACTAAAGAAACTAATAAAACAAAAATAATTGGAATTAAAGCCATTGAGGAAGCGACTGGAGTAATTATTTTAAAACAACTTAAAATTGCTGTTACTATGAAATATACATTTGCTAATCTTTGAAATTGATAAAAAAGTGATTTTGGAATAAATGTTATTATATTATATTTTGTTGTACTTATTGTATTGTTTTTATATTTATATTCTTTATTGTTTTTTTCTGTGTTATTTATATAAAATTTATAGTGAATGTCTTGTTCTTCTTTGTTTATTGTTTCTTTGATTTCTACCATCGGTGTTTTATTTTTTAAATGATATAATTGGTTTTTTTTGATGATGTAAAAAAAATTAATTATTTGTTTTTTTTTTATTTTTTATTTTATTTTTTTTTGTATTATTTATTTTATCATATTTTTTTTAGAAATGAAAAATGAAAATACATTGAATGAAGAAAATTTAAACAAAAATGAAGATGAGAAAATAAAAGAAATAATAAATAAATGGTATATTCTTCAAAAGACAATAAAAGAAGAAATTACATTGAAAGAAATGATAAAAAATCAGCAAAAAATTTATGAGGAAAAATTAATGGAAGATTATGGAACATATTATAAAGAAAAATTAGAATCTCGTCAAATATTTGAGAATATTTTAATAATAGATCAAAATGAATTAAATAATTTAAAGAAATATAATGAAAGTAAAGAAGCAGAAGATAAATTGCAAGATGCATTTGATCCAATAACAAAATTATTATTCTTAATGAGAAATAATTATGATTATATACTAAAAATATTTTCAATAATAGGAGAAATGGAAATTACAAATAAAGACAATAGAAAAAAAATAGAATCTTTAATCGATTTATTTTGTCATCAATTTTATGATAATATTTTAATTCCAAATCCAGAACAAGAAGAATTATTAATTTTAGTATATTTATTATTAGAAAAAGAAATTTCTTCAATGAATTTAGCTTCTTGTTCTTCTTTTTTAGAAAATACTATTATTGGTGTTTTTTTAAAAAGTTATACTAAAAAACAAGAATTAAAAAATTATCTTTCTATGACTTTAGGGTCTTTAATTTTATCTATTGAAAATGATAATGAAGGTTGTTTAAATTTAAATTTGGGAAAAATAAGAGAACATGTTGAAAAAAATATTAAAAATAATGAAATTAAAAAAGATTATAGTAATAAAGAGATCACTGAAAGAATTCTTACTAAAAATATTCCTCATTGTAAAATAAATTTTCATTCTAAATTATTTGTAGAAGAAAAAAATGAAGATGAAAATAATGAAAATAATAATAATGCAATTAATGGAATAAATTATAATGATGATTATTCAAAAGAATTAACTCAAGACGAATTAATAGATAGAATTCAAAATGAAAAAGATCCAAATTTAAATGAATTATATAATAGACAATTAGAAAAAATGAATAAAGATAAAGATGTTTTTACAAATAGAAAATTTATTCAAAGTTTAAAAAATATAACAGAATATAGAAATGAAACATTTAAAAAATACAAACAAAATTTTTTAAAAATTCAACGTTATATAGATATTATAATCCAATCTTTAATAGATAAAATTGCAACTATACCTTATCCTTTAAGATGTATATGTAAAATAATATATATGTTAATTGAAAAGAAATTTCCTAAAATAAGTAAATATGAAAGAAATGCTTTTATTGGAGAATTTATTTTTGGAAAATGTATTTTACCAATTTTAATTAATAGTGATATTAATGCTATAATTACTTCTACTATTTTATCAAGAGAAACAAGAGATTGTTTAATTGAAATTGCTAAGGTTTTAACTAAAATTAATAGAGGAATGTTTTTTGAAGCAAATTTAGAAACTGATTTTACTATATTTAATCATTATATTATTGAAGTTATTCCTATAATTAATAAATTTTATGATAATTTAATTGATGTTGAATTACCTAAAGTTTTAAATATTTTATTAAAGACACATATGGAAAAAATTAATATTTCAGATGTCAAACAAAATATTATTAAAAGAAAAAAAAGTTATAGTGGAGAAAAAGCAAGATTTAATTTTCATAAAAATATTGAAAATGAAGAAAATATGCAAAATGAAAATAATAATTATAATAATAAAATTGTTTCTGAATTATATAATTATTTTGAAGAAAATAAAGATGAAATCTTTAATCTTCAATGTATATGTTTTAGTATAGAAGATATTTTATTTTTAATTTCTCTTTTAAAAAATAGAATGAATGAATTTCAAAATCTCCCGAAATTTAATTTTTTTAATAGAACAATGGAAAGAATAACAAGTGAAGAATATAAATTAGATCAAGAAAGATTAAATAATAAAGAAAGAAATTTTTTTTTGATTTTTAAAGAGGATATAAATCCAAAATATAGTTTTTTACTAGAAAATGAAAAAATAAATGAAAATGAAAATGAAAAAGAAAATGAAGAAGACATAGATTTTATATTAAAAAAAGTAAAAATATGTATTAAAATAGTATTAACAGGATTAAATTTATTAAATAGTAAAGATTATCCATATTTAAATATAGCAAATAGTACAAAAAAATTTTTTTCTGCTTTAAAATTTACTTTAGATGATTATGGAGAAAATGATGAAGGAGAATTATATAATGGAATTCCTTTAAGATGGTATAGTCAATATATATCTAATAATGTTTTAATGTTAGATAATGAATTTCAAAATAATGATTTTGAAAAATTATATGATGGATTATTTACAGAAGAAAATAATACTTTAAATGAGTTAAGAAAATATAGTTCTATTGTTAATACTCGTTTTGGTTTAAACCAAAGATGTTCTGAAAAAAAAATTGAAAAAAGTAAGAAAGATGTTTGTAAAATAAAATTAATTGAAAGATTTATGAAAATGGAAAAATTTATTAAACAAGAAATTCATTGTTATATAATATATGAAAATCAAAATGATAAAATATTAAAATTAAATTATAATGAAGATGAAGATTCAATTCCTCCAATATTTAAAATTCAGAAAGAAATAAATAATAAATCATTAGATAATTATATTCATTTAACACACATTGAAAAATTTATAAAAATATTTAATAGAGTAAATTTATGGAAAAATAAAAATTATCCAGATTTATGTAAAAAAGCAAAAGAAGATATAGAAAATGGAGTTCAAAAGAATAAAATATATCAAACATTAAGTGATTATTTAGATCTAATAAAAATACAAATAAATAAATCAGATTTATTTAAAAATGACAGTGAAGAAGAGAGAAATTATATAAGAGATGGAATTCAAAATCACATATTAAAAAAAATATATAAATCAGTATTTCCAGAAAATCAGTCCTTGATGGATAAACAATTTTATGAAACAACAAGTAAATTATCATGGATAAAACCAGATCAATTAGATATAAAGAAAATATATATAAATGAATTAAAATTTGCAGAAAAATGTATAAGTAAAATAGATGAAGGAAAATCAGTAAATGAGAAATTAAAAAATATTTTAGATGCTCATAATACAATTAATAATACTATTAAATTTTCTACAGGAAAAATTAATGATGCTGGTGCTGATGATTTAAGTCCTATTTTTCAATATATTATTATTCAAGCAAGACCTAAAAGATTTTTTTCTAATATAAATTATATTAAATGCTTTCTTGGACCTAATCAACTTAAAGGAATTTATGGTTATCTTTTAAGTCAAATGGAATTTGCAGCTGAGTTTATTATGAGAATTGATGATGTTAAACTTAAAATTAGTAAAGAGGAATTTGAAGATAATGTTCAAAATTCTATTTTTTTTAAAGGGAAAAATGCTTAATTTAAATTTTTTTTAATTATATACTTTTTTTTTAATTAAACGTTTTTATTTTTTATTTTAATATTATTTTATTTTATCAAAGGTTTAAATTTATTATTATACCATAAATAAATTTTATTATTTTAATATAATGTTTTTATTTTTTTCTTTATTGAACTTGACGCTAGGTAAATTTTTCTTTTATAAAAATTTACATATTAGCAAGTTCAAAATTAATTTTGAAGGATAATTAACTAATTAGATTAATAATATCTTATTTGTTAGTCGAACTTCAAATAATTTATTGTTTAAATAACAAAAAAAATATATATATAAATTTAAATAATATTATTTAACTGAAACTTTTTTTCCCAAAAAAATTATTAATTTAAATACCTAATAAAATAATTTTTCACTTAATTAATAATATTAACATTCATTCATCTTCTTTTAATATAGAAAAAGAAAAAAGTTCATTATGTAAAATTTTTTTAGCTTGATAATAATCAAGTGGTTTATTAAAAAAAATATTTTTATCATTTTCAAAATTATCACTTTCTTTATTTCCTTGATTATCATATTCAGTATTAATTTTACTATAAATAGTATTAAAATTAATGTTTGAATTATTTTTCAAATAAATTTTTTCATAATATTTATCTCTATCAATATTATCATAATTAATATAATTTTTCAAATTATTATTTTTTATAAATTTATTACTTAGGCTTTTAGGTAAAATTTTTTCAGTTAAAGAATGTTTTGTGTAATCATAATTATTATTTAATTTTTTAATATAAAAACAATTTCCAGAATAAGAATTTTGTCTTTTTAATTTTTCTTCATTTTTTCTTTTTTTTTCAAGTCTTTTTAAATATTGATTATATGATTCAGGATCTTCTAATAATTTAATTGCTTTTAATTTTAATTGAGATTTATTTAAATTATTATTTATTTCTGGAGTGAAAAAACATTCTTTCATTAATTTATTATTTTTTGCTCTATTTAAATCTTTTATATGTTCTTTTTTTCTTTCATTCCATTTTTCTAATCTTTTTATTACATTTAAATTATTATTTAAAATATAAATTGAATTTTTTTTTTTGTTTATTTTTGGAGTAAAAGTACATTCATTTAAAATTTCTTCTTCTAATTTCTTTTTATGTTCTTTTATTTGGTCTTTTAATTGAATTTGTTTTAATTTGTCTAAATTATATAAGAAATTCCATCTATCTTTTGGAGAATATAATTTTCTTTTTTTTGATTTATTCGAAGGAAAAAAACGCTTTGATAAAAATTCATCTATATATTCTTTTCTTGATTGAAGATATATGTTTATTGCTTCATTTGAATTTTCCATTTAAAATATTTTGAATAAATATTATTTTTTAATTTTTTGTTTTTTTTGATTTTGTATTAAAAGTGAAAATTATTATTTATTTATATTATTTAATTGGTTTTTTTATTTTTGAATGTTTATTTTTTTATATAATATTCCTTTCTTTTTTAATTCAGATGTTATTTTATTTCTTTGTTTTATCAAAAATTTTTCATAGGATTTTTCTCTTTCTTTCAGAAATTCAAAATATTTTGGATTTACTTTTTTTTCAATTTCTTTATCTTTTAAATAGTTTATTATCTCAGGTTTTGGAAAATATTCATATCTTGAGCTAGGAGTAATTTTATATTTTTTAATTTTACTATCTTTAAAACCTAACAATTTAACTTTTTCTTTTTTAAAATTAGCTTCTAATCTTTTAGCAGATTTAATTCTTAATTTAAATTTATTATTATTATTTATTGTTTTATAAAAATTATCATTATTAATACTTTCATCATTTAAATTACTATTTCTAGTACTTTTAAATTGGAAAAATTTAGGACTGTAAATGCCACTGAAAGAATTTTTGACTAAAACTTTTTCTGGAATTTTATAATTAATATTATTTAATTGACATTTATGATTTTTTGGATCATTACAATGACAAAAAGTTCTTATAAAATAAACTTCTTCTTTTGTTGGAATATAACCACCGATTTTAAATTTACTTAATCTATTTGTTTTTTTTATTGAAGATGAAGTTTGAATTAATTTATCTCTTGATATATGTTTTTTTTCTTTTTTTTTTATTTGAAAAAATGAAATCGAATCTTTTAATTCTTTTATATAATTTAATATATTTTCCATTACTAAAATTATTATATTTGATTCATTTTTGTTTTCTTCTTGATTGTAATAATTTATTGATGAAGTAATGTTTGATATTATTTTTTTATTTTCTAATTTTATTGAATTGTTTAAATCAAAATCTATGTTATTTTCATTTATTATGTTAACTAAAGTTTTTTTATTGAAATAATTTTTTACTTTTAAACTCGAACAATATTGAGATAATAAATTTATTAAATTTTCTCTGTTTGATAATTTTGTTTGAAATGAATCATCAGGCTTTGTACATTTATCATTACTCTTATTACAATTTATATTATTTTTTGATAAATCTGTGAAATAATAATCTTTATTTTGAAGAAAAATAACCAATTTTTCTTTATCAATATCATATATAATATTTTTAATTGTTGAATTTATCATTTTTTTTTCAAAAGAATTATTAAAATTAAATTAAAAACCAAAAAAAAAATAAAAAAACATTAAAAATAAATGTCAAAGACTTTATTCATTGATGGAAAAGACGCTCACGAGGATGATGATTCATGTTTAGTAATCCATCCATCTCATTTATTATCAGCATCAACATTAGATGACAATTTCTTTGATAATGTAATAATAAAAAATTCACCAGCAGAATATTTAAAAGCTGCAGGATTATTTCATATATTTAGAGCTTTAAAAAGTGGCGGTGTTTTACAAGTCATTGTTGATCAACCTATTTTTGTTATGCAAAGTTTAGATGCTTCTGAAATTGAAGCTAATTGTAGACTTGCTGGATTTAATGATATTAGAGAAGAAAGCTATTCTAGTTATGAAAAAAAAAATGGGAAAGAAAGTAAAATTGAAACCTCGAAATTAACTATGGTTAAACCTTAAGTTTTTTTATTTAAAAATTGTTTGATTTTTTTTATTTCTTTTTTATAAGAATTCTTTTAATGAACACAATCTAAATAAAAAATTTTTTGAATTTTAATTGTTATTTCTATAATTTAAATAAAATACATTAATTAAAAAAAAATAATATTATTAATTAACTACCAAAGTTGAAATTTCTTCTTTATAATATTTATTATCATTTTTACTTTTATTCTCTGGAGTTACTTCTTCATAATTAATATCTTCTTCATAATACGAACTATATTTTTTGCTTATAAAATTAGATTTTGTTAAATAAATATTTCTTAACAAAATAGTAAAAATAATACAATTCAAAAGAATATGAAAAGCAACTAATAAAATATGTTTTCTAATTTGAATATCATTATATAAAATAACAGAATTTAAAAAAATTTTACTACCAACATATAAAGAAAAATAAGAAAAAAATTGTAAATAATATCCAATATTTTTTTTAGTAATACAATTATTTAAACAATTTGAATGAAATTCAATATAATTGATGCATTTATTGCAAATATAACAATGTTTAGAAAAAGGATTAGTATAATTTAAACACCAAGGACAAATATTTCTTAAACTTTCTCCTTCTTCACATATTTTAATTAAAGGTTTAACTAATCTAATTTCAATTTCTCCTGGATTTGATTGCATTATTATATGTAATAATAAGAAAAGAATAAAAAATAAGAAAATATATAAAAAACTATAACCAATATTTCTAAAGTATCTTAATGAAATAAATTGATTAAATATTTCCATAAATATAATAAAGAGAATAAAAATGATGTATGAGTATTCTAAGAAAAATTTCGATTTAAATATTTCATTATTTATTTCTTTTAAATGTTCATCTTTACTTATTTGATAAGCACTTTTTTTATTATTTGCTAGTAGATTTTTGTTACATTTTAAAAACAATAATTTTTTTACCATCTTTAAATTTTTATTTAAAACTGCTAAATGAAGAGGAGTGAAACCTTCTTTTTCTTGTTGATTAATGTTAATTCCAAAATATAGTAAAAAATCAATAATTTGGAAAGAATTTTTATAGACAGACCAATGAAGAGCGTTATTACCATTTATATCTAAAGAATTAATATTAAAGCAAAATTTTTCAATAATATAAATAATTATATTAGGATGATTACCCTGAGCAGCCATATGAAGAATATTTAATCCATTATTATTTGATGATTGAATATCTCCTCCATTATTTATTAATTTATCGAATATTTCTATATTTCCAATAAATGCACTGTATAATATTGAATTATACCCTTTTTTATTTTTTTTATTTATGTATGATATAAAAGTTGAAGTATCGTCTAAATAATATTTTATTTGGGGTATTAAAAATAATGATATTCTTGGAATATTTAATAATATAGATTTTGATAATAATGTATTTCCTTCATTATCATATATTTTTGATATATCTTTTTTGTAATAGTCTTTTGATGATATTTTTTCTATGAAATCTGAAGAATTTCTTTCTTCTAATAATGTTAAAAGTTCCATAATTTAAAAGTAAAAATATTTATTTTTTAAATATTTTTTATGAAATATTAATTTTATTTTAGGAAAAAAACTCATAATTTTAATTCAAAAAATAATAAAATTTTTTTTTCTATTGTTCAATATTTTCTTCAATCTTCTCTGGTTCAATGAGTCTATAATTATCATAAACACCATTATTATCAATTTCAGTGACTTTTTCTTCTTCATTTTCTTCATTCTCTTCCTCTTCATTTTCTTCATTTGTTGTGTTTTCCTCATTTTCATTACTTTTCTCATCTACTTTTAAAATAGGCATAAAATTTGTTTTTGGTTCAAAATTAGGAATATAATTATTATTTTCTAATAATTGTTTTGTTTTATCAGCTTTATTTAAAATTATTAAATTATTTGAATTATCGTTGATTTCTTTAATTGAATTTCCTACAAAATTAATTATTTGATTTGAAGAATTTTCTAAATCACCATTGAAAATAGCATTATTAATTTCATTTACTTCTTTTTCAAATAAATCTTTCATTAAATTTATTTTCTCTTCAATTAATTTAAATACCTTATTAAATTCTTCTTTTTGCTTCATATATATTTTATCAAATAATTTTTTAATATTTGAATATTCTTTTTTATTATTTTTATCATCATTTTCATTATTTAACTTTTCTTTTGCTTTTGAAATTTCTTCTGAAACTTTATTTAAAACTTCTTTTTTTTGTGATAAAAATTGCTCTTTAGATTTATTTATTTCTTTTTCCATTTTTTGAGAATCTTCTTTATTTAATTCAAATTCATTATTTAAAGTTTGCGATTTTAATTTATTTTGTTCATTTGATATATTAAATTCTTCTTCTGTAAAAGTCAAATTCTCTTTTATTTTATTATAAATTGAGTCTAATTCATCATTAATAAATTTATTTAATTTTTCCTTTTCTTTTTCTCTTTCTGTGTCATTATTTTTATAATTATTATTTATTTCTTCTAATTTATTTTTTGTATTTTCTTCTATTTCTTTAATTGAATTTTTTACATTTTCTTTTAATTCATTTAATTTTTTTTTAAAGTCTTCATTAGAATTATATACTGATAAAGTTATATTATATTTAAAAGAATTTTTAATGTTATTTAAATTACTTTCTGAATCATTTTGAATTCTTTCTATTTTTGCTTCATTTTTTAAATTTTCAATTTCTAAATATATATTATCATATAATGCATTTTTTATTTTTTCTAAATCTTCTTCTGTTTTATTTAAAATTTCAGAAAATTCATTATTTGAATTTTTTAATATATTTGATAATTGTTCTTTTAATTCATTTATTTCACTTAATTCATCATTTGATTCGTCTTTAATGTTTTTTGAAAGATATTTAATTTCATCATTAACTAATTTTTTCCCTTTTATTATATTATCATCCATTTTATTTTCGTAATAATTTCTATCATTGTTTATTTTTGAATTAAATTCATTAATTTCTTCTTTTTCATTATTTTTTTCTTCATTTTTATTAAAATTATTCTTTTTTGTTGATTTCAAAACATTTTTATTTTCTTCATTAAAATTATTTGGAATTACATTACTTGAAAAGGATATTTCAGTTTCATTATTTTTTGTCTCTTCATTTTTTTCTTTTAAAACATCATCAGCTTTTTCTTTAATTGCTTTAATAGATTCATCAACTTTTTGTTTTATTAATACATTATTATTATCTTTATTATCATTTTTATTATTATTAATATTATATTTATTTAAATATGAATTATATGAAATTCTTTCTTTTTTGAAATTTTCTTCTTCTTCTTTTTCTTCTTGATTAACAATTTTAGGAATATTTCGAAAATCTCTTTTTATAACATCTTTTAAACTAGGATTTGCTTTTCTAACTGATTTTTCTATATTTTTTTCAAGCTTATGTTCCTCTGAATCAGATTGAAATTTTTGAAGTATTATTATATCTTCATTTGGTATTTGATTTAAATTTTTTGGAATATTATTTATTATTGGTGGTTTATTTTCTTTTGGTTTATTAGTATGAGAAAATTCATTTTTTGGTTCTTCATTTAGTAATTGAGTATTCTGTTCTTCATTATTTACCACATTTTCAGGAAAATATAATTCTTTTATTTCTTTTTCTTTTTTGTTTTCTTCTTCTTCTATTATTTCTTGATTCAACTGTTCTATAACTTCATCTAATATTTCTTGAATATACTCATTATTTGAATTATTTTTATCTTCTTCTTCATTCTTATTATTGTCTTTTCTAACTTTTTCATGTTTGTGTGCTCTGTGAAATCCTCTATTATGCTTTCTTCTAAATGATTTATTTTCTTTATCATCTTCATCAAAATTATATTGTTCATTCTCATCATTATCATTTTTATTTTCATCATCAAAATTATCATTTTTATCTTCTTCTTCTTCAATAATATCATTTTCTTTTTTATCTTCTTCTTCATTTTCATTATATTCATCATTTATTTCATCTCTTATTTTATCTTCAATTGATTCAAAAATTAATTGTTGAGATGAGATATTTTTTTCTGTATAAGTTCCATTTAAAATTTCTTCGACTTTTAATTGAAAGTCTTTTTTTTCTTTTTTTAAATTAGTTCCAGCTTGCTCAGAAATATGCTTTAATAATTCTTCAGCTGGAATTTTTCTATTAGTTAATAAATTATGAACTGTAATTTTGGCTTTGGCTAATTCACTATTCATATTCTTTACTCTTTCTAATATTTCTTCAGGAGTTTCTAATGTTTTTTGAGTTTTTATTTTCTTTGAATTAACTGTCAGTAAAAAGATAGATATTATAATTATAGGTTTAAAATTCATTTTTTGTTTATTTTATTTTTATTTATACCGTTTTTTAATATTAATTAACAATTTTAAACATTTATATTTAATTTAAATTTATATCTTATTATTATTTTAAAAATGAAAGACTTAAAAAAAGAAAAGAAAGAATATACAAAAGAAGATTATATGAAAGTGACATGTAGAATGTATGAACAGAAATTCCCAAATGTGGATGATATAGTAATGGTAAATAAAATAATAAAAAATATAGTGTAAAATCCAAGAGGTAATACAAGATGGAGCATATGTAGAATTATTAGAATATAATAATATACAAGGAATGTTATATGCAAGTGAAATATCAAGAAGAAGAGTAAATTATATAAATAGATTAGTGAAAGAAGGAAAAGAAGAAGTATTAAGAGTATTAAGAGTAGATACAAAGAATAATTATATAGATTTATCAAAGAAGAGTGTAAAAACAGAAGAAATTGAAGAATGTAGAGAAAAATATCAAAAATCAAAAACTGTTCATGGGATAATGAGAGAATTAGCAGTTAAAACAGGAAGAAGTATAGAATCTTTATATAAATCATTTTGTTGGCCTTTATATAAAGAATATGATCATGCTTATTTTGCTTTTAAAAAAATATTAACTGACGAAAATGAAGTATTTTCTAAAATTAAAATAGATGATGAATTAAAAGAAAGTTTAATAGAAATATTAAAATATAGAATGGTTACTCAACCTGTTAAAATTAGATGTGATTTTATTTTAAAATGTTTAAAATTTGAAGGTATTGATGCTATAAAATATGCTTTATTAGAAGGAGAAAAACAATCAACTCCAGAAATTAACATTAAATTTAAAGTTATAGGTTCTCCTTTATATGAGTGTACTATTGTTACTATTAATAAAAATGAAGGAATTAAAATAATGAAAGAAGCTCTTAAAGTAGTTAAAAATTGTATAGAAAAAAAAGGTGGTTCTTTTATTCTTCAAAGAAATCCTGCTGTTCTTGATGAAGGAACTGAAAAAAATATTAAAGAAGAAATGGCTTCTCTTAAAAAAGAATATGAAAATGAAGAAGATGAAGAAGAAGATAATAAGGATGAAGAACAATAAATATATTGATTTTATATTTTAAATTAAAATATTATTTAAATAGGTTAAGTTATCGTGGTTTTTATTAGTTAAAAAAAATAATTAAATTAATAATTATTATAATTGCTTTATAATTAATTATAAAATTAATAATTTATTAAATAATTATTATATCCAATAAATAAATTTTTATCTTTATAAAAATGTTAAATAAATGAAAAAGTAAAATAATAAAAAACAAAATTTAAACTATAAACCAGGTAATATGGTTAAATAAAAAAACAAAAGAATAAAAAAGACAAGATAAAAATAAAAAATGAACCATTATAAAAAGTATTGGACCCACAATTTTTTGATTTTATAAAATTTTAATTAATGAAAATAAAAAAAAAAAACGAATATCCAAAAATGAAATATAACTGAAATTAAAATATGCCAAAATGAATTAATGGCAAAACAAAAAATGAGAAAATACTCTATAAAAAAAAAGAAAAAATCCAAAAATTTAAAAAAAACTAAAAGAAACAAAAAACTCAAAAATAAATTATTTACGACTATTTATACCCGAAACACTTTAAAAAAACATTAAACAAAAAAACTTAAAATGGAAAGTAAACCAATAAAATACTTAAGTTTTGGTTCTCCCTTAATGGATATAATAGCCGATGTGGATACAGATTTTCTTTTAGAAAATAAGATTAATTTAAACACAACAATTCACTCAAAAATTGAAGATATAAAATGGTTTGACTATTTTGTAAATCAATATAACGTAACATATGTATCAGGAGGATGTCAATTTAATACAATGAGAGTTTTTAATTGGATGCTTAATGAAAAAAATGATGATGATGTGATTGCGTTTTTAGGAAGTGTTGGTAATGATTATTATGGAAACACTTATAAGAAATTATTAAATAACGAGCATATTATTCCTATTTTAGAATCTATTGATAAAACTATCACTGGTATTTGTGTTGTTGTTTGTAATAATAATGATAGGGCTCATATTACTGATTTAGGAGCTTCTACTTTAATTTCTGATGATTTTGTTGATAGATATTGGAATATGTTTAAAGATGTTAAATTAATTTTCACTGAGTTGTTTATTTTGAAATCTAAAAGAGAAATTACTTTTAAATTAGCTAATTTAGGTTTGAAAGATGATACTATTTATGGATTTAATTTACCTGCTTTTTTCTTTTTGGAAAATTTCCATCAAGATATTTTAGATTTAATATCATATGCTGATATTGTTTTTTGCAATGCTGAAGAAGCTAATTTATTCTGTTCAAAATGTGGAATTATATCTAATAATTCGCTTGAAAAAATGGTGAAAGGATTAGTCAAACTTCCAAAAAAAAATAAAAATAAAAAAAGAATATTTGTAATAACAAATGGTTCATCATCTGCATGGGTAGCTGAGTATGATTTTAAGAATGATAAATTAACTTATTGTAAAGATTTTCCTTCAAAATACATTGAACCTCAATTCATTATTGATACTAATGGAGCTGGAGACTCTTTTTCAGGAGGTTTTTTATCTCAATTTATGAAAGGAAAAAGTATTGAAGAAAGTATGATTGCAGGTCATTGGGCTGCAAGTATTATTATTCAGAAAAGAGGATGTCAAATTCCTGTTGAAATCAATTATATTCCTGAAAAAATCTTAAAAG
>JAEEGL012725224.1_pt1 | contig 38244 bp, 19 predicted proteins | sample 9134231 | NCBI WGS metagenome assembly JAEEGL01 (sample SAMN16246548, study PRJNA631951) | gut metagenome | biome: gut microbiome; feature: rumen; material: fiber-attached | host: Bos | place: Iran: Karaj | collected 2018-10
GTATGAGCCCAGATAAGTTGGTTCGTCGAAACCTTGAACTCGAATCCATAATAGGTCCCGGGGGCGTTGTGGTTGTGGAAAATCACATCGCAGTCGCCCTGCGTCCTGACCTTGCCTTTGCCGGTAAGGAAGTTCTTGTTTGTCGGGCTGTCCCACCATGAGCCGCCGCCGAACACAACGTTTGCCCCGTTGACGCCTTCGAACGCATACGTCGCTTTGGCGTCTGCCCAAAGCAGGGCCAATTCGGATTTAGAAGGTTTGCTCGCGATGGTCGAGAAGGCACCGTTGGCGCCGTCGAAGCGGACGCGCGCCACGTCGCTAGCGTAGTTCATCCACTGGTTGACGAAGATTCGCGCAGGATGTCCGCCGCTCATCGGACCGTTGCCGATGCGCAGGAAGTCGATATAGCCGCTGGAGTCCTTCTTGGCGTTTCCGCCAATGGTCACGCGCATGATGTAGTAGTCGTTGGCACCGATGTTCGTGTCGATTCGCCCCTTGCTGTTGGCGAATCGGCCGATGATGATCGGCGCACTGGAATAAGGGTCGTTGTTGAGGTTTCCGGTGCCGGTAAAGTACAGCGTGGATTCCGTGTTTTCGGCGCTTCCCAGAACGAGCTCGTTGTTGTACTTTAGCGACCCGCCGTTGCCAATCCGCAACGTGGTGTTGCTCACGTAAACGTAGTCGTACGTGACGGTGCTGTTTATCGTGGTGTACGTTTCGACGGTCAGGTTGTCTGCGCGAGTTTCCCATCCCGCGAAGACGGCCGCGACTGCTGCGAATAGGACTGTTGCCCTGTAGTTGCGCTTGATGTTCATTTGTGCTCCTTAGTTTGGTTTGGCGTTTGCCTTGCCTGTTTTTCTTCCCTGCCCAGATGGCCAAAGGGCGCGGCGGTCTTGAGGCCGCCGATGCCCTCCGTCCACTCCCGCCACTCGCGGGGGCCGCCATCTGAATCGTTGACTAGGAAGTTGAATCCAATGGCGCGCGCGTCCGCCTTGAGCGGATGGAGTTCGCGCACCGGTATTGAAATGTCGAAAGAGTAGCCGCCGCTAGTTTGTGCGAAGTTGATTCTCGCACCGTCTATCACGCCGTGCCGGGTGATGTTGTCGGGCAGTTCGGGTGTCGTGTAGTTGCGGTCCTTGTAGAGGATGTCGCGGCCGCCCGCAGTGCGGAGAAGGCGGAAGGAGGTGAAGTCCGCGCCGTCGTCGCCGGGGTCGATGGCGAACTGGATGCAGTCCTTGAACCAGCAGTTCTCCGGGCTTTCAGGCGGGTCGAAGGCGTCGTCCGCGACCTCGAAGCGGATGTGAAGCCCCTCTTCGTCGAGGCGAAGCCGCGCCGATGCGTCATCAATGGTAATCGGTGGCCCGAAGGCGTCCGTCCCGAACGAGCCCCTGTGGAGCGCCTTGGATGCGGAATGGATTTCCGAAATTTGCGCCACGGTGATGTCCCGGACTTCAATCGGGGCGCCGGCGGCCTTCTCCCAAAAGTCGGCGACGAGGACAAGATGGAGGCTGGCGGCGGATTCGTCGGAGACGGTGAAGGTGTCGGTGACTGTGCTCCATTCGCTGGTGGCACGCCTGTTCCGGAGGCAGTTGAGTCCCTGGCGTTTTGGCCAGAGTTCGTTGCCGTCGCCGTCGTGGATTGAGACGATTCCGTCCAGCGTGCCCTCGCCCCTTATTGTCGCGGCGATGAGGTAGGTGTCGCCATAGCGGACTGGGAGCGAGGGGAGGATGGTCTCGAAGCGGCGGCCATTTGCCGAGAGGGTGCGGCGATCTGGCGAAACGAGGTTTTCACCGAGAGGGTGCGTGGTAGCGGCGCTCGCGCGGTCCTCGGCGCATTGCTTGATTGCGGCGCGGATGGAATCCCAGTCGCCGCCCTCGATGTAGCGCGGGAACCCGTCGGCGGGAATGGCGAGGAGTCCGTCCGCGCCGGGGACGGCGGGCGACTCGTTGTCCATGAAGTCCACCAAGGCGAAGGGGCCGGAGCCAAATGCGGCGCGGAAGGTCGCCGGCACCGAAATCGCGCTCCAGAAAACAGTGACGGGCATCCCGCCGCGATTGAAGACGTATGCCTCGCACTGGGCCGTGGAGACGTCGCCGACGTATTCGGCGTGTTCCAGGCGGTGCGTCATCGCGCGATAGGCGGCGAACGCGGGCAGAGGCGCGCCCTGCGCGCCGTGGAATGCGTATTCGCTTCCTTGGATGAAGGGCTGGAAGGCGAAGGTGCGGGCGATGCCGGCCGCCGCGTCGCGGACATGGAGCTTCACCATCGCCGACGCGACGGCCAGCGGGCCGCTTCCCCTAATGGAATGCCAGTCCATGTCCTCGGAGTTCACGACGGGGCTGGCAAGACCAAGCGATGCGTTCAGGGCGTTCCAGCCCATGGCCTTCGTTGAAAAGCGCTTCGCGTTGCCGAGGTAGTGGGCGCTCACGACGTCGAAGAATGGCTTGCCGCCGGCGGCGGCTAAGGCCTCTTCGAGGAAGTGGGTGTCAAGCGGGGCGCCGGAGTAGATGCGGCAGGAGGGGTCGGCGTCGTGCGCGGCGGCGTTGGCGGTCTTCAGGTAGGCCGCGAAGTCGGCGGGGCTGCCCGTGGTCCAGAATGCGCTTGTGTAGCCGGGTTCGTTGCCGATTTCCCAGTCCGCAACCCGCCCCCTGTAGCGGCCGACGAGGCGGTGGACGAAGTTCGACCAGGCGTCTAGGTCCGTCGGCGCGGCCATCTTCCAGCGCGGTTCGCCGGTGACGGTGAGCTTTGGATCCGTTGACGACGAGACCCAGCGCGGGACGCCGACGACGTTCACGAGAATGCGGAGGCCATTTTGCGCGGCGAGGTCGAGCCGCTCGTCGAGGCCATCCCAGGCATCGCGGCCGCGCTCCGGCTCGCGCAGCGCCCAGCTGAGGTAGTGCAGGCGCGCCCACTTCGCGCCAGCGAAGCGGGCGCGGCGCAGGGCGCGCGCCGTCCTTTCGCGGCGGAGCGCCGAATCGAAGAGCGCGTAGCCGTCGCCGCCCACGGCGTGGCAGCCGAAGCGCGACGAGTCGATGAAGCCCTCCTCCGGCGGCTCCAGGACGCAGTAGGCCGTTTCCGCGCGGGCCCCGCAACATTCGGCTGTCACCTTGAACCATCCTTTGCGGCAAGAGGGCAGGGAAACGTGCGCCACCGCGCCAATAGCGCGATGCAGGTCTTTGGAGAGCACCGCCTCCCCGGCGAAGACGACGTTCGTCGCGATGTCGCGCACCTCGTAGCTGACGGTTCCCGCGTTGGCGTTGGAGAGGCGCACGGCCATTAGGGCATTGTCGCCGGGATGGAAGAGTCCGTCGGGGTCCTCAGGCGAGAGTTCGAGGATCGGCTCGTAGAGCGGCTGGGCATCGGACTCCACGAGGGAGATGGCGTCGAAGGAAATCGATTCGTGCTTGCCAGTTGATACGATGCGAATGGCCGCCATATTTTCGCCATGGCTAACGATGAGCGGGAATTCAAGGACGAAGCCATCCTTTTTGCCGCTCGCATGGCCGTCGGGAATGTCATAGAGGCGGCGGTGGCCGTCGGGCAGGGATATTTCAACGCCACTGCGTCCATGGTCGGGCGAGTGCTGCCAGCCGCAGCATTCGACCTTCAGGATGCGGCTCCCATGCGCGGCCTCGTTCCATGACAGCTCCAAGCCCGTCACGACTTCGGCGTCGCGCATGAATACGCTTTCGTGGATGGTGCAAATCGAGGATGGAATGCGCGGGGCGGCGACTTCGCCGCCGGAGGCGGGGACGGTAAAGCGCCACGTGTGGGTAGTGACGTCCATGGCCGGATCGGCCGCGATACCAGGCGCGCTGCCGTATTCCCAGGCGCGGTAGCGAATGAACTCGTCCGGGGAACCGTCCGATTTGCCCAGTCGCCAGACGATTCCCTCCTGTGCGAATGAGGTGGAGATGGACAGACAGAAAATGAACAACACCGCCCGGAAGCCGCTGGTGGCGGCTCCAATAGAGAGGTTAAAAGTTTTTCTGACGTTGCCCGACATTGCCTTTCGCATTTTCGGACAACAATTTTATCACGGCGCGGAGATACCGCGCTACACCCGTTTGAGCAACACTCTTTTATCTATTTGCGCAACTTACAATATTTGGGCCTTACAAGAACACTATGCTGCTTCCACATTTTCACATTCTTCCTGTTCTCTTAACGCAACCGGCCTATGGCCGGACGCAAAAGCCGCGTCAAAACCGATGTGGCTACGACGCCGCCCGTGGCGGCTACGCCACAATCGCTTTTGCCGCAGGTTACATCAACCTCCACGCGAGAATCGATTGTGGCGTAGGGCGTAGCCCGTCGTAGCCATATCGATGCGAGCGTAACCATTGCGTGTCGCGAAGCGACTTGCGTCAAGCGCTGCGGCCGGAACGTAGTCCGGCCCCCCCCTTCCAAGAACTTCCTAACTTCGGCGCGGTAGCGCCATGAGGCCGTTGGCTCCTATTGCGTGTCACGGTTTTCGCGGCGCCACTCGGTCATGGTGACGCCGGTAATCTGCTTGAACAGCTTTGCCAAATGGCTTTCGCGGGTGAAGTTGGTCTTTTCCGTTATTTCGCCAATGGAAAGGTCGTCCCTAGCCAGCAGCGCCTTCACCCGCTCGATGCGTTCGCGGACGATCTCGTCGCGGATTGAAAAGCCAAGCCGCGAGCGGAAACGCTGCTCAAGAGTCCGCCGCGAGCAGCCAGCCGCCCGCACGATGTCGGCCACATCGGCGTTCCCGCGCCTCGCGTGGCGGCGGATGAAGGCTATCGCCTTGGAGATGGACGGATCGCTCATTGCGCCGTAGCCTGTGCTGTCCCGCGTCACAACCGCCAGCGGCGGCTGCGAGACTGCCCGTTCGGGAGGCTCGCGTCCGTTCATCAGCGCGTCCAGCATCTCCGCCGCTATCTGCCCTCGCCGGAAGCCGCCAGTGTGGATGCTTGAAAGCGAGGGAACAGACGATTCGCAAATCAGCGGGTCGTTGTCCACGCCTAGGACGGCGATTTCGTCGGGCACTCGCAATCCGGCGAAAAGGGCTGCCTCCAGCACGAGACGCGCCGTACGGTCGTTTGGCGCGAAAACCGCAGTCGTGCGCGGCAGCCCCTTGATAAAGGGAATCAGGCGTGTCCGCAATGTCGGCCAGTCGCGCTTCTCCGCGTCTGTGAAATTGTCGAATGCGGCGCAGCCGAAACCGGCCTTTGCAAGCGCGTCCTCAAATCCGCGCCTCCGTTCGGCGCTCCAGAACTCGCCACATGGCTCGCCAATGAAGGCGAACGACTCGTAGCCGCGGGAGAGGTAGTATTCGGCCGCAGTCCTGCCAATGGCGAGGCTGTCGCGCCTGACGTAGGGGACGTTTTTCAGCGGATAGCCGGGCTCAAGCATTTCGGGCCAAGGCTCGATGAAGACGACTGGGACGTTCAGCGCCGCGATTTCGCGGGCGTCTTTGACCGAGGTGCATGAAATGATTATGCCCGAGACTCCGGTCTTGGGGAAATCGGCCATCCGCTCGCCGCTCCAGCGCTCGTCGAAAAGGCAGAACCAAGGCTCATGCCGTTCGGCGTAGTCGAGGATTCCGAGGAAAGTCGAACGCTCCCCTTTCGCCACGAGCGAAAAGAGCATCGCCACTCGTTTGGTGTTCGCTGTATCAGCCATTCCTTGCTCCTCCACCCATTGAGGTAAATCTATGATAGCATACTACGCCATTAAGGGGAAAAAGACGCCGACATCTGGGTTTCGGTCTTTGCGGCGTTCATTATACAACAACGCCGAGTGCGGCGCAAAGAGTTCAACGACGGCCTTTTTCTTGCAATGCGCGGAAGATGAGCCAGGCCGCAGAGGCGGCGAAGCCGTGGTCCATGCTGTCGCCGGGGCGAAGATGCTCCCAGAGCGTTCCCGTGAGGCGGGCCATCGGCCCGAAGATGTCGCGGCATTCGTCAAGGCACTGCCGCTGGCGGCCGTAGCGGAGAAGTAGTTCCAGCCGCAGATACACGCCTGGAATGGAATCGGAGGGCGGAATGTCTGGCCATGTGCGGGCCGCGTCGCGCTTCGGGCCGAACTCATTGCAAAGCCTCTTCCAGAGTGCGGGGTGGGTTTCCGGCGATGCCGCCCCGAAGTAGAGAGGGTAGTATTGCCCGGTTTCGGTGACGTGCCCCGCAAGGCGCAGGATGCCGTCCCCGCCGCGCACGGCGTTGTCCTCGAACCATTCGCCGTTCCAGGAGAGGCGGACTGCCCTTTCGCGCACTGCCGCCGCGTGGGCGGCCAGCGACGAATCGCCGAGCAATGCGCCGGCAGCGTCAAGCGCCGCCGCGTAGAGGAAATTCGACGGGAAGTTCACGCCGCAGACATGATCCTTGTCGTTGCACGGACTCCACTCCACGAACACCCAGCCGGGAATGTCTTCGAGAAGGCCGTCTTCGTTTTCATAGTGCATGAACCAGTCGAGAAGCCCTTCGATTTTTGCGCTTGAGGCCGCGACGATTTCCTCGTCGCCAGTGCGGTCGCGGTATTGCCTGAGTTCGAGAAGCCACCAGAGAGACCAATTGGCGATGAATGACCCGCTGGGGAATTCGGCTGGATAGCACATGGGAATCATGCCATCCGGCAGCGTCGCAATCTTGGGCGCGAGGGCGTAGTTTTCGAGGAAGGCGCGCTCGACGAGGTTGCGGCCCGTGAAGAGGGCTTCTGCCCGGCCTGTAAAAAGGGAGTCGAAAAGCCAGCCGGCCCTTTCCCGTGCGGGGCAGTCGGTTAGCACGTCAACGGCGTTCTGCGCGAAGGTCTCGCGTGCGGCGGCGACGATGGCGTCGAGCGTCGCATCGCCCGTGGGCGGAAGCGCCGCGCGGGACTTGTCGGGGTTTTCGAAATCGACGAGGCCAACGCAACTGATATCGGCGTGCCCCTCCAGCACCGTCACTACCGCGTAGCGGACGGTGGCTGGCTGGAAGGCAAGGAGGTCGTAGTCGCCCGGGGCAAGACGCCACTTCAAGACGCGCGTCCAGGCGCCACGGAACGGATCAACGGGGTTGCGCGCGCCTTCTGGCGTGAGGATTTCATCGAATGTGACGAGAATGGTGGCACCCATCGGAGCCGCCGCTCTGACGCGCAACGAAAGAAACCCCGCGAGGATGCGGCCGAAGTCGTGGAGAACCGAGGGGAAAGGATAGTGCGAACACTCCGTGCAATCTTTCTCATTTGCCGTGAGCTGAGCGGCGTCAAGAGCCGAGTCGTCCTCCCATTCCGCTTGCAGGAACCCCTTGCATTTGCCATTGACAACGAGTGCCACCTCGCTGCACTCGGGTGGAGTTGCCGCTTCGTCAAGGAATGTCGAAAAGCGCGAGGTTGGCGCACCTGCGTCGTGGAAAGCAAGCGCGGGATAGGATACACCGCGTGGCAGAAGGCTTGGAAGCGGGCGCGGAACGGTCGCAATGCGCGTCCACCCTTCCGGCGCATCCCCGCCACGCCTGAAGTCGCCGGGGTCGGCGGCCATCCGCCGCGATTCTACAAAGCCGCGTTGGAAGCTGCTGCGCCGGACGCGTTGAATGAGGGTCTCGTCTCGCCATGCTACGAAGTCGGATGTCGTGGCGAGGACGCGGCCGTCCGCGGCTACGATCTCGGCGGCGAAGAAGGCGTCCTGCTCCACGCCGTCGAAGCATGGCACATGCATGGACAGAACTTCGACGAAGAGGACAAGCCGCGAATTGGTGCCCCGGAGCGTGATTTCATCGACGCAGGCGTGGCCGTGGGCCGCGCGGGCCGGTCCGTGCGAGACAATGCGGCCGTCCACCCAGAGACGGTAGAAGTCGGCGGCGGCGATGCGCATGGTCGCGGTTTCGCCACTGGGAATTTCAAGCGCCAGGCGGAAGGCCGCCGCCACATTCATCGCATCTGCGGGGAGATCAATCCAGAGGGCGTTCATGGCAATACCTGTTATTTCAAGATCTTGGCGTTGGTACCGCAATCGGCATTCCATGAAATGCGAGAGAAGATTGCAACGGCGCCGCCTTCGTCAACCATGTCGAATGTGACGGTCTGCCCGCGTGAAACGCTGTTTGTGGTGAGGCGGATTGCTTTCGGGTCGGCCGAAGTGACGGCCGGGTCGTCCTCGAAAACCTCGATCCGCCATTCGCCTTCTGGCAGGAAGTCCAGCGGCAACTCAACACGGCGTCGGTCAACCGTCAGTCCCGCGAAGTAGAAACGTCCGTCGAATGTCTCGCGGACGACCATGTAGAACTTCCCGCACTCTCCAGCAACTGGTGTCGTGTTCCGCCAGACCGTCGGCAGCATGCGCAGCGCCTCGATGCCGGCGGCGTCGCGATAACGCTCCGGCCAGTCGCAGAGAGTCGTCAAGGGGCTGTCAAACGCAATGCACTGCGCGATGGAGTGGGCTCGTGTGCCGATTTCCTCGGCCCATATCTGGCGGCGGTCCGTTTCATCGCCATAGCGGTGGCCTCGTTCGCGCTGAGGAACGAAACAGGCGCCGTAAACGTTCCCGAAACTTCCTGGCGTGAAATCGCCGGGACCTATCAGAAACCGCGTGAAAGGCAGTGTCAGGCAGTGTTCCGGGGTAATGTCGTCGAAGAACTTTGACATCTCGTTGCCGCGAATCCCCTCGCGCGTCAGGATATTTGGCCATGTGCGTTCGGTGCCGGTCGGGCGATGCGAACCATGGAAGTTGACCATGACGCGGTGCCGCGCCGCCGCGCGGGCGACCTTCTCGTACCAACAGACCATCCACTGGTCCTGTCGGTCGTGGAAGTCGAGCTTCGCGCCCTTCACTCCCCACTTTTCGAGGCGCGAGAAGGTTTCCTCGATGCCGGTGTCCTCCACTTCCTGCCAATGCATCCACACCCAGATTCCGACACCCTTTTCGCGCGCATGCTCCACGATTCGTTTCAAATCGAAGCCTTTGCGCGGTGCAAGCTCCACGTTCGGGCCGTGGTTCGGGCGGCGTGCGAAGCCGTACCAACCACCGTCAATCGTGTGGTAGGGCCAACCCATCTCGGCCGCGAAATCGACGAGCCGGAGTGTTAGTTCCGTCGAAAGTGAATTGTTCGACTCGACCCACCAGTCCCAGCTCGTCGCGCCGGGCTTGACGAAACCGAAGTCGATTCCCTCTTCTGGCGGCGGGTTGAGATTGAGGATAATGTCGTTGTTTTCGAGAAGCCCAATTTGCGAGTCAGCGCAAATCGCAACGCGCCAGGGGCTCGCGGCCGGCGTTGTGCGGATAACCGCCGCGCCAGAAGTCGCGGCGCTGCTTGGCGGAAGCGGCGCAAGCTCGGCCTCGAACACGGAAGAGCCGTCGGGCTGTCCGCCCTCCGGTGTCCTGAAGTAGAATCCGGCCCAGTTGACAAGCGCCGCCTCGCAGAGGGCCACCCACTGACCCGCAACTTCAACCGATGCTGGAAGACCAATCAGTTCACTGTGCGAGATGTCGCTGATTTCGCGCAGCTTGAAGGTCTTTTCATCCGAATTGAGATGGCTTTCGTATGATGTGAACCAGCCGCGTAATCTTCCTGGAAAGCGCCACTCTGTTACTTCGCGCAATAGCTCGAAGCCGAGGACTCCGTCTTGCGCGGGGACGACATAGCGAAAGGCCGCGCCACCGTTGTATGCCCGCAGGACGATTGCGAGCCGACGGTGCGGCTCGGCGACTTCCTCTAGCGCCACTTCAAGTTCGTTGTAGTTGTCGCGAATCGTGTGGCGGCGGTAGAGCCTGTTCGTCCATGTCTCGTTAGATAATCTGGGCGTGCAACCAGTGATGCGCATCTCGCCAAGTTCATGTCCCGCTTCCTTGAAAATCGAGAAGGAGAGACCGAGCCGGGATGGCGCGACAAGGGTTTTCCCCTTCCGCACAAGCCACCATTGCAACCCCCGCGCGTTGGAGGAGAATCCGATAGTTAAGTTCCCATCTGGCGATTTGCAGTAAAGCCCTTTGCTGTCATTCCTTTCCATTTGCACCTACCGAAAAGAGAGGACTGTCGGATTGGTGCGTGAGATGGTGAATACGCCGTCGTCGCGGCGGGCGATGGTTGCGCCGCGTTGGATGACGCCGTCAACCTCGACCGTCCAGGTGGCGAGATTGGTGAGATTGCCGACGGAAGAGACGGTCAGCGGCAGTGCGATCCGCCCCGAGAGCTTCCCGTTGGCGTCCACGATCGCCGGGTCGGCGTTCACGATGCGGAGTGTTCCGTTTGCCGCCGGGGCAAAGTGCGTAATCGTGCCGGCTCCGGAAGTCATGTCAATTTCCAGCCCCCTGAACGAGACGTTTGCGTCTGGAATCTCCGTGAGGTCGAGCGTCGCGCCCGAGGCGACCTTCACCATGCCCGTCGGCGCAAAGGCCCACGATGCGGCGTTGGCGTTGAAGAGGAAGAGCCGCCCGCCGTTCATCCATCTGCCGGACGCATCGGAAAGATCCACGTTTTCGCGGGTGTCCATCGTCGTCCAGTCCGTCCCGTTCGGAGACGCCTCCACCGTCCATGCGGTCGGTGCGCAACCGTCGGCGTTCCCCGGCTTAGACATCAGATAGCCGCCCTTGGTTTTCGCTGAGTTAGCCGACGAAAGCCGGAATGCGATAGTCTCCCAGGTCGAGGCGTCTGCCGAGTCTGGCGCGGCGTTGGCGAAAAGCGTGCTGTAATAGTATTCATAGCTGTTGTTGTAGAACGGCCGGCCAAGTATTGCCGGCCCCTGCCAGTTTGCGCCAGCCGCATATGAATTCGCCCCGGACGCGACGATCCAAGCCTTCCCCGTTGTCCATTTGCCTTCCGCAAGGTCGGCCGGGGCCGTTCCGGCGTCGACGGCGGAACCCCAGTGCAGGAGCGAAGGGCCAGCAGCGCCGGACGTCGCATCGGTTCCGGCTAGGTCTGGCGTCACGACCCACCAGCGGCCAAGGCCGGCATAGATGTTGGTCGTGACGCCAGCGGCGGTCCGTGAGATGGAGCCTCCGCTCTTCTTGATGGTCATGCGCCAGAAGGGATAGCCGTTTCCGTCTGCCTCGCCGCCGAAGCGCAGCCGACCTTCGCGCACATCGACATCGGCAATGGTGGGTGCGGACTGGAAGTATGTAAAGGTGTCCGTCCCGGTCTTCACGATGTCAACGGTCGTCCCAGATGGGAAGGGGTCGGCGAATCCGTAGTCCATGATGTTGAAGCGCGTCCACTTTGAGGGGTAGTCCGAGGTGAGGAGGCAGCGCCGGACGGGGCAGCCGTCGGAGAGCCGCCCGCCGTTGACAAGGGATATCCTCCCGCAATCTACACCGACGACATTCGTAGCGGACAGCGTGACGCCGTCGACCACCAGCAATGCGTTGGAGACAACAATGTCCGACGCGACGACGCCTGCGCCAGTCACCCGAACTGTGCCCCCGAGAACGCGGAGCTTGGGCATGACGCCCTTGGTGATTGTCAGCGTGCCAGAACCGAGCTTCTCGACTGCACAGTCGCCGCCGAAGACGGATGCGGTGAGGGTCGAGTCCTCATCGTGCTCGCCAAACTGCAGGACGCCTTCCGCCGTTTCGGACGAGTTGGTGACGAAGTAGTTTGCATTCGCCAGTGAGTTGGCGTTGAAGACAAGACCGTTGACGGCGCTCGTGTGGCCATTGAGGTCAAGGGTTTCGGAGTAGCCACTCCATGACGAATTGAACCTGATTATGCCAGTGTCTTCGCCATGCGGCAGTCCTTGGTCAACGTCGAGAATGGCATAGGCGGTGTCTTTCAGTATCGTGTCGCCGTTGTGTCCCCATGCCGCGTGGTCTTCGTTGGCGGTGAAGTGGACGGTCGCACTTGAGAATACAAGATTGCCGGTGCCAGACGTTTCGAGAACGCCGTCGCCCGTGGCAAGCAGGATCGTGTTCCGATAGGATCCCTGATTGCCGTCCACCATCATGTCGCTGTTGGCCGCATGGAGAACGACGCGGGAATTAGGCCCGATGTTGAATAACTCGCGTGGCGTGGTATCGTGTTTCGTGGACTTCAGCGTCCCTCCGGCGAAGATGACTCGGGCCGGGGTGGCGTTCGTCACGTAGAAGGCGCCCTTTGCAGTCCCGCCGTTCAGGGTCAGGTAGTCTATGGAGCCGCTTGCGTCGGCCTCGGCGTTCGGGCAGACGGCAACGTAGTTCATTTCCGCCATACCTCTGTCGATTACGATATGGCCTTTCCCGCCGTTTTCGCCGATGTAAACGTGGCACGGTTTGTTGTTGGGCATTGGCCAGAAGAAGTTGAAATTCCCGCCCGACAGGCGGATAGTCGCGTCGTTGTCTGCAGAATGCGGAAGCCAGACGCATTTCTTGGTGTTGTCAGAGGCGCCCATCTGCAACGTGCCGGCGCTGATTGTCAAGTTGGCGTCCACATACAGGTGTTCGGTGTAGGTCACACCTGAAGACACAGTCGTGTCTTCGGAGATGGTCGCAGCAGAAGCGACCAGCGCGGCGGATGCGGCGCAGAGGGCCGCGAGTGTGAGTTTTGACGGTTTGTTCATTGTTTTTCTCCTTGTTGGGGTTGTTGACGGGAAATGTGTCCGAAAGGCGCGGAAGACTTGGTTCCGCCAATTCCCTCCGTCCATTCGCGGTAGGCGCGCGAGCCGCCGCGGTCGGAGTCGTTGACGAGGAAGTTGAAGCCAAAGGCGCGCGCGTCCGCCTTGAGCGGATAGAGTTCCCGCAGGGGAATCGAAACGTCGAAGGAATAGCCGTCTTTTGCGCGGGCGAAGCAAATTCGCGCGTCGGCGACAGCACCGCGCCGGGTGATGTTGTCGGGCAGTTCGGGCGTCGTGTAGTTGCGGTCTTTGTAGAGAATCTCACGGCCGTCGTCAGTTCTCAGAAGATGGAACGATGTGAAGTCGGCTCCATCGTCGCATGGGTCGATGGCGAATTGGATGCAGTCGCGGAACCAGCATTTTTCGGGGCCGGCGGGCGGATCGAAGTCATCGTCCACGACCTTGAAGCGGATGTGCAAGCCCTCTTCGCCGAGGCGGAGTTGCGCCGATGCGTCATCAATGGCAATTGGTGGCCCGAAGGCGTCCGTTCCGAACGCGCCCCTGTGGAGCGCCTTGGATGCGGAATGGGTTTCCGATATTTGCGCCACGGTGATGTCCCTGATTTCAATCGGGGCGTCGACGGCATTCTCCCAAAAGTCCGTGACGAGGACGAGACGAAGAGAGGCGGCTTTTTCTTCCGAGATGGTAAATGTATCGGTGACGGTGCGCCATTCCCCGGTGGCGCGTTTGTTCTGGAGGCAGTTGAGCCCCTGCTTTCTCGGCCAGAGTTCGTTGCCGTCGGCGTCGAAGATCGTGACGATGCCGTCAAGGGTGCCGGAGCCTTTGATTGTCGCCGCAAAGAGGTAAGTGTCGCCATATCGAACGGGAAGCGCGTCAACTGCGGATTTGAAGCGGCGGTTCTTTTCCAAAAGGGTGCGGCGGTCGGGCGGAACGATGTTTTCGCCGAGGGTGTGCGTGGTCGCGGCATTTGCGCGGTCTGTTGCGCATTTGGCGAGGGCGGCTCGCACGGCCTCCCAGTCGCCGCCCTCGACATAGCGCGGAAGCATCTCGGCTCGGACAGACACGCAGCCATCCTCGCCCGGGACCGCAGGCGACTCGTTGTCCATTGGGTCAACCGCTTTGAAAGGGCCTGCGCCGAGCGCCGGGCGGAAGTTCGTCGGCACGGAGAGCGCGTTCCAGAAAACCGTGACTGGAGTCCCGTCGCGGTCGAAGACGTATGCCTCGCACTCCCGCGTGGAAAGGTCGCCCACGTAGCGGGCGCCTTCAAGGCGATGTGTCATGGTGCGATAGGCGGCGAAGGCGGGGAGCGGAGCGCCGTTCGCCTCGAAAAACGAGTATCGGCCGCCTTCCGCATGGAATATGCAGAAGGCGAAGGTGCGGACGGCGCCGCGCATGGCGTCGCGGACATGCAGCTTTACGGCGTCGGCCGCGATGGCGAGCGGTCCGTCGGCCCAACGCGAAACCCAGCCCATGTCTTCGGAATTCACGAGGACGCGCGGCTTGCCGAACGAAGCGTTGAGAGCCAGCCATCCGGCGGCCTTGTTGGAAAATCGTTTCGAGTTGCCTAAGTAGTGGGCGCTCAAGACATCCCATGGCGTGCGTCCGCCGATGGAATCCACGGCCTCCGCGAGAAAATCAGTCTGAAGCGGAGCTCCGGGGTAGATGCGGCAATCAGGGTCGGCCTCGTGCGCGGCATCGTAGGCCGTCGCCAGGTATGGCCCGAAGTCGGCGGGGCTGCCCGTGATCCAAAAGGCGCTCGTGTAGCCGGGTTCATTGCCGATCTCCCAATCTGAGACGCGGCCCCGGCAGTGCGACACAAGGCGATGGACGAAGTTCGACCATGCATTCAGGTCGGTCGGAGGGTGGAAAAACCTGCGCTTCGCGCCCGTGACTGTGAGGCTCTCGTCTTCGGATGGCGAACACCAGCGCGGCACGTCTGCGACATTGACGAGGACTCGCAACCCGTTCTTCTCGGCGACGCCGAGGCGCCAGTCGAGGGCGTCGAAGTCGAGGCGTTCCCGCTCCGGCTCGGTCAACGACCATTTCAGGTAGTGAAGACGCGCCCATTTGGCTCCCGCGAGGTGCGCGCGCCTTGCCGCACGCTCCGTCGCCTCGCGGCGCTGCGTCGTGAGGGCGCGGTCGTACGAGTCGCCGTAGAGGGCGTGGCAGCCGAAGCGAGAGTCTTCGCGGAACCCTTCTTCCGGCGGTTCCGCGACGCAGTAGGCGGTTTCGGCCCTGGCACTCCCGCATTGCGCAACAATTCGGAACCAGCCGCGCTGGTTCGTTGGAAGTGGAATTTCACCCATGCCTTTGGCTATTGCAGCGCGGCAGCGGTGGACGACATTGGAATTGATGCCCGAAACCTCGCATTCCGCTTCTCCTTTAATACTATTGAATAGGCGAAGACGAAGTCGTGCCTCGCCGCCTGGAGGGAAGATGGCGTCTGGGGCTGAAGTCTCAACCTCCAGGACAGGCGGGAATTCGGGCGAGGCATCTGTCTTTCGCAGGGAGATGGCGTCGAAAACCAAGCTTTCGTGGCGGGCTCGGGACACTATGCGGAGCGTCGCTTCGTTCTCCCCAGTCGCGGCGGGGACGACGCATTCCAGCGCGAAGGGGAAGCCCTTGCCGTCGGCACCTGGGGCGGGGAAGCCGAAGACGCGCTTCCGGCCATCGGGGAGGGAGACCTCGATGCCGCCATGGCCATTCTCCGACGAATGGCTGAAAGAGGCAAAATCGAAGCGCAGGAGACGGCTGCCGCCGGCTTCTTCCGTCCAGCGGAGCGAAAGGCCTGTCACGACCTCGTCGTCGGGCATGAAGAGGTTCTCGAAGATGCCGCAGATTTCAGCGGGGATGTCGGGGCGGGGCGTCTCTCCCGGCTTCGCGTCGAAGCGGAACGTGTGCGTGGCGGCGTCCATGGACGGATGGGCCGAAAGCCAGGGGACGCGCCCGTATTCCCAGGCGTGGCAGGGGCGGAACTCCGTGGAGGAGCCGTCGGCCATGCCCAGCCGCCACAGCTCTTCGGCGCCGAAGGTGTGGGCTACGGCGCAGAGAAGGGCAAGTGCGGCGAACGGCGCGATTCTTCTTGCGGGCATTTCCATGACATAACCATTATCGCAAATACTGGCAAAAATAGTGATAGGCAAACACGAAAAAAATATCAGATTTTACGAAAATCTCTGGCGGGCTGTCTCCTGAAAATTCTTAGGACTTTTGACTATATCTATGATTTTTGTGAAGATATAGTCAAAAGTCAGCAGGTTTTTACGATAATACTTGACTATATCATGGATTATTGATATAATATTAGCGAAAAGTTAAGAGGAAGTTTGCCATGATTGGACGGAAAAAAGAGAGCGAGCAACTGCAAAGGGCCTATGAGAGCGGATCATCGGAGTTCGTCGCCGTTTACGGGCGTCGAAGAATAGGGAAGACCTTCCTTGTCCGTGAGACCTTCAACTCAAGGTTTACTTTTCAGCATTCGGGCGTGGCGAATACAGGCACGAAAATACAGCTTGAACGTTTTCGCCGTTCGCTCATTGAAAGCGGTCATGCAAAATGTCCTGTCCTCAAGACATGGTTTGAAGCCTTTGACGAATTGAAGCATGTCGTGCAAGTCTCTGGCGTCGCAAAGAAAATCCTCTTCATTGACGAAATGCCTTGGATGGACAAACCCAACGCAAATTTCGTCCCCGCATTGGAGAATTTCTGGAATGCGTGGGCCTCAGCGCGCAAAGATGTGCTTCTCATAGTCTGCGGGTCGGCGACGTCCTGGATGCTGAACAAGGTGATTCGCAGCCGTGGCGGCTTGCATAACCGGGTGACGGTCAGGATTCCGTTGCGACCGTTTACGCTGGCCGAATGCGAGGAACTGGCCGAATCAATGGGTTTGCAGGCGACGCGCTATCAACTGGCGCAATACTACATGGCTCTTGGCGGAGTGCCATTTTACTGGAACCACCTTCAGCGCGGATTCAGCGTTGCGCAGAACATGGATGCCCTTTTCTTTGCAGGCGAGGACAAACTTGAAACGGAATTCGGGGAGTTGTTTTCCTCGCTTTTCGCTAAGGACGCCCCATACGTCAGGATTGCCGAAGCTCTTTGCTCGCGGCGGCTTGGCCTTGAACGCAAGGAGATTTCAGCCTTGACCGGTATCGCGAATTCTGGAACTCTTACGAAATATCTGGACGAACTCGCACAGTGTGGGTTTGTCCGGCGCTACCGCATTGCTGGGAAAAGCGTTAGGGATTCGCTTTACCAAATGGTGGATAATTTCACGCTTTTCCATTTCCGTTTCGTAAGGGAGAATACGGACGACGACCCAAAATTCTGGTCAGCGTCCGTCGATTCCCCCCTCTTGAAAGCTTGGGGAGGACTGTCTTTTGAACTGGTCTGCCTGGAGCATGTCGAGCAAATCAAACGCGCCCTTCAAATTGGTGGTGTCCATTCGCTGAACTACGCTTGGAGGTGTGAGCATCCTGCCGATGATGCGGAACGTGGTGCACAGATCGACTTATTGATTGATCGCAGCGACGGCGTCGTCAATCTTTGCGAGATTAAGTTTTCCTCCGGCCTGTATGTGATCGACGCCGATGATGATGCCGCGATGCGCAACAAGTTGACGGCGTTCAAAAGGGAAACGCGGACCCGAAAAGCCGTCCATGTGACATACATCACAACATACGGTCTTGCAAAAAACAAGTATGCCGGGGATGTCCAGTCGGAAGTGACTTTGGACGATTTGTTTGACGAGTAGACATGGAAAAGGAAGGACAGAGGCGGCTGCGGCTGCTGGCGCACATGGACGCCAGGCTTAGGGCTTCCCGCGAAGGCACTCGTGGTATTTTGCGCTATGCGGCCACGCACCCTGACGTTGAAGTCAGACTCTTCGGGCCGGGAACCGCCGCCATGGGCATCATGGCCTTTCGAGACTGGCGGCCCGACGGGCTGATTGTCGGCAAGCCCGGGGACAAAAACGAGAAGCCCCTTGGCAGAGTTCTGGCGGACGCGGTGAAGATTGGCTGTCGCGCCGTTGTCCTGGCTGGCGTCGAGCCGTATGCCAATTGTCCGATCCAGTCAGTCAGCGCATTTGCCAATAATGCGGCAGTGGCGCGATGCGCGGCGGAGCACTTCGCCACGCGTGGACTGCGGCATCTGGCCTTCGTCGGTGTTCAAGACGAAAAGAGAAGCGCGGTGCAGAGGCCATGGTCGGCGGAGCGGGACAAGGCCTTTTGCGAATGTGCCGCGCAGATGGGATGCTCTTACGCGTCGTTTGGCGAGGCGAAGGCTGCCCCAGATGCCGGAGTCAGGCAGAGAAGGGCCCTTGCGAAATGGATTGCGGCGCTTCCGAAACCATGCGGCATACTGGTGGCATGCGATCTTGTGGCAAACAATGTCCTGGATGCCTGCCGCGAGGCGAACGTCGCAGTTCCACAGGCGGCTTTGGTGCTCGGCGTCGACGACGACGAGTTCGTCTGCCCGCACACGACACCGCCCCTTTCCAGCATTGTCATCGACTATGACAGCAGCGGATATAGGGAAGTGGAACTGCTTGTCGCCCTGCTTCACGGTAAAAAACTCCCGGCACGTATAACGGCATGTGGCGTCAAGGGCGTGGTGCAGCGCCTGTCCACGAGCGATCCCAACGAGGCGCGGCTCATGGTGTCTCGCGCTGAGGAGTTCATCCGCGACCATGCGGCGTCCGGCGGCATTGGCGTGGGCGACGTGGCAAGGGCGGCATTCGCCTCCGTGCGTCTGCTGGAGATGAACTTCAAGGCCGTCACCGGCGGCACTGTCTGCCAGGCGCTTCAGGACGCGCGGCTCAGGCGCGTCTGCTCGCTGCTGAAGGAGACGCAGACCCCCATCGGCGATATCGCCGGCATGTGCGGCTTCGAGAGCGACGGTTACCTCAAGGAGCTCTTCCGCCGCCGCTTCGGCTGTTCGATGCGCGACTGGCGCAAGACAGCCCGATAGGGGCGACGACTTTAGATTCCAAGCAAGTCGCCAAACCTGACTATCGCGTCAAAATAGCCGTTGGCTTCTACCGTTGGGGCGATTTCGCCGTCGAAGACAAGCGCGGTGCGTATGGATACCCCCGCAGGGCGCGAGATCGCGGCAACCTTTCGGTCAACTTCGGCAATGATCGACTTGTCTATGTCGCATCGCTTTATTTCGATGATGTAAATCATCCCCTGCGCCTGGATGAGCAAATCTACCTGGCATCCTTTGCTGCGCCCGCTGACCGCAGACTTCCTGTATGGCGCCGCGGATGTTATTAGGGCGTTCCCTACATGGAGGAGGGGAAGCAGCTGCACATAGTTGTTCACGACGAGGTTCTCAAAGGCAAGCCCCATCACGGCGTCCCATCCGTCAAGCATGGAAAGCGAGCCAAATCGGTAGGAGCCGTCGTCAATCATCTGCGCAACAGGTTCGACGAATTTAAGGTAGTAGCGGGAGTAGTTGTCCCTGAGGCGGTAGCGACGCTCCCTAATCTTCGTTCCCGTTTCCGGATTGAGGCCGGAATCCGCCGAGACAAGCCCGCACTCGGCAAGCATGTCAAGCGCTCTTGATATGCGCCCGCTTTTGTCCGCACCGAGCGCGGAGGCAATTTCCGTGACGCTTTTCGGGCCGTCCACAAGCGTCCGCAGAACTTTGCCGGTGAAAACAGGCTGCTCCGTTATTACGTCGTTGAACATTTCGTCGAAGTCAACCCTCAATATTGAATTTGGCAGGTAGCACATCCGGCGGATGTTTTCAGAGGCGGAAAGGGCGGGGTCGATTTCCTCGAGGTAGCGTGGAACTCCGCCAGTGACTGAAAGGACATCGACAATCTCGCGGCTGTCAATCCTTTTTGCCGCTTTGCCCCAGAACTTGGCGCATTCCTTGAGCGGCAGTTCCCGCAGCACGATGTCAAGCGATCTGCGTCCGAGAAATGCCCCGCTGTCCGTGATGTTCTCCCGTATCCAGCCTGAAACGCTACCGCAAATGACAAGGATGAGCCTGTCGTGTTTTTTGAAGTAGTTGTCCCAGGCGATTTTCAATGTCGCCGCAAATGTGTCGTCGAAATGCCCGAGCCATGATATCTCGTCAAGAAGCACAACCGTCTTCTCAGCGTTCCCCACTTTGTCAGAGAGTCGGATGAAGGCGTTGAGCCAGTTTGACGGGGCTGTCGCCTCCGCGCCAGTTTGGGCGGCGAGCTGTTCGGCGAATGCCTGTAATTCCGTCTCGTTGCCCCATCCCTTCTGCGGACGCTTCCCCTCAATTTTAATGAAACGGGCTTTTGAACGGCGGGCGAACTCCTCGATAAGCGCACTCTTGCCTATGCGCCGGCGACCTCTGCATGTCACAAGCGAGGCAACTCTCTTGCGCCAAAGAGCGCTTAGTTGGTCCAATTCTTCTTCCCTGCCAAAAAACATGTCCGTTATCTCCTGAAGTGTGTTGTGACAATACTACCACATTCGGTTAAAACCCTCAAGAATAATTTCACCTATTCGCATTTTTGCAGATAGGTGAAATTTTTTAATGTCAAAAACTTTTTCACCTATTTGCGTTTTTGCGAATAGGTGAAATCGCATGGCTGGGAGGCCAAAAGGATCTTTACCGGGCCGAGGAGGCCTGCCGGCAGAGGTTTGTCGTTCACGCTCCAGCCTTGGAGCCAGTTGCTCCAAGCATAGGGCTCCTCGCCACGCGATCTGCGGATGGCGTCACCAATCAGCCTGTTTGGCCATGTGTTGACAACGCGCACCTCAAGCCTGCTTCCAGCGGGGACCTCAACTTGGAATGGAGAGTAGGCGAGCGTCCCGACGAGTCTGCCATCCACGCGGACTTCGGCGACTTCGCGCACGTCGCCGAGATCAAGAATCCCAGCGGGGAAGGAGCCTTCACGCACATAGTCCGCCGTGCCGGAGAAATAGCGTAGGCATTCGTCGTCCGCCTTGCTCCAGTCGAAGAGGGGATCGGCCGCGATAGGCGCTTCCGGCGCGGCGAGACCGTTGAATGCGGCTATGGTCCAGCCATGTGAGAGATCCATGATTTCCTTACCGGCGGCAGGTCGCCTCTCGCCCTTGAGCCCCGCCGCAAAGACGAAGAAGCGAGACTCGCCTGGAGAGAGGTCCACGTCAATGCCGTCTGTGATGTTCGCAACTTCGAAAATGCGGCCATTCACTGCGTCGAACTCGCAGACTGGCAACCCCGCCGCGCAGTCCATCGGCAGCTTTTCGCGCACCCGTTCGCCCGTCTTGTTCCGGACGAACCAGATGCGCTCGCCGCCGTCGCCCGTCCGTACAAGCGCCTCTATCTTACCCGGCACGATGTCGTGACGGTCCATGGCGATGCGTCCATACTGCAAGAGGAACTGCCCGCGCCGGACATAGTCCGTCCAGACGCGCATCTGAGGCCACCATGTCGTGTTTACATTCAACTGGGTGCCATGGCGACCAAGGGAGGAGCCTGGCGCCTTGTCTATGTATGGCTGGTGGACGTAGGAGTGATAGACGAGTTGGTTGACGCCGGCCGCCCATGCTTCGTCGCCTGAACGGCGCAATTGCGCCGGTGTAGCCTGCCAGCGCCCCTCGCGCGCCTCAGTGGTGAATGCTTCGGCGGCCACGATGTTCTTCCCGTATTTCCGCGCAATGTCCACCGCTTTGCCTACGGAGTGGCTGAGTGGGCGCCCAAGCCAGAACTCGCATGTCGGCACGTCGGCTTCGCGTCCGCAGCGCACCGAGTCGAAGGGGCCGCCGTATGGCTCCATGACGGCCTTGACCCCGGCCGAATGGCAGAGTTCGGCAAAGTAGTCGTAGTAGTTTTCGGCGAACAAGTCAGCGATGACCCCGTCGAACGCATTTCTTAGTTCCGTCGTCCGCGAATCGGATTCCACGCGGTAGCCAAGCACGGCGGGCAGAACGGGCCAAATCTCATGCCCCGTGCGGCGGCGGAACTCGTCTGGCAGCGATTCCGTCCAGGTCTGCTTGCCGACCTCATACGAGTCAATCACGACATGGCGCACGACCTCCCGCGCGTCGGGCAGGGCGAGAATCCGCGCGGGCATAGCCTTCCAGTGGGCCGTGAGGCCGCGCCTGTCCAGTTTGTCGCACTCCAGTCCGCCAACGGTGGCAGGCGCGGGGCCGCCGCCAGTCGTCGTGTAGCCGACGCGCAGGATGCGCCATGTCTGCGAGACTTCGGCGGGAAGGAGCGGCAAAAGCTTGGCGACGTCCACCTCGTCTCCGCTGACGGCATTTCCCAAGTCAACGAGTTCTTCTTGAGCAATCGCCGTCCTTGAGTCCATGAAGGGGAAGTTGCCGAGTTCCACTGAGCGGATTGGGATGTCTGTGCGCCGAATCCACGGTGGGTTGCGCAACGCCCTGAAGCAAATCTTCCATCGGCTTGCAGGCATCCCTTCTCCCAAGGCGACCGTCTTCGGGATGTCCTCGGAGCGGAAGAGCTTGAAATCCTTGCCGCCGCGCCGTTCCCACTGGCCGTTCACTTCGGCGAAGATGTCAACCGCCATGTAGAAACTCGCAATCGCCACGTCGAATACTGCCACCGAAGGCGCGAAAGGCTCCGCATATTCAAGCACATATTCCGCAGCGTCGTCCTTTGCAAGGGGAATGTTGTCCGGCACAGAGCCATTGACCAAGGAGGGCGGGAGTAGGGCAGGGAAGGCGAAAAGGCGGATGTCATGGAAGAAGCCGCGCTTCTGCGGCGGGGGCGGAAGCGCGAGCGCCGCGCCGCATTCGCCTAGCTCGGAGAGCGTGACATCTCGCGACGAGGACACGATGCATTTCATCGAATCCTCCGGCGCAATCCACGGCCCGCCGGAACTTGACCAGCCCGGGCAGTTGTGGAAGCCGAGCTCCATGCCGTTCTTCTTCGCCTCCGCAATCGCGAAGGCGAAAAGGTCCAGCCACTCCGGCGACATCGTCTTTGCGGTCGTCGGCAGGTTGGACATCCTCGGCGCAAAGACGTATGCCGTGCTGATGCCAGCATCTGCCATGGCCTTGAGGTCGCGCTCAATCCCCTCGCGTGTCACGCAGTCGTCCATCCAGTGCCACCATGTCTGGACGGCGCAAGACTTGGGCGGGTGCGCGAACCCGTCCACAATCGGCATGCCGGACGCGAAAGCAGCCCCTCCAGCAAGCGCGGCGGCCGCAACGACCGCTATCAAGGCGCAAAGAGTCATCATGGCAGCAACCCCATGTTCGCTTTGGCTACCTGAAGATTATCGTAAAGGCATCAAAGTGTGGCACAGCGTTGAAGGCCGCTAGGACTTCAGCGTCGGAGAGCTTGCGCGACCAGAGGGCGACGCTCTCGACAGAACCCTTGAAAGCCTTGAGAGCATCGTCGAACATCGTCCACTTGCCATCGACGATGCGCCCGACCTCCGCGTTGGTCACGGCGACCTCGCCGCCGACCTTGACGCTCCAGGTCGGGCGCGCCGCCAGATTGACGAGGGTTTCGCTCGTGGCGGATACGGCAAAGGTCTTGTCAGCCCAAATCACAGATTCGCCCTCGCGGCAGTAATAGACGCGCACCGCGCCCGTCGAGGCGTCAACCGAAACAGCAATGTCGAGCCAGTCGTCGGCGGGGGCCAGGAATCCCGAAAGCCCCGGCCATACTTCGTCGCCCACGCGCACGTCAAGGCGGCGATTCGCCTCGCTACCGCAGAAGCCGATTTTCAGCCCATCCTTCTCGCAATCCGAACCCAGCGAAAGGACGATGTCTTCAACATCCACGCCCTTGGCCTCGCGCCGGACGCGCAAGACGGCTGTCCAGTCTGTGCCCTGCGAGGATGAGAATGGCTTGCCGAGCGAGGCGAAGCCCGTCGTGGCCGTCACGACATTGGTGCCCTCTCCGGCCGCCGTGACCGTGAAGCTCTGGGGGAAGTCTGCGCAGTAGGCTGTCGCCGTCTTGCCGGCAAAAGGACAAACAACGTTCTCATTGGTCTTCTGCGCGAAGCCGTCGGCAGCGGCAATCTTTGAGCCGCCCTTCACAAGCACGACGGAGTCTAGCACGTCGCCCGCCGCCTCGATCTGAGCGGCTGTCGGCATATTGTTCGTCCCGGCAATCGCCGAAACGTCCCAGCCATTCGTGACAACGTCGTTTCCGCTCTTGTAGAACTTGTCGCCAACACTGTCGTAGAGGCCGACGAAGCCAGAGGCCGTCCGTCGTGGCACGAAGTCGCGCACGAGCGTCCCGCCGTCGCTGTCCCAGATCCTGACGCCATAGACCTCCATTTTCGCCATGTTGAACAAATCCTTTGATGTCGCGCCGCCGCTGCTGGCGAAAAGGTAGGTACGCCACTTCGCGCTCGCCATCGCCGCGGCATCGCTTGACCTGTCCACGAGCAGATCATTGCCAAGATACAGCTTTCCACCGTTGTACAGCAACGTGTATTTCGTGTCTTTCAACGGCTTGGTGTTAAGTTGACCCTGCCCGCCGTTGATGTCCAGCCGAAGCCCCTTGTCCTTAATGGAGAAGACGTTAAGTTCGTTTCCGCTGCTCTTTGTCGAGAACCACGTGTATTGTGTCGATACTGCGGTAAGCGGCTTCGCGTCGATCTTTATCTTCGCACGGCCTGACGGGATATAGCCAGTGTCATACCACTGCCTGCCGCCATTGACATTGCCAGTCGTCTCCAAATAGTCCAGTTCCGGACCGACGGGGAAGTTCCCGTCCACGCCGCCAACGGCGGCAAACGCAGATGTTGTCCTGTAGGAGGGATAGTGGAACCTGCGGTTGACTACGTCATAGAGCGCGACGTTTCCGGCCGCGTCCTTCGCGGGACGCATATCCCGCTGGAGAATGCCGGAGCCATCCCAAAGACGAAAGCGATAGATGCGCAGTGAACTGAAGTTGGAAACGTTCCCGTTGTGGTTCGACGGGGCATTGCTCGCGCCGCTATCGTAGGAGGCGCCGATGACCAGCGGCAAGGAGGGCGTCGTTGCGATCGAGGCTATGCCACTGGCATTATCAATCTGCTTTTCGCCATCCACGAATACTGCGCCCCTGTCGTAAACATACGTCCTGCGGATGCCTCGTCTGGATTTGTCGGTTGCGTCAGTTGTCGTGGTTCCTGTATCAAGACGCAACTTCGCTTTGCTGGATATATGAAAAAGAGAAAGCTTGTAATAACTTGATGACGACGGCGTAGCGGAGTGGAAGAAGCACCAGTTTCTGTTGGTAGCGGACAATGGGGCGACGTCGAGTTCAATCTTGCAGTCGTATGCCGGGACGTATTCCGTGTTGAAGAACTGGCCGTCGTTCTTGGAGGTCGAGCTTGCGCTCGTCGTGACGGATTCCAGAAACTCCACGCCGTCTGGCGCCGCTTCGGGACCTGCGGTGAATGGCGTTGTCGCGGCGCTTAAGTACTTGTTTCCCGTCACGGCGTCATAGAGGCCGGCAACGCCGTCCGCGTCGCGGCACGGACGCAGGTCGTGGACGAGGTTGCCGTCACCGTCCCACATCTTGACGCCATAGAGGCGGCCCTTGCTGTAGTTGGTCCACTCTGAAGCCGACTTCCTGTCGCCAAAGATTGTGATCGGGTTGACGTTCGCCCCCGTCACATTTTCGACGCCGTTCGTGAAACTGGCGATTCTTACCCCGTCCAGATACAGGTCGCCGGCGTCGTAAACGATGGTCTGTCGGAGGCCAGGCGTAGGGAACGTGCCGGACGCCAAACCGCCGTTTTCGGCGGTTCCCGTAACCTTGTTCATGTCCAGCCTGATTCCTGAGTCCTTTATGTTGTAAACGCCGATTACCCTGTTGCCGGCGTTGTTGTTCTTGCACGTGAAGATGGAGTGGTTGGCGGTAATGTCGTCGAGGGAGAAGTCGACGGCGATTCTCCAGTCGCCTTCCGGCCTCACGTCGTCAAGATGCGCAAACGAGCCGTTCGACGCGGACGATCCCGACGATTCCACATACTCCAGATATGTCACCGCTTCGCGTTCGGATGCAGCCAATGGGGTCGCAGCCGTTGTGGCGGCAATGACCGCGGCCAGTGCGGACGAGAGGGCGATTGAGAAATGTTTGTTTACCTTTTGCATTCTAGTCTCCTTAGGTGTTGGCCAATCATTCTAACACTTTACGCCTCTCCAAACAATGTGTAAAATCGGACAATGACTCCGTGTTTTTACGAATCATTTGCGATGTGGTAGAATGGAGGGGTGGGGAAGTTTGGCGCTGGAGCGCCTTGGATGTTTAGAAGTTTAGAAGTTTGGCGCTGGCGCGCCCTGGATGTTTGGCGCTTCGCGCCTTGGAGGTTTGGAAGGTTGGAGGTTGGAGGGATGAAAAAAGCGAAGCGTGGAAAATGGCGGGTGCTGGTGCGCCTCCACATGAGATACAAGGCCGGGCGCATGATATCGGTGGGCGTCTTGCGCTACGCCGCTACGCATCCCCACATTGAGGTGCATATCAATGGCGGTGGCCGCAGGGACGAAATCGGCGAACTTGGAGCCTGGGTGCCTGATGGCCTAATCAGCGACACATACACTGCGCTGTCAAAGCGGTCGGATTCAGTCCGGGCGGCGGTCCTGTTCCATTCGTCCGGCCCAATTGCGAACCTGGCCGGACGCCAATGCATCAGAATGCGTGGCGACAACGCCGCAGCAGGTCGGATGGCCGCCATCCATTTCCTACGCCACAACCTCCGCCACTTCGGATATGTCGGGGCACTGCAAGACTATGACTGGTCGCTGGCCCGCGGCGCCGCCTTCGCCGAGGAGGTCGTCAAGGCCGGCTTTGCCGCGCCCTCGGTCTTTCGCGTTGACAAGAAAAGCGACTTGGCGCAGGCAAAGGAGGCGCTTCTGCGCTGGCTACTGGCGCTGCCCAAGCCCTGCGGCATCTTCGCCGCTAACGACTGGCGTGCGATGGCGGTTCTGGGCACCTGCCGCGAGGCTGGCATTGACGTTCCCGAGGTGGCGCAGGTCATCGGCGTCGATAACGAGGAATACATCTGCGAGCAGACCGTGCCGCCCCTCACCAGCATTGAGCCCGACTTCGAGGGCGGAGGCTACGAGGCCATGCGGATACTGGACGCCATGCTGTCGGGACGCCGCGTCGCGTCCGAGCCGCAGACCTACGGCATGCGCGGAATCGTCGAGCGACTCTCGGCCCTTGACTTCAAGGGAACGGCGCGCATCGTCAACCTCGCGCTTGACTTTATCCGGCTGCATGGCGCGTCAGGCGCGACAGCGGCCGACGTGGTGAAGGCCGCAGGTTGCTCGTCCAGCCTGCTGGAGCGCTATTTCAGGAAGACGGTTGGCAGGACGATTGTGCAGGAGCTGCAGCGCGTCCGGCTGGAGAAGGCATGCGACCTTCTGCGCCACTCCGAGACGCCGATTGGCGAAATAGGCCCCCTTTGCGGCTACGAGGACGAGACCTATTTCAAAATCATCTTCCGTCGCGCCTACGGCAAGTCAATGCGCGACTATCGCCGCGATGCGCGCCAGTAGGGCGGAGCTCCGCAGACGCGGAGGGTTTGGTATAATGGGCACCAAATGTCAGACTACAGCGACAAGATTTTCAACGGCGACATAGCGAAGCCGCTCGACCTCGCCGCCATCTGCGGCGGACGGCAGAGGCTTGAGGTTGACATCGGCAGCGGAATGGGGCGCTTCATCCTCGCCCGCGCCGCGGCGCACCCCGACACACAGTTCATCGGCATAGAGCGCCTCAAGCCCCGCGTCCAGAAAATCGCCCGCAAGGCCGCCCGCGCCGGTCTGGACAATGTCTTCATGGTGCGACTGGAGGCCCTGTATGTCCTGCGCCACATGCTGCCCGAACATTCGGTCGCCCGCTTCTACCTCTTCTTCCCAGACCCCTGGCCCAAGCGCCGCCACAGCGGCCACCGCGTCTTCAACGACGAGTTCCGCTACCTCGTCTGGACGCGTCTCGCCGAGGGCGGCGACCTTCAGGTGGCCACGGACAGCGACTCCTACTTCGCCGACATGGAGGCGCAGATGGCCTCAGATCCATTCTTCCGCCGCATCGCCCCAGTCGAGCGCACCGAGGCCGAGCGGACTAACTTCGAGCTGATTTTCCGAGCGCAGGGACTCGTCCCGCGCGAGGCCGGCTTCGCCGCCGTTCCCGCAGCGGAGGCTGGCGCGGAGGCGGTCGCCGCCCTGCATGCCGCAGACGAGGCGCGCCGCGAGCGCTTCTGGGCAGAGGAAATGCCGCATGGAGAGTCCGTCCATGTCGTGGGCATTGGCGGCGTGGGGATGAGCGCCATCGCACAGGCTTACCTCGATGCGGGCGCGGAGGTCACCGGCTCAGACCGCCTGGCCGATGCCGGCGACTCCACTCCCGTGCTTGACGCCCTCCGCAAGCAGGGCGTTGTCGTTTCGCCGCAGGACGGCTCCGGCATCGGAGAGGCGACGACGCTGGCCGTTGTCAGCACCGCCATTGAGGAGGACAACAAAGACCTTGTTGAGGCGCGGCGGCGCGGCGTGGAGACCATCCACCGCTCGGCCGCCCTTGAGCGCCTGACCGATGGCCGCGTGACCGTTGCCATCGCAGGCACCAGCGGCAAGAGCACCACCACCGCCCTCCTTGGCTGGATACTCGCCGAGGCAGGACTCGACCCCGCAGTCATCAACGGGGCGTCGGTCGTAGGCTGGGATGACGGCGGCAACCGCGTGGGGAGCGTTCGGCACGGGGAAGGGGAGCTGATGGTCTTCGAGGCCGACGAGAGCGACAGGTCCTTCCTGCGGTTCAACCCCGACTGGGCGATTGTCACCAACGAGACTCCCGACCACTTCAACGAAGAGGAGACGCGCGCCCTCTTCGCGCAGTTCAAGTCGCAGGTGAAGAACGAGGTCGTCGAAGGTCTGCCCGATGACTTCGCGTGTAGGCCGTCTGAGTCCTCGCCATGGAAGTCGCGCTTCACCGCATACGGGCGCGAGTGGACGGTTGCCCTGCCTGGCGGCCACAACTGCCAGAACGCCTGCCAGGCTGCGCGGATGGCGCTGGCGCTGGGGGCAGACGAGGCTAAAGTCCGGCGCGCCCTCCTTACGTTCCCCGGCGTGGAGCGGCGGCTCCAGCGCGTTGGAAAGACCGGGGAAGGGGCGCTTGTCATCGACGACTACGGCCACAATCCTGCCAAGCTTGCGGCGGCGATGCGGACAGTCGCCATGGCGCACGCCAGAATGGCCGTCCTTTGGCGACCGCATGGCTACGCGCCGCTTCGCAAGATGCTTGAGCCGCTGGCAGAGGCATTCGCGGGAACGCTGCGAAAGGACGACGAGCTTCTTTTGCTGCCAGTCTATGACGCCGGGGGAACGGCGGACCGCTCAATCAACAGCGACGCATTGGCCGAGGCGATTCGCTGCCTGGGCTATGCAGGAGTGCGCGAAGTGAGTGACATCGCAGAAGCCGACAAGGCGCTCCGCGCATTCTCCGCCGAAGCGGGGAGCGAAGGCGCCATTCTCATCTGCGGAGCTCGCGACCCGGCTCTCCCCCGCCTCGCCCGCCAACTGGCGCAGTCCACTAACCACTAGCAACTAGCCACTAACGACTAACTACTAACGACTAGCCACTAACGACTAACGACTAACGACTAACCGTTAACGACTAACCGTTAACGACTAACTTCAGGCGAAAGCCTGAATGCGGCAGGTTAAAATTCGCAGCTGAGGGTGGCGAGGATGGAGCGGCCGGCGGCAGGATAGCAGTAGGCGCCGCTGAAGTCGCTCCACCCGGCGAAGTCGCAGTAGCGGCGGTCCAGGAGGTTGTCAACCACGAGCGAGAGTCGCCATCCCTTCGCCCAGTTCGGCTCGTAGGTCGCCCCGGCGTCGAAGACGGAGTATGCGCCAATCTTGCCGTGGTCGTTTGCGAAGTCGCCGACGAGCCTCTGCGATGAGGTGAAGCGGTGGCCGACGCGCAACTTCAGCTCCTCGGTCAGCCAAAGTCCGGCCTCGGTGCTGACACGGTGTTGCGGGACGCGCGGGATGTCGCAGTCGTCATACTGCCCGCCATGGAAGTAGGCGTTGACCAGGCCGTAGCGCAGTGAGGCGTCGGCCACGCCTTCGCGGCGCCAGTTGAGGCCGGCGTCGATTCCGGCGCGGCGGGTCTTTGCGGGGCTGTTGCAGTTGTAGCCGCCCCATCCCCATGGGCTTTCAATGGCGTAGGGGTTGTAGAAGATTTCGTCTTCCATGCACATCGTGTAGGCGACGGCGTCAATGGAGAGTTCTGATGTCGCCTGCCAGTCGAAGCCGATGTCGAAGGAGTGGCCGGTTTCGGGCTTGAGGAGCTTACCGTCGAGGGTGTAGTTCATTTCGTCGCAGAAGGGGGAGCGGTGGAAGCGGGTTCCCTTGGCGAATGCCTTTATGGCGTCGGTCGGGTGCCAGACGAGCCCCAGTTCCCAGTCGCCCTCCCAGTCGTGGCTGTCGTCGTCGGTGAGGCCGGAGTAGTTGTTCCAGCGGTTGGCGATGGACTCGGCGCGGGCGCCTGCAACGATGGCAATCTGCTCGGTGGCCCAAAGCTGCTCGTGGACGAATGCGGCGGCGCGTGTGCGAGAGAAGTGGTATTTCGGGTTGTTGAAGCCGGAGCGGTCGCGGATGTCGTCGCGGTCGTAGCGGATGTCGGCGCCGACAGTGAACTTGCTCCCGAGGCCGAAGGCGTCGCGCTCGCTGATGTAGCGCGGGGAGAGGAAGAGCCCCCAGAGGCGGTAGTCGTTTTCGTAGAAGTAGTCGCCCCAGTGGGAGCGGCGTGTCTGGCGGGATGCGCCGGCGTCGATGCGGAACTCCTGCTCGTCCTGCATGGCGATCTTGGAGTCGAGGGTGAGGCCGCCGCTCCAGAGTCGGCTCCAGTCGTTGAGGTATGCGGCGTCGCGTGGGTGTTCGCGCCAGCCTTCCAGCGGAATGGAGCCGGGAAGTTCGTAGCGTGCATGCTGGACGTTTGCCCGCAGGGCGAGGGATGAGCCGCCCTCGTAGTTCTTGCGCACGCCAGCCGAGGCGGTTTCGAGATTGTAGCCGCCACGGTCGCGCCATCCGTCGGAGCGGAGGTAGTCGAGCGCCGAAGAGTAGGTGATGCCGTCATCTGCGCCGCCGCGGGTCATGGCGCTTGCGCCGAATGTGCCATAGGAGCCGCCGGTGGCGGAGATGCGGGTCTTGCCTTCGTCGTCGGCTTCGTCGCTGACAGCGTTGACCACGCCTGCCACTGCGCCGTCGCCATAGAGGACGGGCTGCGGCCCGCGCAGGACCTCGACGCGCTCCAGACCGGCCAGCGGCGCGCGCATGAGGTTTGGCGCGAACATATCGACGTTGTTCAGCTCCTCGCCGTCGAGGATGACCTTCGTGCGGCCGAAGGAGTTTTCGCCGAAGCCGCGCATTGATATTTCAGATTGGAGCGGGTTGGCGTTCAGTCGGTGGATGGCTATGCCCGCGCCGCGCTCGAGAAGTTCTGGAAGGTCGAGCGCGCCGCTGGCGGCGATGTCGGCATCGTCCATTACTTGGACGGAGGAGGGGAGGTCGGCCGCCGTGTCGCCGATGCGGGATGCGTAAACAACGACCTGGGGCAGACGGACCGCCAGGTTGGTCGCGGCCACGGCCGCGAGAATCGCTGCGTTTGTCATGATGGTGCCTTGCCTTTACAAAAACGGGACAACGGAAGTATAGCATATTTTGGTATAATCGTGCCATGAGAATCAGCGATATTCTGGCGGCAGGGACGCCATCCCTGTCCTTCGAGATTTTCCCTCCAAAGGCCGACGCCCCATTCGGGCCCATCAAGGAGGCCGTGGCGCGTCTCGCAAAGGCGGGGCCGTCCTTCATCTCCGTCACCTACGGCGCATCGGGTAACGCCCGCGCCAACACCGTTGAGATGGCCTCCTTCGTTCGCGGCCTCGGCGTGAGCGCCCTCGCGCACCTCACCTGCATCGCGGCGTCCCGCGAGGCGATCGACGGCGAGGTCGCCGCCATCAAGGCTGCGGGAATCGAGAATGTTCTCTGCCTGCGCGGCGACCTGCCCAAGGACATGGACGCTCCGCCTCCTGGGCACTTCTCGCATGCGGTCGATCTCGTGCGCGCCCTGCGCCCGCATGGATTCTGCCTCGGCGGAGCATGCTATCCAGAACGCCATCCCGACTGCGAGCACATTGAGGATGACATCGCCTACCTGCGGCAGAAGGTCGAGGCAGGGCTTGACTTCGTGACGACCCAGATGTTCTTCGACAACAACATCTTCTACCGCTACCTCTCTAAGCTGCGCGACCGCGGCGTGACGGTGCCGGTCGTCGCCGGCATCATGCCAGTCACCAACGGCAGGCAGATCGCCCGCATCTGCCGCATTTCCGGCACCTATCTGCCGAGCCGCTTCAAGGCGATTGTCGATCGCTTCGGCGACAATCCTGACGCCATGCTCTCCGCCGGCATTGCCTACGCCACCGAGCAGATCATCGACCTCTACGCCAATGGCGTGAACGCCGTCCACCTCTACACGATGAACCGCCCCGAAGTCGCGGAGGGAATCATGGCGAACCTTAAGGGAATCGTGCAGGGGACACCGCAAAGGCAATGACTCTGGACACAAGGGAAATCTGCCGCTACCTGAGCCTTGGCCGACGCGAGCCGGACGAGGCGCTTCTGGCGCGGATAGAGGCCCTGCGACCAGAAGCCATGGAGGCAATCCGCCCCCGCAGCGTATGGACGCGCTTCGACGACTGGGCGGCCAACCACACGCTCTTCGCGGCTGGACTCCGGCTGGCGGAGTCGAAGACCCTTTCGCTCCACCTCAAAGACTGCCATGCCGTCTATTTAATTTGTGGGACGCTAGGGCCGCGCTTTGACGCACTTGCGAGACGCTCCGCAGTCTCGTCCTCCGCCGACGCGCTGATACTCCAGGCGATTGGCGCAGCCGGAATCGAGGAGCTAATGGATGGGGCCGGGGAGGCGATACGCGCAGAACTTCGGGAAGGCGAGACCCTGGTGCCGCGCTATTCACCGGGCTTCGGCGACTTCCCGCTTGCGGCGCAGCGCCCGCTGCTCGGGCTGCTCGACACCCCCCGCGCCATTGGCGTGTCGCTTACGGACAGCCTGCTCATGGTGCCGTCCAAAAGCGTCAGCGCCGTCATCGGGGTGAAGGCCTGTTTTTGACACTTTGAATGCTCAATGGAAGGCAAAGAAATGAACGACATTTTCAATGATGGGGCGATACTTTTCCTTGACGGGGGAATGGGCACGCAGCTTCAGGCCAGAGGGCTGAAGCCAGGCGAAGTTCCCGAATTGTGGAATCTGGAGCGCCCGGACGATGTCCGCGCCATCCATGGGGCATATCTCGCCGCTGGCGCCGATGTGGTCTATTCCAACACCTTCGGCGCGAATGCGGCCAAATACCACGGCGCGGCGCCACTTGCCGATGTCGTCGAGGCCGGAGTGAGGCTTGCCCGCGAGGCGACGAAGGCCGCCGGCCATGGGCGCGTGGCGCTTGACATCGGCCCCACGGGCCGTCTTCTGAAGCCATCGGGTGACTTCGAGTTCGACGCCGCATACGATGCATTTGCCGCCGAGGTCGTTGCCGGAGCCCGCGCCGGCGCGGACTTGGTCGTCATTGAGACCATGGGCGACGCCTACGAACTCAAGGCGGCCGTCCTGGCGGCCAAGGAGAACTCCTCCCTGCCAATTCTAGCGACCGTCGCCCTTGGCGAGGACGGAACGCTCCTCACCGGCGCAAGCGTCGAGGTAGTCGCCGCCCTGCTTGAGGGGTTGCGCGTGGATATGCTTGGCTTCAACTGCGGTTTCGGGCCAGACCGGATGCTGCCATACGTGCGGCGCCTGGCGCAGCTGGTGACGACCCCAATCGCCGTGAAGCCTAATGCCGGGATGCCGCGCCTCGATGGCGGTAGGACCGTCTTCGACGTCGGCCCGGAGGAGTTCGCGCGCGGCGTCGTTGAACTCATCAATGCGGGCGCCTCGATTGTCGGCGGCTGCTGCGGGACAACGCCGGCGCACATCGCGGCGTTACACGCCGCGATTGCGCCTGGGAAGTTTGGCGCTGGCGCGCCTCGGAAGTGTTGCCAATCTGAAAATGTTGCCAATTCTCAAGAACCAATTGACAATTGGAGACTGGCAACTGGAAACACTGGCAACTGGCAACATTCACGCACTATTATCACTTCCGGTTCGAGGGCGGTGGAGATTCCATTCGACGACACAGTTATAATTGGCGAGCGAATCAACCCCACCGGCAAGAAGCGCCTGCGCGTGGCGCTGGAGGAGGGCGACACCGCCTACATTCTCCGCGAGGCAGTGGCGCAGGCCGAGGCCGGAGCGCACATCCTTGATGTAAACGTCGGCGTGCCCGGACTTGACGAGCCCGCGACCCTAGACTGGGCGGTCCAGGCGGTGCAGGGGGTCTGCGACCTTCCTCTCCAGATCGACACCGCAAGCCCTGCGGCCCTTGAGCGGGCGCTCCGCCACTACAACGGCAAGGCGCTGATAAACTCCGTGAACGGCAAGGAGGAGTCGATGGCGGCCGTCATGCCGCTGATGGCCAAATATGGCGGCGTGGCCGTGGCGTTGACCCTCGACGAGAAGGGCATCCCCCCGACCGCCGAAGGGCGAGTGGCGATTGCGCGCAAGATTCTCGAGCGCGGCAGGAAATACGGTTTGAAGCCAAGCGACTTCGTGATAGACGTCCTTTGCCTTGCCGTGAGCGCCGAGCCTCAGAGCGCGAACGTGATCCTCGAAGCCATGCGGCGCGTACGTGGCGAACTTGGATGTCGCACATGCCTGGGCGTTTCCAACATCTCTTTCGGGTTGCCGGCCAGGCCGCAGCTCAACGCCTCCTTCTACACGTTGGCGCTTGGCGCGGGGCTGTCGGCTGGCATCGTGAACCCACTGTCGATTGAGATGATGTCGGCCTACCGAGCCTTCAGGGCACTCACGGGACGCGACCCCCAATGCGCGCAGTGGGTGGAGAATGCGGCGGCACTGGCGCAGGCGGCCAGCGTGGCGGCGAGCGCGGCAAATGCGCAAGGCGGCGCACCGGCAAAGGGCGCGGCGGCCCCGGGTGACGGGCAACCCGGCAGCCCCGTGGCGGTGGCGATCAGGCGCGGGCTGAAAGACGACGCCGCCGCGGCCGCGAAGGCGGCGCTGGTGGCGGGTGAGGACCCGATGTCCATCATCAACGGCGGCATCGTCGCGGCGCTTGAGGAAGTGGGGAAGGGCTTTGAGGCCAAGACTCTCTTCCTGCCGCAGTTGCTCATGGCTGCGGAGGCGGCCGGAGCGGCCTTCGAGGCCATCCGAGCAAGCGGCATGGCGGGAACCTCCGGTCGCGGCGACAGCAAGCCTATCGTCATGGCGACGGTGAAAGGCGACATCCACGACATCGGCAAGAACATCTGTCGGGCGCTGCTTGAGAACTACGGCTTCCGCGTGATTGACCTGGGGCGCGACGTTCCGCCGGAGAAGATACTTGAAACGGCGCGCCGCGAAAAGGCGCCGCTGGTGGGGCTTTCGGCGCTGATGACCACGACTGTCGGTGCGATGGAGGAAACGATAAGACTCATCCATGCGGAACTCCCCGAGTGCAAGGTGGCCGTTGGCGGTGCGGTCCTCACGCAGGATTACGCCGACAAGATTGGCGCGGATTTCTACACCAAGGACGCGATGGAACTTGTGCGCCTGGTGGAGCAGTTCATGGCTGGATTGAAATGATCGCGCGGCGGTAGATGGCCCCCGCCGGGTCGGAGCCAATGTTCCTAAAGAAGTCCTGCCATTCCTGGTTCGTCTGGACTGCCCCGCGGAATTCGGGAAGCGTCAGACCCTCGCGCTCTGTAGCGCGGATTGGGGTCGTCTTGCTGACTGCGATATATTCGTCCCAAGGCACATCCACGCGGTAGGGAACGCCGTTGCGGGCTACTACGATGACGGTATCGACGCGATGTTCGATGCGGAAACCGCTGGCCGTGACGTTGATGGAGGCGACATCGCCATTGCGTCCGCTGACATACGTCTTCAGTATGTTCCTCGTGACGGATTCCGGATTGCGGAAGCGCTCCTCCCCCATGTAGTTCGCCAGGGCCTCGTGTTCCCAGAAGCAAGACCTATGGTCGAGGACATCCTTGTAAATGTTCTCGTGGGTGCGCATCTGGCTGTATAGCGGAATGGAAAGCAGTGGGGCCATGGCGAACCAAGTCGATTTGAAGAACTGTCCGCAGAAATCGAGGAACTTCCTGCGGGTCGCTTCAAAGTCGTAGTCGGCGAACTTGGCCGGGTCGGCGTTGAGGTCGCTCTGCGCGAGATGGCTGGCGCGGATGACATTGATCTTGCAGTACTTCAGGAAGCTGAAGTCGTCGCCGTAGCCAACCTTTTTGTCCTTGATGAGTTCAAGCATCTGCTTTTGGGCAAGCGGAGTGAAGAGCAGGCGATATTCCACCTCGTCGCTGCGGTCCTTCGTCTGGAAAAGCGCCTCGAATTCGCGGTTGCCCATGATGGTGTAGCCATTGTCGTCGTCGAGATTGCGCGAGAACTTTTCAAGGGAGCGGATTTCGCGCTTCAGGCGCATCTTTGAGAAGAAGCCGTCGCCAGACGACGAAAGTCCAGTCGGTTCGCGGGAGAAGCAGAGGTTTGGCGCGGCGTCGTTGCCGTAGATGAGCAGGACATCCTGGGAGTATTCGGGGATGGGCTTGGTGACTGTCGCCGTGAGCGTCTGGTAGCGCGTGACGCGGCGCAGCTTGCCGTCAGGGCCGCGCTCCGTCTCCGTCCAGGAGACAGTGCGGGAGCCGCTGTAGGTCTTCTCCCCCCACTCCATTTGAAGGAGGCGCGCGAAGACAAAGGGGTTGCCGTTGATTTCGCCACTGTGCGCACCCAGCACAGACTTGTTGTTGTTGAAGGCGTCGTCCCAGCCGAAGGATTTGTGGAGTTCGCCGAGTCGGCCCTGCGTGAAGAATGGGTCAAAGCGAATGAGCGGGACGGTCTTCTCGATGATGCGTGCGGGAATATCCCAGTCGAAAAGGGCGTTGAGCGGGGCCATTTGGCTCCAGGCGACGGCTTTCTGCTCTTCGGCCTTGGCTTTATGCTCCGCCGCCGCCTTGGCGTGTTCGCGCCGCCGGGGAACGCAGACGCCGAAGAGCAGCGCGGCGGCCAGAACCGCGATAGCGGCCAGGCCGGCGCCCCATGTTACGGCGTCCTCGCCGCCAATCGTGAAGTAGTTGGCCGAACCGAGGGCGGATCCAATTGCGGCAATGGCCGATAGCGCTATACCCCAGCCCCAGCCGGCGCGCGCGGACTCTTCATGCGCAAGGGCGGACTCCGTCTTGCGAAGTTCTGCGACAGTCTCGGCGTTGGCCGCCGCATCGACGCCCGCCTTTGCGGTTAGGTCGTCAAAGAACTTTTCGGCATTGGCGGCAAAGGCGTCGCGATAGACGTCGCGGTAGAGCGGAAGAGGCTCAAGGACGTCGAATCCGTCGCTCAAAAGAAGGTCTCCCTAGCCTTGGCCTTGACATCGGCCGAGGCGGTGAAGGGGATGCGCGTTGTGTAGCCGGCGCGGGCGGCCACGATCATCTTGGTGGGCCACGCGAAGATGTCGGCGTTCCACTGCGCCACGGAGTCGTTGTATTTCTCGCGGGCGGCGGTGATCTCCTTCTGCAGGTAGCTGTTCTGCTGCATGGCGTCGGCGATCGCGGCGTGGGCCTTGAGGTCAGGGTAGGCCTCGACATGCGGGAACATCCGCGCGAAAGCGCCATCGATCTGTCCGGCGAAGGCGTTGCGCTGTTCGTCGGGGATGATGCCTCCGCGATATGCGGCGACGGCCTTCATTACGTCCTTGTCGAGATCGACGGCCCTGTTCACGAGCCCAGCGACGTTTTGCAGGATCTGGACGCGCTGCTCGAGGTAGTTGTCGATGCGCGAGGCGTCGGCCTGGATCATCTGCTGAAGCTTGTTGAAATAGGAGCGGGCGTTGATCTTCATGAAGAGGAAGATTACCCCAGGAATAATGCCCAGGACCCAGAGCATTATCTCGAAGATCGTGGAGCCTATGCCGACCTTCACAGGCAGCTGCTTCTCGATTACGTTTATGTCGCGTCCGGTGCCGTTCACGGGTCCGGTCATTTCATCCAGTTCGTTAGCCATGGTATTTACCTCGCATTTATGATAGCAAAAAAAAGATGCCCGCACCGCGCTACTTCATAACGTGTGCGCCTGCTGGAACGGAGAAAGTGATCCAGACGGATGCGCCGATCACCGCTCCGCGCCCAATGACGGTTTCGCCGCCAAGGACAGTCGCGCCAGCGTAGATGACGACGTCGTCCTCGACGTCGGGGTGGCGCTTGAGGCCCTTCACCAAGGTGCCGTCTTCATTCTTGGGGAAGGAGCGTGCGCCGAGCGTGACGCCCTGGTAGAGCTTGACGTGGCGGCCGATGGTGCAGGTCTCGCCGATGACTACGCCAGTACCGTGGTCGATGAAGAAGCCTGGTCCAATCGTGGCGCCGGGATGGATGTCGATGCCCGTCTTGGAGTGGGCGTATTCGCTCATCACGCGTGGGATGATTGGGACGCCGCATGTGTAGAGGACATGGGCGATGCGGTGGACGGCGATTGCGAAGAAGCCGGGGTAGCTGAGGACGACCTCGACGGTCGAAGTGGCGGCCGGGTCGCCCTCGTAGGCGGCCACGACATCCTCCTCAAGCGTGGCGCGGATGGAGGGCAGGGCATCCAGCAGCGCGGCCACGGCTGCCTCGGCGCGGTCGCGGGGTTTGGCGGCCGCAGCATATTCGAAGGCGGCCTCGACCTGGTCGGTGAGGCGGGTCGCGGCGTCGGCTATGCGCTCGCGGACGCA
>JAEEGL010604835.1_pt1 | contig 38237 bp, 32 predicted proteins | sample 9134231 | NCBI WGS metagenome assembly JAEEGL01 (sample SAMN16246548, study PRJNA631951) | gut metagenome | biome: gut microbiome; feature: rumen; material: fiber-attached | host: Bos | place: Iran: Karaj | collected 2018-10
GATTTTCATAAGTAAGTCTTTATCAGATAGGAATTTCTGTACAAGTTCCTTGTTCGGGAATCCGATGAATTCGGTAAATTCCTCAAGGAGGTCCTTCAGCACAAGGAGGATGCGTTCGTACAGGGTCACCTCAAGGACATCCGCATGGGTGTCACAGAAGAGGCCGCCGAGAGTCTCGTAGGACGAGACCCGCTTCACAAGCGAGAGCAGGGAGTACTGCATAAGGCATATTGAGACATGTGCGATCTGGGAGTAGAAATACTGGGCCTGACATCCCTCAAGGTGCAGGTATTGCTTGCATTCCTTAAAGCAGACTTCTATTGACCAGCGCATTGCGTATACATCATAAGCCCTCACGAAGGACTGGGAGGTGTCAGAGATCAGGAGGGTCTTCCATCCGTCCTGTTTGGTGCGGCGGCAGAGGAACAGCCTTACGGAGGTACCGCAGAGGTCGGTGTCGACGGTGACGTACTCGCAGCGGTACTTTCGGCAGCGTTTCCCGTCCTTCTTGAAGCGCGAGACCATCTGCCCCGTCTTGAGGGGTTCCCGCTCATGGAGAATTTGTTTATCCCAAATCGGTCATTAGGACGACTTCTCAATCTATTTCACTTTTTTAGGTCTGTTTATGGCATTTCAGTATTTCTTCCGGCATCTTGTCCACGTCCCTGTCTCGCCATAGCCCGCTATGTCTTCGCCAGCGATGTGACCAATCTGCTCGAAACAAATACTAATCTGCCATAAACCCTAATGACCGATTTGGGTTTATGTTGCATTTGAGCATGCCCAGCACGTGGCGTCGGAGGCCGCGGACGGCCTTGACCAACTCGTCGCACACAAACCAGAGGTCGAGCAGCAGATAGTCGAAATCCTCTCCGCTGCGCTTTGCCCTGCGGACCATTTCCAGCAGTGTCGCAATCTTGCTCCTAAAGTATTCGGAGTGCCTTTGTGCGGCCGGAGTGCCATCGCACGGCGATGTCTCCTTACGGGCTTTCATCTGTTAAGCCGTGAGGCCCTGCATGCCGTCCTTCCCCTTCTCGCCGTGCAGCGAGAAGTCCAACGGGCGGAATGCCACCCCGTCGGTTATGCCTAACAGCAGTCCCTTGAAGCCCAAGATGTGCCTGTGCTGGGTGTGGGAGAAGACCCGGCCTATCTTTTCCATCTTCATTCCGCTTTTTGCGATGTCGGTGTCGTCTGCCACCAGGCAGCGCACCCTGCCTTCTGCGCCCTGGCAATGCGTGCCGATGTATGCTGCCACCCTGCGGCTGACAAGCGAAAGCACCTTGCGCCAGTCCACCTTCGCGTCTCGAAGCAGCCTGTAATGCATATTGTATCCGGCAGAAAACCATTCGGCAGCTGCCGAATGCGGCAGATGGGACGGATTCTTGCACCCAAAGAAAGGCAAAAGAAGCAGCACCGCCAGTTTTCCGGTCGTTTTCATCCGTGCGTTGCTCTTGGTCTCCAATGTGGGTATTTTGCCTGTCAGTCTTATTACTTTCAAGGCGTTTATCATGGCATGTATTGCGTTATCTGCATCTTTTTTGAAAAAAAGTCTCTATCTCTGAGAAAAAATATGTACTTTTGCATCGTGACATAGCGGTGTCGTTTTTTGTTTTACACTGCAAAATTACTAAAAATTAGTAATTTATACAAGACGTTATGTCACTTTTTATTAACAAAATAACTTGTCAAACTTTAGTTTGTAAGTTTGTTTTATTGAACAAACAACAATATGAAGAATAAAATGCATACTATAAAAGTTTTTCTCGGATCCACATTACCCGAGCTGCAAGAAACACAGATAGTTTTAAGCGATTTCCTTGTATATTCCGTTCACCCAATATTTAAATACGAAGGAGCCAAAATTGAAGTGATTAGGCGTAATGACTCCTGTTTAAACAATATTAGTGAACAATTGCAATCGAAGATTGACAAGTGCCAAAAAAAATGTAACTTTTCTGTCTTCTTGTTTAAAAACGAGGTAGCGGAACAAACTATTCATGAATTTGAAATGGCTCGAGAAATACAGAGGAAACAACACCATTTGATTTTTGTCTATTTTTTCGAAGTGCCAAAAACTGAAAAGAGCAAAGGACTGATAGACTTTCAAAATCGACTGATTACTGAAGGATATTATTGGTATTCCGGTAAAGACGTTTACGACTTAGAGTCACAATTGATCATAGAACTACTGCAGGTAAAAAGTCAGTTGTTCAAGGTAAACAATCCAAAGAAAATAGAACAGAAAAGTGATATAGACAAAGACATTAATGAACTTAAGAGTCGAATAAAGAAAGTTTTGGATGAGGAGAAAAAAATCAATACTAACAGAAAGGACCAAGTTATCAGACTTTATAGAGAAGCCTGTCGTTTGGCCGAAAATAATAATTACAACAAAGAGAAACAATATGACTTGTTGTCTGACTATTTTGGATTACTAAGAGAATATGATTTGTACGACGAAGCCAAGGCAATTTGCAGACGCCAGATTTCTATTTCCGAAAAATTGTATGGACTCAAGCATGAAAAGACTGCCAATTCATACAATAATCTCGGATCAATTTATTGGCAACAAGACAACTACAAAAAGGCGTTAGAGTACGATACAAAAGCATTAAAGATTAGGAAGGAGGTCTTAGGTGAAGAACATCCAGACACAGCCGAATCATACAATAATATCGGTTCCGTGTGTCATAAACAGTACAAGTTTGACGAGGCATTAAAATACCACCAAAAGGCTTTAAAAATCAGAGAAGAAATCCTCGGCAAAGAACATCCTGACACAGCCACCTCTTATAGTAATATTGGCGAAGTGTATTGCGAGAAAGGAGAATACGACGAGGCGTTAGAATACCACGAAAAGGCTTTAAAAATTAGGGAAGAATTCCTTGGCAAAGAACATGCAAAGACCGCTGATTCATATAACAATATTGGTTTAGTCTATTTGAAACAAAGTGACTACGACAAGGCATTGGGTTGCTATGAAGAAGCGTTGAGAATATACAAGAAAGACCCTGACACAAAGCAGCCAGATATTGCCGAATCATACAACAATATTGGGAAGGTCTTTTATATTAAAGGCGACTTCGACAATGCTTTGACGAACGATTTAAACGCCTTGGAGTTTAGGAAGGAAATCCTAGGAGAGGAACATCCGGATACGGCGGAATCATACAATAATATAGGTAAAGTACATTATGCCAAAGACGACTATGATGAAGCCATGGAAAACTACAAAAAGGCTCTAAAAATTAGAATGAAAGTATATGGTACTAAGCACCCAATGACTGCCGATTCGTATAATAATATTGGATCAGTTTATTGGCAACAAGGTAACTACAAAAAGGCATCAGATTTCGATACAAAAGCTTTAAAGATTAGGAAGAAAGTCTTAGGTGAAGATCATCCAGACACAGCCGAATCATACAATAATATCGGTTCCGTGTATTATAAACAGTACAAGTACGACGAGGCGTTAAAATACCACGAAAAGGCTTTAAAAATCAGGAAAAAAATCCTCGGAAATGAACATCCTGACACAGCCACTTCTTATAGTAATATTGGCGAAGTGTATTGCGAGAAAGGAGAATACGACGAGGCGTTAAAATACCACGAAAAGGCTTTAAAAATTAGGGAAGAAATTCTCGGCAAAGAACATGCAAAAGCTGCAGATTCATACAACAATATTGGATTAGTGCATTTTAATCAGGGTAATTATTCTTGGGCGAGGGAGTATTATAAGATGGCTTTAGAGAGATATGAGAAAGCCCTTGGCAAAATGCATCCTGATACTGCTTCTTCTTACAACAATATTGGATTGGTTTATAATGCCCTTAACGATTATCCCAATGCATTGGAATATTTCAATAGAGCACTTCAAATACGTGAGGAAAAAATCGGTAAGAACAATGATGCAACAAGATCCACACAGGAAGAACTCAATATACTTAACATTGCTATACAGTTGAGAGATGTTCTGCAAGATAGTGCAGATGGATTGAAAAAAAGCACGAAGATATTGCTTTCCAAGTGTTCCTGTACCGAATGCTCACTTTGGTTTGTCAATTACAATAGCACTCCAAACAAGAATAAAGACAATGACGTTTTATCTCTTTCCCTAATTAACAGGCATGTAAAAAAAAGTGTTAAGTATAAATTTGAAAAAGATGAGAACTATGTTCGTGTAATCACAAACTCTCGAATAAGTTTTTTGATTAATAAAGATATTGGCGACAAGAGATTTCTTAGGTTTAATAGTAAAACACCTGAATTATCCAACTTTGTTTCGGAAGAATTCGTAGAAAAGAAAAAGTTAAATGATTTTATCATCATTCCTATTTTTGACCATGAAAACAAAACAAAAACGATAGCTTTCATAGAATTGTCATATAAAAAAAGTATGTATGATGATGACTATTGGAAGAGGTTGTCCTCTAAAATTCAGCGAGAGTTCTCTGAAGCTTTCCTCCAATATAAAACTATAAAAAAGCAACAGCTAATAGAGGATCTCATTAAAATACACGGAAAATCGAAAGATGAAGATCCTAATGAATTGTTTCAGACAATCCTCGATGCAATTTTTCTCAAATATTGTCCAGCTCAAGCTGCTTCCTTTTTTATCTGGGATACATATGTGAATCAATACAAGATTGTCGCTACAACAGGGCTGAAAGGAGAACTGGATTTCGAAAATGTTTTCTATTTTAGAGGCGAGGGACATACGGGTCGAATTGGAAAAACAGGTGAACCCTTAATCATAGACGACTTAACACAAGAGAGGGATGGTAAATACGAAGAAGACATAGCAACTGTGGCATTAACAGAAATGTTCATCCCTATCATTGACCCATCTGATAAATATAATGTGATTGGTGTTTTCAGATTAGTCAATAAAAAAAGTAAAGTTGGCGAAAGCAACATCATAGACTTTTTTAATGATGAAGATGTTGAATTAATGCTGTATGCTGCTGATTATTTGGCACTTGTAATTGCAAACTGCCAAAAAGAGACTGATTATATCTATCAAATTTATAAGCTGACACATGAAATTAATGCTCCTGCCAATGCCATTTGGAAAACTGCAATATATCTTTATGATCATCTGTCAGACAAGAATTTTGTTGCAAGTTATCTTTCCCCATATTTAAAAAACATAATCGAATTTGCCGAACTACAAAAATGGCAAGCAACAACCAGCCTTTTCTTATCTAGAGGTCATAGAAAACAATCATTTGAAACGAGATACAATATTCAGTCAATATTGTTGTGGGATGTGATTCAGAGAGCCATTGATATTTCTATTCCAATAGCACAAAAGTATGGACTACCATCCCAAAACATTTTTATTGACCCCAAATCAGACGGAGAGCTAACTATCAACATAGACAAAGATGCTTTTGTTACAATATTTTACAATCTCTTCACCAATGCAATCAAATATCATGTCCCTGAAAAAAGGAACAAATTCTATACCAAGACTTCATATTGGATTGTGAATGACAATCTCATCATCACTGTTGAGGACAACGGAATTGGCATAAAGGCCAAAGACCGGAGTAAAATATTTGAAATGGGCTATAGGAGCGAGTTTGCTAGACGCATAAATGCGTCTGGCTATGGCATTGGGCTTACGGTCAGCAAGCAGATCATTGAGGATTTTTGTGGAGAAATAAAGATTACAAATTTAAAAAAACCCACTGTTTTCCAGATAGAAATACCAATAAGTAAAATTCAATAATTATGGAAGAATATAAAATTTTATGGATTGACGATGACATCGACAAACCTGAATTAATGCCGGATTGTTCTGCCTTAGCAAAAAAAGGCTGTAATATTACTCCCATTAGTAAAGTAGACAAGCTGAAGATTACAAAAAACATGCTACAAATGTTTCATTGTATTATTCTAGATTTGAATATGCCTGTCTGGAAAGAATCTTTCAAAGACACACTTGGTGGATTAACAACAGGATATACCATATTGCAAAAGATAAAAAAGAGATGTCCAGATTCCAAGGTTGTAGTCTATTCAAATCATGAAGTGTCCGAGGTTAGGGGTTATTGCAACAGGTATAGTATAGAGTATTGGAAAAAATCAGATGTTTCGCCTGACACGTTTGCTGATAAAATTATTAACTTTATAAATAATTAAAAGGAGAAATAAAGAATGAAGAATAATGTTGGAATACCTGCATGGGTTGTATTCGCTACCATAGGATTGTCCATAGGGATCTCTATTTGGGCTTTGGTCACTGCGAAAGCAAATCAATCCATTGATATTGAAAAAATAGATGATTATTTTGGGCTGTTCTTTTCTGTAATCGGCGTGGTTTTTACATTGTTTTTTGTTGTAATCGGGATAAAAGCAACAAGTATTGACAGGGAAATTTCAAAAAGACAAGAACAGATAGAAAAATTAGACGACGAAATAAAAGAAGAAAAAGAACAAATAGAAAGTATCATAAAGGTGGAAATGGACCAACAAGAAGCTATATATAGTTTTTTGATAAATCTATCTAATAATATTATAGATGATGGTCTTCGCATAAGTACCAGAGATTCAATAAATCTATCTCGAGCACGATTGGCGATGAATTCGCGACTACTTTCCACAGAAGATAGATTGAAGAGAATGGCGTTATTGGATGATCTGGGAGATGAATCGGATATTGCTAATTTGGAAAAAATCATCGCAAACCCAACAGAGGATAAAAGAATGAAAGATTCAGCTGCTATGAGGAAAATGAAAATAATTAATCGAATTAATATGAATTAGAACCAAAACAATAGATATCTCCACAAAAAAACATCTTTTAGCTTTTGAATGAATAGTCAAGTTACAAAAAAATACCAACAATTTGATTGCTCATAAAATATATTATAAAAATACTTGTACTGGTTGCAAGATAGTCGAATCATTCCTCAAAAAAAACATTGCCCGTTTGATTCATCAGATTATCAATTATTACTACAGACAAGTAAAGTACCTCAGCATGGGAAAAGAGCACAAGAAGTACGAGTTCGGGAATAAGGTCTCCATTGTGAGTACATTGGATGGACTGATTGTCGGAGCATTGTCCTTCCACAACGAATACGACGGTCACTAGATAGACAAGTAGATTGACCAAAAGAAGAGATTTGACGAGCAGAGGCAAAACTGCTAGCCAGCAATCGCGGTTTCAGGGGACAGAAACTGTCAGGAACCTTACTACAACAAACTATTCTGTAATCTGGCCAGGATAGATTCGATTTTCGGGCACCTCAAAGCTGACACCGCCTGTTCCTCAACTTCTATTCCAGAGTCTTCGGCTACAATAGCAATGTAATGCTCGCATCTGTGGGATTCGGATTCAACTTCAATAAAGCGATAAAGATAGATCTATCTGTCAAATTGCTGGATAAAACCCTCCGAAATGCCAATGTTTATTGGCAATTTGACCTATTGAGACAAAGTACCGAAAAACATTTGCAATTTGACCTATACGCCTTAAAATATTCTATACACCGTTGAGAAATCTGCTTACTAAATTCCAATACATCATATTACAAAGACTGAACCCCTTACTCAATGTAAGGAAACCTGCCGCAGTCAGGTCTATCTAGGGTTATTTGAGGTTCGACTAATCATTCTTCTCCTCAACCAGACGTACTGAGCATCCTAATGCACGGGCTTCGACTTCTAGGCTCACTCTGTTTTCATCAAAACAGACTACGCAATCCAAATGCGCATATGGCCCTACCGTTGAGGGTGCCACCCAATAATAGCCTCCGGTTTTGGCAAAAAAGATATCCGTTCCCCAACGGTAGCCTGCTGCGGGAAGAAAGACAGCTCCCGCATTCTCCATTTTTGACCATTGGACTGAATCATAGACATTCTGCCGCCACCCGAACCCAGGCTTGAACTCACAGTCGGGCACTGGCACCCATTTGTCTGGCAAAAGTATCAGTCCCGTCACTCCCGATATCGTAGCCATCCCCATTTTTTTATTTGCCTCTATGCGTTGAAAAAAGAGATACTCCCACTCTTCTTTTGCAAGGGTACGCCAAAGCCCTCCGAGATTATACATGCCCCAATCATGGAACACCGCATAATCCTGGTTATCTGTACTTGTGATATTAGGACTGTCGCCTGTACCCCATCCAAACAAACCTCCATAGTCATATTGATTTGCTGTGAAACCATGCCCTCCAGGCTTCAAATTACCTGGGGCAAATCTCACTTTAGTGACTTCAGACACCGAGAACAATCCATCGCCCACTAACTCTTCACCTCCTATATTACCTGTGGAGTCATGGATATCACCTGATATGCTATTTTCTCTCTCACATGACACATACAATCCTACTATCAACGATAATAAAAAACTCAACACACAAATGTGTCTATACTTCCGACTATTTGTGTGTTGAGTCATAATAATATGTCAATTTCTGACTGACAAGTCCGAGAAGGCCCTATTGGCCAGAGGTATACTCCTCCCGATGAGCCCAGTGCTCGTTGAAGTCCTCGAGATTGCGCTTCAACAAGGTGGGGATGTCAAGGTGGTAGGGACAACGCTCTTTGCAGAGGCCGCATTCCACGCAGTCATTCACCTTCTGCATCTTCTCGTTAAACTCTTCGGTGAGATACACGCTGTAGGGGGCGCGACGCAAAAAGAGATACATGCGGTTGCAGCTCTCTATCTCAATACCTGCAGTGCAAGGCTGGCAGTAACCACAGCCACGACAGAAGTCGCCACACAGCTCCTTACGGTCTTTCTCAATGCGGGCGCGCATCTCGTCGTCAAGCACAGGCGGATTTTCTTGGAATGAAATAAACTCGTCCAACTCGCTTTCACGCTGTATGCCCCATATAGGCTCCACGTAGGGAAACTGAGCCAGATAGGCATAGGCTGTAGCAGCATGATTAATCAAGCCACCCGCCAAGCCTTTCATAGCGATAAAGCCCATATCGTGGTCGCGGCAACTCTCTGCCAAGGCATGCTCCTCCTCATTGGCGAGATAAGAGAAGGGGAACTGTAGTGTCTCATACAATCCACTCTCAATAGCCTCGCGGGCCACCGCCATACGGTGGTTAGTCAGGCCGATGTGGCGTATCTTCCCTTGCTGCTTGGCCTCAAGCATTGCCTCATACAGACCAGTGCCATCACCTGGTTTGGGACAGAAGGCTAAGTTATGGAACTGATAGAGGTCTATATAGTCTGTCTTCATCAGCCGCAGACTGGTCTCCAACTGCTGCCAAAAGTCTTCCACCTTAGTGGCACCCGTCTTGGTGCTGATAATCACTTTGTCGCGACGGTCACCAAAAGCGGCTCCAATTTTCTCCTCGCTGTCGGTATAGAAGCGGGCAGTGTCGAAATAATACATGCCATGGTCCAACGCTTTGTGGAGCAGATGGACAGTGTCGGCAAGCGAAATGCGCTGAATGGGCAAGGCTCCGAATCCGTTCTTCGGCACCACAAGTCCCGTGCGGCCTAAAGTAACTGTATCCATTTTCAAAAAAATAAAAGGAGAAAAACTAAAAACTAAAAGGCCTTGCCCCTGGCTAACACCTTTTAGTTTTTAGTTTTTACTTGATAGTTTATTATTTAATGTTCGGCTCTTCGAGACCGTAGCCCTTCTTCTTATCGACAGCTCTGAGGTATATCGAAATCAGCAGAGCTGCAATACCGAGAGCAGCCAACATCACCAATGCCATGGTGTAGTCGAGCTCATGGGCGGCAGTACCGGCCTCGTTGGTCTTGTTGAGCACAATACCGATAAGGGCGGGGAAGAGTCCCAGACCGATATTCTGAATCCAGAAGATAGCGGCATAAGCTGAACCGATAATCTTCTCGTCAACCAGCTTAGGCACAGAGGGCCAAAGGGCTGCGGGAACCAGTGAGAAACTTGCTCCCAACACGAGGATGGTGACGTATGCCACGATTGTGCCGCCCACTGCATTGCCCTTGAAGGCAGGCAGGATAAAGGCGAAGGTGAGGTGGCAAATCACAAGGAGGATGGAGCCAAGCATCAGCATCGATGCGGCCTTACCCTTGTGGTCCACATAGTTGCCAAGGATAGGAGTGATAGCCACAGCCAACAGCGGGAACACGGCAAAGATAGTTTCGGCAGTGCCACGCATATAACCCATGTAGCAATATACCACCAAGGCCACCACGGCCAGACCCATCAGACCAAACTTCAGGCCTTTCTTCTTCGAGAAATTGCTGGCGAATGCGCACACAGCAACAACGAGCATGATGATGTACTGTACGATAGTCACCGACTCACCAGCCCAATAGGTGCCTGGGGCGGCGGGGTTGAGCGTCAAGTTGCACTGCAACATGTTGACGGCATATTTCTGGAAGGGGAAGATGGCGCTATAGTAGAGCACGCAGAGCAGAGCCACCAGCCAGAATCCGAGGCTGGAGAAAATCTTGCCCAGGTCGCTGATCTTGAAGGGGTCGTCCTTCTCTTCGGCTTCGCCAGTCTGGCTGTCGAGTTTCTTATCCATGAAGAAATAGGTGATGAACATGATGAGGGCAATGCAGAGCAGCACCACACCGAATTTCACGGAGTTGTCAACATGTATTTCACCACCCAGTTTGGCAAAATAGGGCGAGAAAATCATGCAGGTAGCAACGCCCAAACGGGCCAAAGCCATCTCTGAACCCATTGCCAGAGCCGTCTCACGACCCTTAAACCATTTCACAATACCGCGGCTCACCGTGATACCGGCCATCTCGCAACCACAGCCAAACAGCATAAAGCCGCAGGCCGCCAGTTTGGCCGAAGCGGGCATCCCAGCTGCAAAGGGCAGGATGGCTCCGATAACCGGCAACTCGCCATTCCAATTCAAGTGGTTGGTGAACCAAGCCTCAGTACCCGTGCCGATAAAGGCATCGCTGACAGCATAATATTTAATAATACCGCCAATCAGCATCACTGCGCCTGAGAGCACGGCTGTGAATCTCACACCCATCTTGTCGAGAATGATACCCGCAAAGATAAGGAAGAACACATAAACATTGAGGAACACCTCGGCACCCTGCATACGGCCGAAGGCGGCGCTGTCCCAGCCCCGTTCGGTTTGCATAAAGTCTTTAATTGGGGACAGAATGTCCATAAAGATGTAGCTGCAAAACATGGCAAGTGCCAACAGCAACAGCGCAATCCATCGCATGGCAGCACTGTCTCGTAGAGTTTTAACTGTTTCTGTCATAGTATAACTATTTTAAATTTGTGTTTTTTCTCAAATGAGGGTGCAAAGATACGAATATTTTTTGTATTTTTGCAAATCCAAACAAACAAAACTACTTTTTTACAATAAGTAACAATTAAAATTATAACTTTACTACCCCTCACTTGAACCCTATTATTGAAGATATTAAATGAACATTCATCCCGACACACTATCCTTTTTCGACGACTTGATGGTCAACAACAACCGCGATTGGTTCAACGACAACAAGTCGCGCTGGACAGCCATCCGCGACCAGTTTGTCGAACTCACGCAGGCTCTTATCGATGTGATGACACCCCTTGACCCTGCACTCGGCAACCTACAGGCCAAGCAATGCGTCTACCGCATCTATCGCGACTTGCGTTTCACTACCGACAAACGTCCCTACAAGACCCACATCGCCTGCTTCCTCCCTGTCGGGGGCGACCGTACGCAATGTGTTCCCGGCTATTATCTGCAGCTAGGACAGGGCGATTACGGTCTCGAGGGAGGTTGCTCCCTCGGTGGCGGCATCTTCATGCCCTCGCCCTCACAGCTCGCCGCCATACGGCAGGAGATATTCTACTGCCCCGACGAGTTTAAGGCCATCCTTGCCCAAAAGAACTATCACCGCTACTATGGCGACAGCTTCTTCACCAGCCGCAAGCTCAGCCGTCCGCCCAAAGGCTATCCCGCCGACTGGCCCGACATCGACCTACTCAAATACCGCGACTACTGCAGCATGCACACCATGCCCAAGAAGTTGATTGGTTCCGACCAGTTCTTCGACCATGTCATCAAGGTGTGGAAGGCTACCGTCCCCCTCAACCTCTTCATCGAACGCGCCCTAGGAATGGACCAAACCTAATCCTCCATGCCCAAAAAACTTGTCCTGCCCCTACTGCTCGCCCTGTCTTGCTGCCGGATCTTCGCACAGACCGATCCGTCCGACAGCATTGCCGCCCTGTCGTCCTGTCCTAGCGTCTACGACCTTTTCAACAACCCTACACGAATCAGAGCCACCACCGGAACCTACTACAACCCCGACACACTTACACCATCTATTGACTCCCTCCTCAACCTCTACAACCCTTGGTGGGAGTTCGAATACTGCAGACACAGCAAACACCTGCTCATCACCGACACCAACTATACCGACCCCTACATCCCTTCACTCCGCACTATTCCCTCAGGCGAGACTGCCTCCATGCGTCTGGGCGACCTATACTTAGGAGGCTCCAGCCAACGCATTTCGTTCCTCTACCATGTCGACACTACGGTCAGCGATATGCTAATTCTCAAATACGCCGCTGTTCTTGAAGTGCCCAATCATGATTTCTACGAGCAGCCAAAATTCACTTTCCAAACACTCGACTCCGCAGGAAATGAAATCGACTCCCTCTGCTATTCTGCCATCTTTATCGCCGACTCCTCGCTAGGGTGGCTGGAGGACACCATCGATGATTATTCTTCTCATTACAGGGCAGCCGTTTTATGGAAACCTTGGACCACCGTAGGAATAAGACTCAACGACGTACACGGGCAGACCATCCGCATCGTACTCACCACCTACGACTGCTTACAGGCTGGTCATTTTGGCTACGCCTATTTCACCCTTGGGTGTAGCCTCTTCGGCATCGTGCCTGACTATTGCGGCACGCCCGACACCTTCGCCTTCCATGCCCCCGAGGGTTTCAACTACACATGGTATTCACCATCCAACCCCGACAGCATCCTCTCCACTTCACGCCACCTTTACACCACCACCCCCGGCACCTACACCTGCCGCATACACTTCATCGGCGCCCCCATCGGCACCGACTGCTACACTGAGATGAACTGCTACACTAAAGAGGCCTTTCCCAGAGCCGAACTCAGCCTTGACACACTCGACACGGTAGAATGCGACGTACGCTTCCTCTTACATAGTCACAATCATATCTTTCTCGTCGAAAATGGGGATACTACCCACACCAACCTCCCTAGCCACACCCGCTGGATTCTTGACGACATCGACACCCTCGATGACCTCAACCCTATCATCACCCTCGACAGCGGACTGCACAAAGTGATGCTCCTAGCCTATCTGGGGCAGGACGATTGCTTCGATACGATTACTCAGTGGCTACAAGTCGGCAGCTTCTGCCACTGCCACGACACCATTCACGACACCATCGTCCAAAACGCCCTCCCTTGGCAAGCCCTTGGCCAAACTTTCTACACCGAGACCGACACCGTCATCTTTCACCAGGGCAGCCACGAATGGGTCGACGGCGTGGTGGGCTGCGACAGCATCTACGACTACCACCTCCGCATCTGGCCCAACCTCACCGACACCATTCTCTATTATCTTTGTCCCGACAACCTACCCTTCACTCTCAATGGCCACCAGCTTTCTACCGAAGGCTGTACACCTATCGACACCCTCCTCGGCTCGCACGGTGAAGATAGCACCGTGGTGGCCTGCCTCCACATTCTCCCCACCTCCGATACCACCCTCAACGACACCATCGTCGACACCCAGCTGCCATGGCCCTTCCTCGACAGCCTCTTCACCGACTCTGTCACCGACTGCATCTTCCACCTCTACAACGAGGCTGGCTGCGACAGCACCATACACTACAACCTCCACATCTACTGGAACGGCGACCATTGCGACACCTCTCTCTCCTACCCCAACGTCGTCACCCCCAACGGCGACGGTGTGAACGACCGTTTTGTCATAGGCGGCCTCTTAGAGAACAACTGTTTCAAATACAACGAACTCACCATCTATAACCGCTATGGACGCATGGTCTACCACCGCCGCAACATACATGACGAAAACGACTGGTGGGCACCCAACAAGCACACTCCCGCCGACACCTACTTCTACTACTTCAAAGCCCACGGCATCAACATCTGGACCCAGCACCGCGGTGTAATCGTCCTTCTTCGCGACAAATAACCGCAATCACACCCAAATTAGGAACAAACACTTTTTAGTTTTTACTTTATACCTTTTAGCTTAATCATGCTAGCACTCGTCACTGGAGCCACCTCGGGCATGGGCCTGGAATACTGCCACCAGCTGGCAGCCATGGGGCACGACCTCATCCTTGTCTCCAACCAGCAGAACCTACTCGACACCTTGCCCCAACAATTGTCAAATCAATACAACATCCGTGCATTCGGACACTACCAAGACCTTGCCTTGCCCGATGCTGCCCGGCAACTCTACGACTGGTGCCATCGGCAAGGCTTGCAGATAGACATCCTTATCAACAATGCCGGCATGTTTTTCTTCCACGAACTCACGCCCGACTACGCCGACCGTTCAGAAGCTATGCTAGCTCTCCACGTGCTCACTCCCACCCGACTCTGTGCCCTCTTTGGCGAGAATATGAAACGCCGCCGCCAAGGCTACATCCTCAACGTTTCCAGCCTCACCGCGCAAATCCCCGCTCCGGGCATCACCCTCTATGCCGCCACCAAGGCCTATCTCAAGAGCTACTCCAAGTCGCTCTACTTCGAGATGCGCCCCTATGGAGTTGGGGTCACCACCGTCCTGCCCGCCGCCGTTGCCACTCCACTTTACAACCTCAACCCCAAGACACAATCCCTCCTCACCCGCCTCGGCATCATCCGCACTCCCCAGTGGCTTGTTCGCCGCGCCCTACGTGGCATGTTCCACCACCGCCACTACGTCAAACCCGGAGCTATGAACTACCTCGTCCCCCTCTTGGTAAACCTCCTCCCCAACCGCCTCGAAACCCGCATCTGGCAAAAACTGACAAAACAAATGGCTGCAAAATCTTAATTTTTAATTCTTAATTTTTAATTTCCATGGTCTTCATCGTCACAGGAGCCACCGGAGCCATCGGTTCCTCTGCAGTAGAACAACTTCGCGCTCTCGGCCATACCGTCATCGGCACCTCCCGCCGTGCCGAGCACGAAGGCTTCCGCCCGCTCGACATCAGTTCCCCTCAATCCGTCGAAGCCTTTGTCCAAAGCCTCGAAGACGACCACATCCGCATCGACGGCCTCCTCAACAATGCCGGCACCATGCTTCGCAAATACGAGACCACCCCCGAAGGATTCGAACGCACCCTGGCCACCAACTACCTCGGTACCTACCACCTCACCCGTCGGCTTCTGCCCCTGATGAACCCGGGAACCCATGTGGTGTGCACAATCTCTCTCTCCTGTTACGTTGCCCGCCTCGACTGCAATCTCTTCCAACCCGACCCCGCCCACTACAGCCAAGTGAAAACCTATGCCAACAGCAAGATGGCAGTAATGCTCTTTGCCGAAGAGCTGCACCGCCGCCATGGCGACCACCTCACCGTCCATGTCAGCGACCCCGGCATTGTCAACAGCCGTATGATACATCTCGACCGTTGGTTCGATTCCCTTGCCGACCTCATCTTCCGTCCCTTCTGCAAGAGTCCCAAGCAAGGGGCAAAACCCGCCATCAACGCCCTGTTGCACCCCGCCGACGAAAGCAACCCCCTACTCCTCTTCCGAGGCGACCGCCACCGCGCTATTCCCCACCGCTGGGAGCAACCCGAAATGGCAAAATGGCTTTGGGACGAGACCAGCAAGCGCCTCCAACTATAGCCTTCCCCCGCTTTCCCCCAACCAGCCGCACCACTATTCTGCGCCTCTGTCTGCACACCATCGTGGCAACCCTTATATCTTTCCCCTCTTCACCTACCAATACCCCCTGTCCACCCAATCATCAAAACCCTCTCGGCTCCCCTTGTTCCTACAATGGTTCCATACTGCCTATACCCCTTCCTCAATCCTTCATCCTTCCTTAATCGGTCCATCTTCGTCTCTATATGCGAAATTAATACGGCAACATATTGATACACAACATATTAAGAAATATACACACAAAAAGACAAGACATGGGGAATACTAAAAAAAGTGCCCGACCGTAGTCGAGCACTTTTTTTAAGTAAGTTAGATATCTGTATATATTAGTTGAGTTTATAACGGATACCGAGAGCAAGGCCCCAGCCAAAGTTGTTCACGCAATGATCGGGCAGAACGAACTCGTATTCGGGACGAATATCAAGGGTAAACTGGAAGGGGATTTCGCTGAAGTTAGCTTCGAGACCAACCTGACCGGCGACGGCAACACCAACACCGTGGTTCACGCAATAGCTCACCTTCACACCGGGACCGGCAAACCAGCCCAGCCAATCGGTGATGCTACCAGTCCACTGATAGACACCTGCCAGATAGAAGAAGTTGGACTCGGATTTCAGTCTCATACCCAGGTCGAATTCAAGACGGTTAGCACTCAGACCTTTCTGATAGGAAACCTCTGCGCCATAGCTGGAACCACCACCGAAGCGGAGACCGATAGCATCCTGTGCATTAGCTGCGATACCGAAGGCGAAGACTGCCACGAGAAGTACAAAAATTTTCTTCATAATGTAATTGATTTTAAATTTGTTAATAAATGAATTGTCTTGTTTTTTAACTTGTCTTTAAAATGCAAAGATACTATTTTTTTTCGGATTGGAAGAGGAAAAATGCATTTTAACATTCTCCATATCGGGAAAAAGTAGTAATTTTGCAGTTTGAAAAATACTATATAACGATGAATATCCATATTGTCCAACACGACATAACTACCAACAATCCAGAAGAGAACATGCGCTGGATAGTTGAGGAATTGAACAAACCCGAAAGCCGCGAGGCACTGCTTACCGTATTTCCGGCCTGCACATTGTGCGGCTATCCACAATACGGGTCGGTGGCTTATACCGACTTGCAGAAACGCGCCCAAGCCTGCTTGCAGGAGCTGATTCAGATGTCTGAGCACCGCGCCTTCCTGATTGGCATGCCCCTGCAGATTCAGGACAAAGGGCTGTGCAACGCCATCGTGTTTGTGCAGAATTGTGCCGTGAGGGGCATTATCACCAAGAAGTACCTCGCTCCCGACGAGCAGAAATACTTTGTCCGCGGTGAGGGTATACAGGTAATCCAATACCAAGAGCAGCAGATAGCCATCGGCTTCTACGAGGATCTGAAGGAGCTAACCAAGTCGCATACCGACCAACCCGACATTGTGATATGCTGCGGCTGCAACGTGTTTGACTACAACAAGCCCTACCGCATACGCTACCGCATGCACAAGATAGTGGAGAACCTGAACGCCTCTCTGGTGTTTGTGAACCGCATCGGAGGCGAGGGCTGCTACCTCTATGCCGGCGGCAGCTTGGCTATGAATGCAGCAGGTACGGTGCTGTGCCAATTCCCCTATTTCGAGGAGCACGCCCAGTGTGTGGACATGCAGCTGATGGAGGAATGCCCCGATGAGAAACCCGAGGCGGTGGAGCTGGTGTACCAGGCACTGGTGATGGGCGTGCGCGACTACTTCCGCAAGAACGGACTGCAGCGCGCCGTGCTGGGCCTTTCGGGCGGAATGGACAGCGCCATGGTCTGCGTCATTGCCGCCGATGCGTTGGGCGCAGAGAATGTCCACGGGTTGCTGATGCCATCGCAATATAGCACCGACCACAGCGTGAAGGACGCCGTAGACTTGGCCAACAACCTAGGTGTGAGCTACGACATCGTTCCCATCAAGCCGATGTTCGACACCCTTCGAGAATGCATGAAGCCGGTATTTGGCGACCGCCCCGAGGATGTGACCGAAGAAAATATGCAGGCGCGCATACGCGGTACTATAGTAATGAGCTATGCCAACAAATACAGTGCCATGGCATTGAACACAACCAATAAGTCGGAGGCCGCCATGGGTTATGGAACCCTTTATGGCGACAGTTGTGGTGGCTTGAGCGTTATCGGCGACCTGTATAAGACCGAAGTGTACGAACTGGCAGAGTATATCAACCGTGACGGGGTACGAATCCCCATCAACACCATACAGAAGCCCCCTTCAGCAGAGCTGCGCCCCGGACAGAAAGACACCGACTCGCTGCCCGACTACAGCGTGCTGGACGCCATACTGAACCTACACATCGAGGAGCAGATGTGCCTCGACGAAATAGTTGCAGAGGGCTATGATGCCGACCTAGTGGCGATGGTGCTGCGCAAAGTGCGCATCAACGAATGGAAGCGGCTGCAGTTTGCCCCTGTGCTGAAGGTGTCGCCCATGAGCTTCGGGCTGGACAGACGGGTGCCGGTGAGCTAAACACTAGAATAGCTAGCTAGTAAGACTAGTATGACTAGTACTACTAGTAAAACTAGTATAACTAGAATCTTATGAATAGAAATCCCCAGATAGACCTGGCGGAACGCTATGTGAACGAGACGGGCATTTCGCTGTTCCTCACCGGTAAGGCTGGGACGGGGAAGACCACTTTCCTGCGCCACATCGACGCCCATTGCCACAAACGCCACGTGGTGGTAGCTCCGACAGGGGTCGCCGCCGTGAACGCCGGCGGGGTGACGATACATAGTTTCTTCCAACTGCCCTTTTGTCCCTACCTGCCTGACATTCCCGAACTGGTAACTGAATACCAAATGCCCGAGCAGCAGCGCCAGCTGCGCAAGAGCAAGATAGACATCATCCGGACGCTAGACCTGCTTATCATTGACGAGATAAGCATGGTTCGCGCCGACCTGCTCGACGCCATTGATGCCACCCTGCGACGCTATCGGCGCAACAGCCGCCCCTTTGGAGGAGTTCAACTATTGCTAATAGGCGACGTGCAACAGTTGGCCCCTGTGGTCACCGAAGAGGAACGCCCCTTCATGGAGCGCGTCTATCCCTCCCCTTTCTTTTTTCACAGCAAAGCCTTACAACGGTTACACTATATCACCATCCAACTCACCACTATCTACCGACAACAGGACAGCGCCTTTGTGCAACTGCTGAACAACATCCGCGACAACCGTTTCGACGAGGCCACGCTGGCGGCGCTTAACAGCCGTGTAAATTCTCACCCAAAAGGAGATGCTTCGGAACCCATCCTGCTCACCACCCACAACTACCAAGCCGACCAAGTGAATCAGCAACGACTAGCAGCCTTGACAACGCAGGCCTTCACCCTAAATGCCACAGTGGAAGGCAACTTCCCCGACAGCTCGGCACCGACTGATAGGGCGCTAGTGTTGAAACCCGGCACGCAGGTGATGTTTGTGAAGAACGACAGCAGTGGCTCTCACCGCTACTACAACGGCAAGATTGGCACCGTAAGGGGATTGCAGACAAACGACGAAGGCGAGAAGGTGGTCGTGGTCGATACAGAGGAGGGTGAGAGTGTTTATGTGACACCCGAAAGATGGGAGAACATACGCTACGACATAGACCCCACCGACAACCAAATCAAGCAGTCAATTGACGGCATATTTGTACAATACCCACTCAAGACCGCCTGGGCGATTACCATACACAAGGCGCAGGGTCTGACATTCGACCGCGTGCAGGTGGATGCCGCCCACGCCTTTACCTACGGGCAAATATACGTAGCCCTGAGTCGATGCCGCAGTCTGGAAGGGCTGACGCTACTATCCCCTATTTCACCACACAAAGCGTTCGACAGCCACGACATAGCCGAGTTCAACAACACGCTCACCACACCCCAACAGGCTGCTGCCGAGCTAGACAGCTACCGTACGCAGTACTACTACGACCAGCTGTTCGAGCTGTTCGACTTCAGCGGCATACAACATGCGGTGGATGCATTGGACCGCCTGCTGCAAGAGCACCTGCACAACACCTACCCCCAGCAGGCTGCCCTGCTCACCGAGCAGGTATGCCCGCTGGTCGGCAACCTCGCCTCAGTTTCGGAGCGGTTCCGCCGTCAGCTCGTGAGCATCAGCCAGATGCCCGAGGCAGATGGCAAGCCCTTACTGGCTGAACGGATAAAGAAAGCCACCACCTATTACATCGAACAATGTTCAATCCTAGGCAATAAGGTGCTGCCGATACTCGACTTGGTGACTGACAACAAGGAAGTGGCCAAACGCCTTGCCGACATAGGAGAGCGGTTCCGGACAGCCTTCTACCTCAAAGAGGCAGCGCTGAAACTGGTACATGAGAAAGGATTCGACATAGCGGCCTACCAGAAATGCAAGGTGGACTTCGTCCTTGAGAAGCCCAAAAAGAAAAAAAGCATCAAGGTGGAAGAGACCTACGCCGACATCAAGAACCCCAAACTCATCAAAATACTCACCAAATGGCGCACCACCCATGCCAAAGAAGATGGGATTCCTGCATACGTTGTCCTCACACAGAAGAGCCTGCTCGCCATTGCCGACCAGCTGCCACGCGACCGCAAGTCATTGCTCAAGATACACGGCATAGGGGCGGCAAAGGTGAACCTCTATGGTGCAGAAATCATCCAAATGGTAGAGGACTACTGCTACGACATGGAGCACCCAAAGGAACCGGCCTTCCAACAGGCGGCACGTCTCTTTGCCGAGGGCAAAAGCGTGGAAGATGTGGCTGGCGAAATGCTCAGAGCTGTTTCTACAGTGGAGGGATACCTCATAACAGCTGTGGAGAAAGGGACACTTGACCCCGACCTAATCATCGATTCCCAACAGCAGGACGAGATACTCAGCTACATGCTAGAGCACCCAGAACTGACTGCCCTCAAGCCAGTCTATGAACATTTCGAAGGGCGGTACGGCTATCTCCAATTGCGGGTTGCCCGCATCCTTTCGCACGACATAGAGCCGTCATAGCTCCACGGCTTTCAGTTCCCGTCTGGCACGCGAGACGGACATGAGGTTGAAATGCCACCACTCGGAGTTCAGCGTAAGGAGTCCCTGCTGCCGCATCACTTGGCGCAGCAAGCGGCGGTTGTCATACTCCTCCTTTGTTATTTTCCCAGTAGCAAGAAGGTTGTCCTCGTTGTCGATATGGGATTCAGGGCCGAAATGGTCGAAAGCCGACCCCATGGGAAGCCAGTTGCCTTGGTGGTCGACCAAAGTCACGTCCACCGCAGCACCATAGTTGTGCATTCCTGGGCCCTTCTTGGGATTGGCGACATAGCGGTTTCGAGGGGTTCCAGCCACCACATGAAACATCTGGTATTGCACCGAGAGTGGCCGAGCGGCATCAAGAATAAGCAGGTCGAGATCGGGACGCTCTTGATGCAACGCCTGTTGCGCAGCCGCCACCTTTTCCGCCATCGTTGGATGAAGCAACGCCCTGTGGATATCGGCATACATCACACGACCTAGGAAATTATCTTCAGTGGCATAGACCAGATGCACCCGGATTGTAGGATCAAGTGCCTGCACATCGACCAATCCGAAGGTAAGTAGACGTTGTTCCGTAGCCGTATAGCGTACCCTCATGCAATGGGTAGTCACAAAGTCGGTGTCGCACAACTCAATTTCTGCAACAGCCACCTCCTTCCTACCTCCGCAGGCAAGAAAAAATAGGACAGCCATACCCAAAACAAGTCGCTTCATACCATTGTACTAACGCATGTAATGCCTATTTATTGCCCAGAAAAAGTTGTAGATTATAGAAAAAAAAGTACCTTTGCAATTTGAATCCATCCTAATTCCATCTGCCTTATGAACGACATTATAAAACAACTATGCAACACTGGCGAGCTAGTTGAGCTCTATACCAACCGCGAAGACTACGACAAATTCGGCGTAGGATACATAACAGCGTGTACCGACAACGAATATTTGGTGCACAACTTTGACGATAAGGACCTTGACGACGGATACTATGTGATGCACAACGATGCTACTTATATTATCCAGCATCATACTATATATCTTAAGAATATGCTCCAATTTATCAAGCCAAAGCCCGACAAATACGACCTTCCAAAAGGTTATTGGCCCGAGCTGGACCTATACCACGTAGTGTTCAACCTCTGCCAACAGAAACAGCTGATAGCGGTCGTAAGGCTGTACAACGGCTTTGAATGCTTCGGCTGGGTGAAGAGTTTCAACGACGAGATGTTAGAGATTGACCGGGTGGACGGAGACGGCATGCCCGACGGCACTACCATTCTACGCATGGAAGACATCAAGATGGCCGGCTTCGGCGGCATAGAAGAGAATCGCCGCACAAAACTGGAAGCAAACAGGACCCGATAGCACCCAATCCTGATAGAAATACTATCCGAAACAAAAAAGGCGGTCTTTTAAAACCGTCTTTTCTTTGTTTGTACCCGGGGTGGGTATCGAACCCACACGTCCTTGCGGACAGCAGATTTTGAGTCTACCGCGTCTACCATTCCGCCACCCGGGCAGGGTCATTTCGTCTCTCGAAATCGGGTGCAAAAGTACTACTTTTTTTGCACATAGCAAATATTTTTTTTAGGAAGAGGCATTATGTTGAAAAAAAGTCGTATCTTTGCACTCTCAAAATCAACAACCAATGGGCGAAAAAAATTCTGATAAAGTATTCATTTTTGCAGGCCGTGCAACTGAAAATTTGGCCCGCAGAGTAGCCGATATTTACGGTATTCCACTGGGAAATTCTACGATTTTTCAGTATGCCGATGGCGAATTTCAACCTTCATACGAAGAAACTATCAGGGGTGGTATCGTGTTCATCATCCAGTCCACTATTCCACCAGCCGACAACCTTCTTGAATTACTTATGATGATTGATGCCGCTCGGCGTGCCTCGGCAGAGAAGATCATTGCCGTGATTCCTTACTATGGCTTTGCCCGTCAGGATAGGAAGGATAAGCCGCACGTGCCTATCGCCTCGAAACTGATTGCCGACATGATTCAAGTGGCTGGTGTTGACCGAGTGATTTGCATGGACCTCCACGCTGATCAGATTCAGGGCTTCTTCAATATTCCAGTCGACCACCTGTATGGCTCCTCATTGTTTATGCCCTATATTCGTGAGAAATTCGACATTGACGAGGTGATGTTCGCCAGCCCCGACATGGGTGGTAGCAAGCGCGCCGGAATGTATGCCAAGACGCTCAACAACAGCTTTGTAATCTGCTACAAACACCGCAATAAGCCCAACGAGATTGGAGAGATGCGCCTTATCGGCGACGTGAAGGACAAACATGTCATCCTGCTTGACGACATTATTGATACTGGCAGCACCATCTGTAAGGCCGCCGGCATCATTATGGAGAACGGTGCCAAGAGTGTCCGTGCCATGATTACTCACCCCGTGCTGAGTGGCAATGCCATCGAGAAGGTGGAGAACTCAGCACTGGAAGAACTTGTGACCACTGACACCATCCCCATGAAGCGTGAAAGCAGCAAAATACACGTACTCAGCTGCGACTGGTTGCTGGCTGAGGCTATCCGCCGCGTGGTAAACTTCGAAAGTCTCGACAACCTGTATGAAACCACCCTCCACCACAAGGGCGTTATACACAGAATGTAGCGACGGACATCCGCTAATAATTAATCCTGCATACATTTTATAATAAAACATATTTATTAACCCGGGGCCAAGCCCCACATAACAAAACACAAACAAATGAGAATAGTATCATTGAGCGGTTCTCTCCGTGAGAACGTAGGGAAAAAGAATGCTAAGGCTCTGCGTCGTGAAGACAAAGTTCCGTGCGTCATGTATGGCAAAGGTATGCAATACCTTTTTGCAGTTCCTCAGACCGAATTCCAGCGCATCCTCTTCAACCCCGAACCCTGCTTTGTCGAGATCGACCTGGGTGGTGAGAAGCATCGCGCCATGCTGAAGGACATCGATTTCCACCCTGTGACCGAAATCGTGTACCACTGCGACTTCTACGAACTGAGCGATGACAAGCCCATCGTCATGTCCATCCCCGTGCACACCACCGGCACTTCGGTTGGCGTTATGAAGGGCGGCAAACTGGCTTACAAACAGAAGAGACTCAATGTCAAGGCTCTGCCCGCCAACATGCCCAACGAAATCCTTATCGACATCACGAACCTCGATGTTGCCCAGCGCTGCAAGGTGCAGGACATCGCCACCGAAAACTACGAAATCCTCAATCCTAAGAGCAGTGAGGTCGTCGTTATCAACAGCACTCGTGCTGCTGCTACCGGTGCCAACGAGGTTGTCGAAGCCGAATAACCTTATTACTAACTAGAAGGTAAAAACTAAAAACTAAAAACCTTGGTCGGCAACTGCTGCAACCAGTTTTTAGTTTTTAGTTTTTTCTTTTTACTTTTCTCCTCATGCACAAAGCAGGATTCGTCAACATCATAGGCAACCCCAACGTGGGCAAGTCCACCCTTATGAACGCCCTCGTAGGCGAGAAACTGAGTATTATCACCAGTAAGGCACAGACCACCCGTCACCGCATAATGGGCATCGTGAATGGTGAAGATTTCCAGATTGTCTATACCGACACCCCCGGAATCGTCAATCCCCACTACAAACTGCACGAGCAGATGATGCACTTTGTCAACAGCGCCTTGGAAGATGCCGACCTCTTCCTGCTTGTCACTGAGATAGGCGAGACTTTCAAAAACCAGGAGGTTCTGGCTAAGATCATCCGTTCCAACACGCCTGTCATCCTAGTCATCAACAAAATTGACCTCAGCGACCAACAGACCATTCGCGACAAAATGGCCTATTGGCAGAGCCAAATACCTCGAGCCATAATTGTCCCCGCCTCGGCCACAGAGAGATTCAACATCGACACCATCTTTGACCACATCATAGAGCAGCTGCCCGAGAACCCACCCTATTTTCCCAAAGACGAGCTCACCGACCGCTCCATGAGGTTCTTCGTCAGCGAGATTATCCGAGAGAAACTGTTACTCTACTACCAAAAAGAGATACCCTACAGCTGCGAGGTGGCTGTAGAAAGCTATGAGGAGAAAGATGGCATCGACAACATCCGCGCCATCATCTTCGTAGAACGCGAGTCTCAGCGGGCTATCCTCATTGGCCACAAGGGCATGTCTATCAAGAAAGTCGGCATCGAAGCCCGTAAGGACATTGAAGAATTCACTGGCAAGAAGTGCTTTCTTAACCTTTATATCAAAGTCCTCAAAGATTGGCGCAACAGCGACCGCGCCCTCCGCCAATTTGGCTACGAGACAGACTAACCAGCCTCACAACTACACATTCCCCTCTCTATGAGCCTGCACCCTCAGGTTCATTTTTTTTCGCTCTTATGCAACATATGACTGATTTTTGCCAAATAGTATCCATGTCGCGTCTCTTCGAGACGCTTGAAAAGAAGGTGTTTCATAACCCCACACTGCGGAACCTAACGGTTCCTTGTATGGGGTTATTGAGATTCAGCCTTCGAGGCTGTTGAAAAATCAGTCAGATATATCATAAGAGCCATTTTTTTTACAGCATCATTCAGTCCATAAAAAAACCGCGATACCCTCTTGAGCATCGCGGTTATTATTGGTTAGTGTATGAACTAGAAGTATTTGATATCCCTCTCAACAATATAGGTGGGGATTTTCTTGTCGTTCTCTAGCACATATTCGTAGCGGGTCACCCAGTTGCCCTCCTCATCATAGCGATACTCATAGAGAGTAATCGTCAACTCAGGCTCGTTGGGATCCTCATAATAGTCATACAAGGTAGAGCTGACAGGCTCATTATGCTCGTCATATTCATAACGAATTTCCTGTACCTTGTCGCCCTTACCATTGAACACCACCGTCTTAAAGATGTTATCATTCTCGCCATAGATATACATCTCACGGCGGAAGACATTGTTCGCGTGGTCATTATAACTCAACTGGCTCAGGCGGCCTTGGGCATCGTACTTATATAGCACGCGGCTTTCAATCTGACGCTCTTCGTCCTCCACATACACCTCAGTGAGAATCAAATCGGCATCGTAAAGATAATAGGTGCGCCCAATCACATTCTCTTCGGGGTCAAGGATATGCTCTAGCGTCACCAGACCGAAGTCATCATGCTTATATCGAGTTCTGAAAATCATATCCTCTTCATTTGAGAGGTATGACTGGCTTCTGCGCTGTCCTTTCTGGTTATAAACTGTCTTGAGGCGTTCCATAATGCTACCACGGCCGGCATCGTTGGCTCGTCCATCGGCCTCATACATCACCGAGAGCACATCGTGCACCTCACCATGCAGTCCGTCGCGTTGGCAGTCGGATAGCTGGTCGGGCATACGCTGATCCACCTTCTTCGGAGCATCGGGGCGGCGCGGCACGGCTTGATTGGGTCGATCGTTAATTCGCCCGCGCAAATTATCGTTGTTTTGGGCCATCAAACAGCCTGCCAAACCCAAGAATACAACCAGTGACAGAAAATGCTTACTTTTCATAACCAATTATACAATAATGTATTATACCTACTTTAAGATGTTTTTTTACCTATTTTTGAAAGTTCAAAGTTACAAAAAAAAACGGAAATGGGGAAAATTTAGTATCTTTGCAAACCAAAAAAAATAAAAAAAACACCTTGGAGACTATCATTCTTACCTGTTTTCTAGCCTATACGGCCCTACTCTTCCTCATCATGTGGCTCTCTTCGCGCAAGAGTTCCGACAACGACACTTTTTTCCGAGGCCAGCGCAAGTCACCTTGGTTTGTCGTAGCCTATGGCATGATCGGTGCCTCCCTCTCAGGGGTCACTTTTATGTCTGTCCCTGGTGGGGTATACTATGGGCAGTTCACCTATATGCCCTTGGTCTTTGGCTATGTATTAGGCTACGTTGTCATAGCCCTAGTGCTGTTACCCCTCTACTATAGGCTTAATCTCACCTCCATATACACTTATCTCAACCAACGCTTTGGCAAAGCCTCTGAGAAGACAGGGGCCGCCTTCTTCATCATCTCCCGACTCATGGGATCGGCGCTGCGCATGTATCTGGTCGTATTTGTGCTATACGAATTCGTCTTCCGTTCCTGGGGGATTCCCTTTTGGGTTCCTGCGGTCATCTTCATAGCCATCATCCTACTCTACACCTTCCGGGGTGGCGTAAAGACCGTGGTCTGGACCGATACTCTACAGACCACTTTCCTTATCCTGGCCGCTGTCGTCACCGTCGTCGCTATCCTCAATCAACTCGACATCACCTTACCGCAACTATTACGGCGTTCTTCTGAAGCGGGTTACACCCGCGTGTTTGAGACTGATCCTACTGCTAGCAAATACTATTGGAAACAAATTGTTAGCGGCATGTTCATCACTATTACGATGACCGGTCTCGACCAAGACATGATGCAGAAAAATCTCACCTGCAAATCACTCCGCTCCGCCCAAAAGAACGTCCTCACCTCCAGTCTGCTTTTTATCATTGTCAACATCATATTCCTCTCACTGGGTGCCGCCCTCATCGCATACTGCCAGACGAGTGGTTTTCCCCTGCCGACCAACGAGGCGGGTATGGTTGTTGGCGACAAGATATTCCCTTCCGTGGCATTCCATATCAGCACCTTCACGGCCGTCGTATTCCTACTCGGCATGGTGGCTGCTGGATATTCTAGTGCCGACGGCACCCTTACAGCCCTCACCACCACTTTCTGCTACAATTTCCTCCACTTTGGCAAAGACGAACAGGAATCATCTGACAACCAACAACAGCAGTTACGGACACGCCGCATAGTCCATGTCGGTTTCGCACTCGTCTATCTGCTAGTCATCATCGCCTTCCGACCCTTCCACAACCAGTCACTTATTGACACTCTCTTCGACATAGCCGGTTTCACCTACGGTCCTTTGCTCGGTCTTTACACTTTCGGACTTTTTACTCACCGCAAAGTCCGTGACCGATGGGTGCCAGCCATAGCCATGCTCTCCCCTATCATCTGCTATATCCTTAAAATATACATACCCCAGTGGACTGGCTACCACTTTGGCTTTGAGATACTCCTCCTCAACGGACTCATCACATTCATTGGCCTATTATTAATCAGACAAAAATCAACGACATGAAATACCTTTTACCCATCCTAGTAGCATCCATGCTCCTAACCAGCTGCTACACCGTCACCCCCATCAACAACGACTCAGGCAACGCCAACGGAGGCGGAATATTCTATGCGCTGCCTTTCACCCAGATATGTGTTGATGTCACCTATCAATATTATGACCTAAGCGAAGCCATCTTCAGCCAGTATGCCTCCGAGATGTTGGCTTTAGACAACTTCGACGTAGAACGCCCCTATCGCATCAAGGACATTCAGACCTCATACAACGTCACCGCTGACCCCGACCACTACTATTTTATCACCCCTAATGGAATCTCTGTACAGGTCGACAGCCGACAGCTGCTCCGAGCCATAGGACTCTCACCGCAGGAGGCCGCATCGGCTCTTGCCAGCGTTGCCACTCCTACCGATACCTCCAATCGTCCCACACCGTCCGATGCCAAACTGGTATTGCACAATGCCACTGCAGACAAGATGCTCCCCACCTATAATCTCTACGACCGCACCGATACCTTCTACGTCCGTGGCGACCGCCCTGGCAACCCCACCGGAACCTCCACCAAGAAGGCCCCCCGTTCCCTTCGCCAGCGTGCCCAGGCTGCAGCTGAGGAATTTGCCGAACTTGAAGACAGCCGAGCCGACATCACTGTTTCCGACCGCTATACTCCCGAAGGCAAGACTCAAATGCTTCGCCAAATAGAAGAACGCCAAGCCCAGATTCTCACTCAGTTCATTGGCAAACCAATCACCGAAACCGCCCATTTCTTCCTCCAGCCCAACCTAACGGGCAAAAGCAACGACACCCTCCAGCAGACGGTACTCTTCTACTTCTCGCGTGCCGAAGGTATCTGCGAAAGTGACGACTACGACGCCCTTCCTGTCACCTGCACCCTCCGTCCCGACCAATCTATCAAATACGTTCGTCAATATAGCCGCCCACATAAAAGCATCCTCCCTTGGCGCAACCACAACTTCAAATACCGCCTCCCCTCCCAAGCCCTGTTATCGCTCCAGTGCGAACTCTTCGACTACCAGGTAACCCTCCCCGTGGCCCAGTTTGGTGCCATCATCGACCTACCCCACAACCACTTCAAAGCCCTCTTCGATCCCACCAGCGGTGCTATCATCTACTATGAGAATTGAAAGTTGAAAAATGAAAATTGAAATCTCGCGGGAGCAGGTATTTCTATTCTTTCATTTTCAACCAATTTCATTTTTCACATTTCACTTTTCAATTCACAAATGAACTTTTACACCACCATACTAGGTTCGGGTGCCGCCTTACCCACTGTAGCCCGCCACTGTAGCGGACAAATGGTCAACGTCAACGGGTTCAGAATCCTGCTCGACTGTGGCGAGAACACCCAAACCCAAATAAACATTTACCGCCAACGCCTGCAGTCGTTCACCCACATCTGCATCACCCATCTCCATGGCGACCACTTTTTCGGTCTGCCCGGACTAGTCAGCAGCATGCATCTTTGCGGACGCAAAACCCCTCTCGACATCTATGCCCCTGCCGGCATAGCCCATGCCATGACAACCCTCATGGAAGTCTCTGGCAGCCATATTGATTTCGAAATCCGCTACCATGAACTCACGCATACAGAAGGCTGTATTCTCCAGTTTGAGAACGACCTCTGCCGCATACACGCCTTCCCTCTAATCCATTCCGTTCCCACCTACGGCTACCTTATCGAAGAGAAACCTCGCGGCAAGAATCCTGTCCGCCGATACGCCTACTGCACTGATACCGCCTACACCGAAACAATTCTCCCCTACATCCAGGGTGTCAACCTTCTTTGTCTCGAAAGCACCTTCAACAACGCCTTTGCCCCTATTGCCGCCGAAAAGCTCCATTGCACCACTTCACAGGCTGCCACACTGGCCCTCAAGGCTGAGGCCAAACAGCTCCTCCTCACACATATCAGCGCCCGATACAAAGAGCCCGAGCTTCTCCTAGCCGAAGCCACCGCCATCTTCCCCAACACCCTCCTCGCTGCTGACGGCGCCCAGTTTGAAGTCCATTATTAACCCTTACTATTCCTCGGCAATAGGAAAAACCAGGGGTGTGGCAGGTCAGATTGTGAAGGGTTTTCTTGCAACCCCGTAACGAGTTAAGCATTATTAATATATTAATTCGCCTTTTTTTTGTATATTTGCACTTTTGTATGGCTTATGCCCTACAAAGGTAATAATATGTATATTAATTAGTAATAAAAAGACAACAGATAAAATAGATGGCTAATTTTTTGTCAAAACTATTCGGCACTAAAGCCGACCGCGACCTGAAAGAGGTGCAGCCCCTGCTCAACGCCACCCTTAAGGTCTATCCCGAAATACAGAAACTCAGCAACGACGAGCTACGCGCTAAAACCATCGAATTTAAAAATCGCATCCGCAAAGAGGTTGAAGCCGAAGAGACCGAACTCGCCACTCTGCGCCAGCGCATCGAGGAGGAGTACGATATGCCCGTTGATGAGAAGGTGGAAATATACAAACGCATCGACAAGCTGGAGAAAGAGTCGTACGACAAGACTCAAAAGGTACTCAACGACATCCTCCCCGAAGCTTTCAGCGTGGTAAAAGAGACTGCCCGCCGCTTCGCCGAAAACGAGAAGGTGGTAGTTACCGCCACCGACCACGACCGCGAGCTGGCTGTGCGCCTCAACAATGTCAATATTGATGGCGACAAGGCCATCTATGACAATCAATGGATGGCCGGCGGCAACATGATTACGTGGGATATGGTGCATTACGATGTGCAGCTTATCGGCGGTATTGTGCTCCACAGCGGCAAGATTGCCGAGATGGCAACTGGTGAGGGTAAGACCCTCGTCGCCACCCTACCCGTCTACCTCAACGCCCTACCCGGCAAAGGTGTACATGTGGTTACGGTGAACGACTACCTTGCTAAGCGTGACTCTGAATGGATGGGTATGCTTTATGAGTTCCACGGACTTTCGGTCGACTGCATCGACAAACACGAACCTCACAGCGACGAACGCAAGGCTGCCTACAACGCCGATATCACCTTTGGCACAAACAACGAGTTCGGCTTCGACTACCTGCGCGACAACATGAGCCGCAACCCTGAAGAGCTAGTGCAACGCGGACACAACTACGCCATCGTCGACGAGGTTGACTCGGTGTTGATCGACGACGCCCGTACCCCCCTCATCATCTCCGGTCCTACAGGTAAGGACGACGAAGACCAGGAGTTCGACCGTTTCAAGCCTGTCATCGAAAAGCTTTACAACGCTCAGCGCGTGTTGGTGACCAAGGTGCTGGCCGACGCCAAGGCAGGTCTGGCACAGCATCCCGACCCCAAACCCGACGAGGAGTGCGCCAAACTGCTTCTCCGTGCCTACCGTGGTCTGCCCAAGAACAAGGCTTTGATCAAATACCTCTCCGAAACCGGCATCAAGAGCATCCTGCAACGCACCGAGAATTTCTACATGCAGGAGCAGAACAAATACATGCACATCATCGACGACGACCTCTATTTCGTCATCGATGAGAAGCAGCGCAGCGTGGAGCTGACCGACAAGGGCATGGACTTCCTCACCGGACTGGGCGAGGACCGCAACTTCTACCAGTTGCCCGACATCGGAAGCATGATCGCCGAGTTGGAACATGAGAATCTTACACCCGAAGAAAAGAATGCCCGCAAGGAGAAGATTTATAGCGATTTTGCCATCCAGAGCGACCGCGTTCACACGGTCGACCAACTCTTGAAGGCCTACGCCCTCTTTGAGAAGGACGTGGACTATATCGTGGACGAGAACAAGCAGGTAAAGATTGTCGACGAGCAGACGGGCCGTATCATGGAAGGCCGTCGCTGGAGCGATGGTTTGCACCAAGCTGTGGAAGCCAAGGAGAATGCCAAGGTGGAGGCTGCCACACAGACCTATGCCACCATCACACTGCAGAACTACTTCCGCATGTATAAGAAACTGGCCGGTATGACCGGTACAGCTGAGACTGAGGCAGGCGAGTTCTGGGATATCTACAAGCTCGACGTGGTGGTTATCCCCACCAACCGCCCCATCGCCCGTATCGACATGGACGACATGATTTACAAGACCAAGCGTGAGAAGTATAAGGCTGTTATCGACGAAGTGGAACGCCTCATCGGACTAGGGCGTCCTGTGCTGGTAGGTACTACAAGCGTTGAGACCTCCGAGTTGCTCAGCAAGATGCTTAAGATGAAGCGCACCCCCCACGACGTGCTGAACGCCAAGCTGCACCAGAAGGAGGCAGAGATTGTGGCTCATGCCGGCGAACCAGGCCATGTGACCATCGCCACCAACATGGCAGGTCGTGGTACGGATATCAAGCTCAAGGGCGGCGTACGCGAAGCAGGCGGTTTGGCCATTATCGGCACTGAGCGCCACGAAAGCCGCCGTGTGGACCGCCAGTTGCGTGGTCGTGCCGGCCGTCAGGGCGACCCGGGCAGCTCACTCTTCTTCGTGTCGCTGGAGGACGACTTGATGCGCATCTTCGGCTCCGACCGTATTGCCAGCGTCATGGACCGCATGGGCTTGCAGGAAGGCGAAGTAATCCAGCACAGCATGATTACCAAGCAAATCGAGAAAGCCCAGAAGAAAGTGGAAGAGAACAACTTCGGCATGCGTAAACGCTTGCTAGAATATGACGATGTGATGAATAATCAGCGTACGGTGGTTTATAACAAGCGTCGCAACGCCCTGTATGGCGACCGCCTGAGCATCGACATCAGCAACATGTTCTACGACACCTGCGCTCTTATCTACGACGACGCTATCCAGAACCACGACTGGGAGGGCTTCAAGATGGAGATGATTCGTGTGTTTGCCCTCGACGTACCTTTCACCGAGAAAGAGCTGTTCAACGCCCGCCACGACGATGCTGTGCAGAAACTCTACGACACCGTCTATTCCACCTACAAGGAGCGCATGCAGAAAATCAGCGAGCTGGCCTATCCTTTCATCAAGCGCATCTACGAGAACACCCGCTATGTGAACGTGGCGTTCCCCATCACCGATGGCAAAAAGACCCTCAACGTGGTCACCCCCGTCAAGAAAAGCTACGAAAACAAAGGTCGCGAGGTGCAGCTGAGCATCGAGAAAGGCATCACCCTCGCCATCATCGACGACTTGTGGAAAGACCACCTGCGCGAATTGGATGAGTTGAAAACCAGCGTACAGAATGCCAGCTACGAGCAGAAAGACCCGTTGCTCATTTACAAGTTCGAGAGCTTCAACCTCTTTGAGAAGATGCTCCTCGAAATCAATCGTGAGATCAGTTCATTCCTTATCCGCGCCAGTCTGCCGGTGAAGGAAGACGAGGATATGCGCGAAGCCCGCCAGCCACGCCGCGACAACCGCAATATGCGCGAAAGCCGCTCTAGCGATGGCGCCACCGACACCCAGCGCGCCATGGACCAGGCCGCCCGCCAACAAACCGGTGAACGCCCCAAGCCCATGCCCGTTCGCGTGGAAAAAAGGGTGGGACCTAACGACCCCTGCCCCTGCGGCAGTGGCAAGAAGTACAAGAACTGCTGTGGACGCAACGAAGCTTAATCATCAAAAATGAGATTAGTGACCAGTGAAACGAGCGTGTTCGTATCACTGGTCACTAAATTTATGTTCACTATTCACTATAAAAGCTTCTGCAAAGTCATCGTCCAGTAAAAACTATCGATAGGCTTCCTTCTGATTGCATCTTGGAATTTCTTGTTCAACTTACTGCCTACAAATACAGGCACTAATCCCTTTTGACGCAGTATCTGCTGCGTTAGGTCGTTATGCCGGCCACCAGTATAGGCATAATAAGGAATATAGCGTGGGTGAGACTGCAGTATTTCTTTGCATTTCTCTACCGACCAATCGAATTCCTCTGCAGTTTTCTTTGTGACATCATCATGCTCGTATCCATGCATTCCCACCGTCACTAGTGGACCTGTCAACGCCCACAACTGGTCGTGCGTTATGTACTGCTGATTCTCGGCATAGCCTGCCCTCCCACTCACTCCATCGAGATATTTTGGATTAACAAAAAGCGTTATCGGTATCCCCTCTCCCTCAAGAAATGGCAATATGTTGAGTACCGAAGCAAAGCCATCATCGCACGTCAGCACCGCATAGCGACGCCACCGCGGAAGGATACTATTCAGTTTGCGATATGCCTCTTCCAATGTGATAAAAGTATACCGACTCTTCAACGTATGGATATGATTTTTAAAATCATCAGTGTGCGACCAATCAATAAGCATATACTTCTTCTCGTCATACTCATCCGACACTGCATGAAAAAGAAATACATCAATTGGCTTCCTTAATTGTTTTACACTTCTCTTTATCTTTTTAAACAACTGCGCCATATTGTCCTTAAAGTTTGTTATCCTATTTATTAAACACTCGTTAGGAGAATAGTACCTTTAACTTGAAAGACACCCATTTCAACCTATTTCAATTTGCAAAGATACTAAAAAAAAACAAACTGATAAGAGTATTGACTAAGAAGTCTCAACAGCAGCCAAATCTTAGTTCTTACCTAAATAGGCCCTCGGTTGCAGGCTGCGGCGGTAGTCGCTGGGCGACTGGCCGAGGTGCTTGGTGCAGTAGCGGCTGAAGTAGCTCAGGGAGGTGAAGTTCATGCGGTCGGCAATCTGGGTGAGCGAGAGACGCTCGTCGTTGAGGTATTTCTTTAGGATGGGCACGGTGGCGCGGTCGATGAAACTGCTGACGCTATGCCCCGTCACGCGCTTGACGGTAGCGGAGAGGTACTTAGTCGAGACGTTGAGGCGCTCGGCATAGTAGCTCACGTCGCGCTCGGTACGGCTGATACCGGTAGCGAGCATATCCGTCAACTGCCTGACGATATAGGCCGTGCGGTCGCTGTGGGTGTCGGTAGCCTCGCGCCGGGCGTGGAGTTCAAAGATGTCGTACATCATCGTCAGGCAGAGGCTCCCCATCATCTCGCGGTAGAAGAGCAGGTAGCGGTCGTCGAGGCGGTCTCTCAGGCGGTGGAGGTCTTCCAGCATGATGGCCGCCTGGCGGTCGTCGAGCTTGATGACGGGGTTCTGGTTGAGGCTGATGCTGCCCCCGATGCTGTAGTTGTTCGAAGGCAGCAAACCCTGCAGGAACTTGTTGTCGGCGGCGAACCACTCCACCTGCATTCCTGGTGCAGCTGCGAGGTTCTTCGCCCTGTTGGGATGCGGCATCACCACCAGGTCGTTCTTCACAATGTGGTAACACTTCCCGTTGAACACAAAACTGCCTTCCCCCGCCGTGCAGAGAAGGTGCATGCAGGTGTGCTCCAGCTCCACCGCGTTCATGCCAAGGAAATCGGTAGAATATAGAAAGTCGGTCTTCATGCAAAGGATAACGTGGATTTATTTTGTTTATTGTGAAAAGTCTGGTGCTATTTGTGAAAGTGCTATATGGAAAAATGGTAGTAATTTTGCAATGTCAAACTGATGATAATAAATCGCAATAACAATCTTTAAAATCAACTTCTTATGCAAGAAACAGTAGTGGACCCGAGGCTGACAACTGCCGAAGAACATGCCGAAGGGGTGCGTCAGGCGCAGGTGCTTTTCAAGTTGAACCACACGATGCCTTACACCGATGAGTACAACGCGCTGGTGCGCGAGCTCTTCGGCGACAACCTCGGTGAAGGGGGTTGGGTGATGCCCGGATTGACCGGTGTGTGTTTCGACCGCGTGAAGATTGGCAAGGGCGTGATGATTATGAACAACTGTCTGATGATGGCCCGTGGCGGCATCACCATCGACGACGGCGCGATGATTGCCGCCAACGCTCAGCTCATCAGCAACAACCACGACCTCCACGACCGCCAGATTCTGCGCTGCAAACCCGTCCACATCGGCCGCAATGCCTGGATAGGTGCCGGAGCCACCATCCTGCCGGGTGTGACCATTGGAGAGAACGCCGTGGTGGCCGCCGGAGCGGTGGTGACCAAGGACGTGGCCGCGAACGCCATCGTGGGTGGAAATCCCGCCAAGTTTATCAAAAACATCGATTAGGAGGACATTATATGATTTTCGACAGAAATGAACACAAACAGGTAGTGGCACTCTTGGGTGCCGGTAGTATGGGAACCTCTATCGTGCGCCGCATCGGTGCAGGCAAAAAGATTCTGCTTGGCGACATCAGCGAAGAAACCCTGCAACGCGTTTGCGAGGACTTCCGCCGTTGCGGTTATGATGCAGAGGCGATGCAAGTGAACGCCTTGCAGAAAGAGAGTGTGGAGGCATTTGCACAGAAGGCGGCAGAACTGGGTCCGGTGATGTACTTCATCGACACAGCTGGAGCATCGCCCAATCAGGCCAATCCCGAGCACATCGTCGACCTCGATATGGTGGGCACAGGCTATGCCGTCGATGCCTTCGGCGAAGTGATGGCCGAAGGCGGTGCAGGTCTCATTATCAGCAGTCAGGCAGCCTATATGTACCCCATTCCCAACGACATCGAGTTGCAATTGGTTCAGACGCCTACCGCCAAACTGAAAGAGGTGAAGTTCATTCAAGAAGTGGCTATGCAGAATAGCGGATTTGCCTATATGATTGCCAAACGATTGAACCACCTACAGGCACAGCGTGCCGCTGCCACCAGCTGGCGCAAACGTCATGCTCGCATCAACACCATCTCGCCTGGTGTCGTCGTCACTCCGCTGGCTTACGATGAGTTCAACGCCAATGGCGAGGGTTACCAGAATATGATTGACGCCTCTGCCGCACAGCGCACAGGCACCAGCGACGAGATTGCCGAAGCTGCTGTCTTCCTGCTTGGAGAGCACGCCAAATTCATCACCGGCACCGACCTGCTAATCGACGGCGGCGTGATTGCCAGCATCCGCACAGGACAGTTTCAATTACAAGGATAAAAATATTAAAGAATAAAGACTATGCAGAACTTTGATTACATGACCCCTACTCGCCTGGTGTTTGGCGAGAACGTAGTAGAAAAGCTGCCTGAAGTAATGGCGGCTATCGGCAAGCGTGTGTTGCTGACCTATGGTGGCGGCAGCATCAAGAAAATCGGCCTCTACGACCGTGTGAAGGAATTGTTGAAAGACTTCGAGATAACGGAGCTCTCGGGCATTCAGCCCAACCCGAAATACAATCCCAGCGTGCTCGATGGTGTACGTCTCTGCAAGGAGAACAACATCGACGTTATCCTGTCTGTAGGTGGCGGTTCGGTGCTCGACTGCTCGAAGGCCATTGCAGCAGGAGCCAAGTACGACGGCGACCCCTGGGACTTGATTTCATACAAAGTGAAAGCCAAAGCCGCTCTGCCTATCGTGGATATCCTGACGCTGGCTGCTACAGGCTCGGAATACGACTGTGGTGGCGTCATCTCGCGCACGGAGACCAACGATAAAGTCGGTTATGTGGACCCGCTCCTCTTCCCTGTTTGCTCGTTCCTTGATCCCCGTTACACGTTCACCGTGTCGAAGAAACAGACGGCGGCCGGCTGTGCCGATGCCATGAACCACATCATAGAACAGTACTTCTGCGAAGACTCGACACTCCTGAACGACGGCTTTTGCGAGGCTGGCCTGAAGAGTCTGATGGTGAATGCAAAGGCTTGTCTGGAGAACCCGGAAGACTATCGTGCCCGTGCCGAAATGATGTTTGTCTGCACCCTTGGATGCAACGGTATCTATGCCCTTGGCAACAGTCCGTCGGGATGGCCTTGTCACGGTATCGAACACGCCCTGAGTGCATACTACGACATCACCCACGGCGAGGGCTTGGCCATCATCACACCTCGTTGGATGCGCCATATTCTTAGTGAACGTACCCTTGACCGCTTCGTGAAATATGGTATCAACGTTTTCGGCATCGACGCTTCGTTGCCAAAACAGGAAATTGCAGAAAAGGCCATCGATGCCACCTACGCCTTCTTCGAGAGTATCAACATCCCGATGCACCTGAGTGAGGTAGGCATTGATGACAGCCGCATCGACGAAATGGCTCATCACATTGCTGTGAACGAAGGACTGGAGAACGCCTACGTGCCTCTGACGGAGCAGGATATCAAAGAAATTCTTGTTGCATCATTATAAAACCAAGCGAACAATATGCAATATATAACATTAAACAACGGAGTGAAAATGCCCTTGCTGGGTTACGGCGTTTTTCAAGTGTCGCCCGCTGAGTGCGAGCGTTGTGTCAGCGATGCACTGAGTGTTGGCTACCGGCTGATAGACACAGCACAAGCGTATGCCAACGAAGAAGGTGTGGGTAACGC
>JAEEGL012763774.1_pt1 | contig 38233 bp, 36 predicted proteins | sample 9134231 | NCBI WGS metagenome assembly JAEEGL01 (sample SAMN16246548, study PRJNA631951) | gut metagenome | biome: gut microbiome; feature: rumen; material: fiber-attached | host: Bos | place: Iran: Karaj | collected 2018-10
ACTGATCAGTGAACTTATATTCAGTGTATAAGTTGCATCAGTGTAGAGTGGTCGATATGTATTAGCAGCAAAATCTATACCTGTCGGTGCAGTTAATCCTTCGCCATAAGTTACGTATAACTGAACCCTCTGTGCAGTTGCTACAGGTACAGTAAACTTAAGGGATGGATTATTATCATACACGGTTGACCAAGTTCCGCTAGGCACAGCCAAGGCCTTTGAAATATTTGAATTGGCCTTAATAGTAATTTTCTTGGCTTTTGCCCAATCATGTGTGCTATAAACAGTTGCAACGGCAGCATCACTTACATCACTATCTGTAATGGTATAATCGACACCTGCTGTTACTGTATAAGCATCCTTATTCTTCTCAGTATATCCGCCAGCAACTGTAATTGTCGCACCAGTTGCCCAATCGTATCCCATTGCAGGTACTGCATAAAATACGAAATCACGAGTAGAATCGAAGGTAACACTCGCATCTGCACCTGTTCCTTCTACGATTTCTGTTGCATTATCTGCTGCAAGTGTGAACAGCTTTCTTGTATCACTGTCAGTTGCAAGTGCAAGTTTGTTAATAGTAAATGTAGCATCATTTAAGAACTCAAATTCAGCTTCTTCATTTTCATCCTCAGCGAAAGAAACATCCTCTTCAACCTCTTCATCGAGAACTATTTCCTCTGCATCAGAAATAGCCCCTGTTTCCTCAAGGTCTTCTTCAACGACCTCTTCTTCCAGGAGCTCAACATCTTCTTCAGGCAAATCGCCGCCTCCGCCATCATAGGCAAGTGCAGGAATACCCGAAGTCAGTGCTACTGTTGCTGACAAGGTAAAGCTCATCAGCCTTCCAAATAGCTTACTTCTCATATTTAGTTTCTCCTTTCACACACACATATCGGCCATTTCAGCTTAATGGCCATTGTCTAGAATCGCCGGCTCGCAAAAACAATTCGATCTCGTCCCTAGACACAAATTGCCTCGTCCCTTACGAGCTGCTACACATCAATTATCGTAAACGCCACCACCAAATACCATTAACGAAATACAAAATATATATAAACAAATCATAAAATATTTTCCTCACTCCGCTCTGCGCCTGCCTTCCGCCCCCATCTCCCAATTTCTAAAGAATCTATAAATCCGAAAATTTCGGGGTTATCTTAATTAAATTTCGATAATTTTTTCTCCCCACCCCATTTTTTCCCCTCCCCCACCCGAATTACATCCACTCCATCACTTTACTCTATTAAAGTGCCTGTCACTTTCCTCCACCGCAGTGCCTGTCACTTCACCCCACCAAAAAAAGCCCCCGGCGCATCACGCGCCGAGGGCTCCACAACATCAATTATTTATCTATTCTATAATCCTTATCAATAAGCTCCCTGATCAGCTTCAACTGATATTCCGGATCACTTGCCGCCTTGATTATATCATCATTCCTGCCAGCAGCCGCCAAAGCACAATTCAGCTGATTAATAATATCTATACCGAGCTTTACACCCTTCTTCTCGCCTATCTGCATGCCCTGCTCCAAGCTGATCTCTTTTGCTTCCTCAACCACAGCCTGCAAATGCCGCTGCGCACTATATCCCAGAGCTCCCATCCTGATGACCTCCTTCCGGTACTCAATGAAGAAATCCTTAAGAACATCATCCTTTATGCACTCATCGATAGCTTTTCCGACAGCCTTCTCTATCAAGACATTTCTCTTATCATTCTCTATGGTCAATATCCCATTTCGATTTTGCGCCAAAGATGCTTCTTCTATATATTTTCGCACTTTAGCAACAAAAATGCTGTATTCTTTCAGGCTCTTCAACCTTATTTATCATCAATTCATATCAATTCGATTCTCAGTTTTTTCCCTAATCCCTTCGCCAACTCGTTCAGCGTAGTAAGTGTCGGTACACATACACCCTTTTCAATTCGGCTGATATTCGACTGCCGCACGCCGGATTTTTCCGCCAATTCCTTCTGTGTCATATTATTCTCAATTCGTGCAGAAATCAGCATCCTTTTAATCTGATACTCAAGCTCGGTTTGCTCCCACGCTTTTGCGAATTCAGGATCTTTGAGTTCTTCATTTAACAACTCATCAATATCTCCCATCCTTAATCCTCCTTTCGTAATCTGACCGATACTTCTTGGCTAGGGCTATCGCGCTCCGAGGGGTCTTTTCTGTCTTTTTAATAAGCCCGTTTGTCACTATCGCTTTATCTCCTACTGTAAAGAAATATAGGCATCTGGCAATATCTTTGCCTTGAATTGACCTTAGCTCAAAAATGCCATCCTCCAGCATTTTCGAATCCGGCTCTGATAAGCTTGTTCCGAATTCTTCAAGCAATTTGGTACTCCGTATAACTTTTGCCTTAAGCTTATTGTCTTCAATGGATTTGATGAATATACCTGCGGTTTTTTTCCATCTTCCAATTTATAGAACTCTACAATCATTTATTCCTTTCTGGGAATATTTTACTCCCTGATAGTTTTCCAGTCAACGTTTCCAGTCAATCCACGCATGGCGCCAGTTATAGGGATTGTCCGGCGATTACGCCTCCTTGCCACAGACTGTGACAACCTGCTCTGAACGAGCACAGAATTAATTCTAGCAGCAAATTCTAAGATTTGCGAAAGATTGTGAACTTTCGGACACATTTTGCTCAGCTAAAGTGACAGGCACTTCATCCCCATAAAGTGCCTGTCACTTTCCTCCACCGCAGTGCCTGTCACTTCACTCCACGAAAAAAAGCCCCCGGCAATCACGCACCGAGGACTCCACCATCCACATCAATTATTTCTTTTTCTTAAGCTCTTCATTCTCCGCCAGCAGTTTCGCTATCATTGCATCCTTGTCCGCAATGGCAGCATTTGCACTATCAAGCGCCGCCTTCGTATCATCAAGTTCATCCTGCAGCTCATCAATCATATACTTCACCGTATTTCGATCCATAATCCTAAGCTCTTCAGAGAACATTCCCATCACCCTCTCCACATTTAAACACATGTTGTACAGGTCCTGATACAGAGACTTGAAATACGGATATTCCTTGATAAGCCTTATGATATACTCAGGCTCATCACAGCCAAGGAAGGTCAGCCACGCTTCAAACTCTCCGTCTATCTTACCTTTATTATGAAGTTTATCCAGATAATTATCAACGGGAATAAAAATAATATTTTGAAGCATATTGAGTTTTAGACCGGAATCCGATTCTGCTGTAAAAGTGTGAATGAAGACATCAATGAACTTCTTGAACTCAGCAGGACTTTTTTCCATAAAAACAATTGTATATACCGGACATATATCCTTGTAACTGAACTTTTCTTTGCGCTCATCACGGACACGCTTATATTGCCTAAGTAGCAAATCTGCGGTATAGCAGGATGCCCTTTCTCCTGTAAAAGTAAGCCCGATCTTCTGGATTTCGATGTTTGCAATTGACCCGTCTTCCAGCTCCACAACGATATCCGTTATCACAAGCGACAGTTCATCGCCGATACGGGAATTGTCATTGGGAAGAGGATATTTTACCTTGACCTTTCTTTTCAAAATAATACTAAGAAGCTCCGAAAGCCTGTCCGGTGTTGTCTCAGGATTAAGAATCTCCTTGAAATAGCTATCATACAGAAGTTTGCAGCCTCTTGCTCCAGAGCAGATATCAAGAAACCTCTCTTGCTGATCCGTGGGCCATTTCTCAAATATGGTACTGAGTTCGGACCTGCTCTTTATTTCAGCCAGGATCTGCGACCTGGATCTGATCATCGGAAAGAATTGTGATAAGTTATTGTTTTGCATAGTATTCCTTTCTGCCGGATATTTTCTTTTTCCAAGACAAAACACTCAGCCCACAGGTTTGAAGACAGTCCCCTAAAAAAGAGTGACCTTAAGAAAGCACAGAAACAGCCATATGTGCGTCATGGCTCGTGCGTGGTGGTGGGTAATGACAATTCCCATGGGCCTTGTGTTTGAAAGACACTCATCATGCCGGAAAAAATGATTTGCAGCGAATTGGACACGCCGTCAGCATGATAAGTTACTCACGATGGAGTAGATTGCATTTTTGCTTTTTTTATATCCAAGAATTAATTCTAGCAGCAAATTCTTAAGATTTACCATCGAAAATTCTTAAGATTTGCGAAAGATTGTGAATTTTAGGACACATTTTACTTTACTAAAGTGGGGTCTGACCCCAATTCACAATTTAGACACAATTACCATTTTCGGAACCCCAGATATTTCCTGGACTCCAGCCCATTCCACACCCAAATTGGGGTCAGACCCCAATTTTTCACTTTTCTCCGCTAAAGTGCCTGTCACCATACACTGCCGGTTATCAAACATTTCCTCCGAATCTGTCCGTTATCTGTCAGTCACTTTTTTTAAATGTGTCTGTTAACTCTCCGAACCCATTTAAACGTGATATCGTCCGTGATAACTTAGCATACAGTTAGATGAGGAGGAGAAATATGGAAAAACTGTATCCCTTAACTGCCGCCCAGAACATGCACTACAACTGGATCAGGCAGTATCATACCCAGCAGGTATCCGGGCTTAGCATCGTTGCGGCGGTGCAGCTTGAGCTGGATTTTGGCCTGCTTCACAAATGTATCAATGAAGAGACAAAAAGATATGACTGCCTCAATCTTCGTTTTACCGAGCCTGATGAAAACGGGGAGATTCGGCAGTATTTTAAGCGAAAGGTCCTAAAGAACATCAAGATTCTGAATCTGTCCTCCATGAGCCTGGAGGAAGCGGACAATGTGCTGCAGACTATGGCCTACGATACTTTGGATGGAAATGACAGGGCTATGTATGAGTTCCTGATGGTTATGTTGCCGCAGGGGTTCAATGGTTTTTTTGTCCACTTGGATCATAGACTCCTGGATTCCTGCGGTCTGGCGGTGATGGTTAAGGATATTATGGCGCTGTACGCGCACTACGCTTATGGAAAAGACTATCCTGAGGAGCTGGCGCGCTTTGAGCAGATGCTGGCGGTGGACCTTGCGAAGGCTTCGAACGTTAAGAGGCGTGCGAGAGATGAGGCGTTCTGGCAGGAGCAGATGGATAAGTACGGGGAGCCGCTTTACTCCGATATCACAGGCCCCGGTGTGCTGGAGGCGTCCAGGAAAGCTCATGGTGATCCTTCGCTTCGGGCGGCGGACATTGAGACGGAGAACCTTTTTGTGGCGGTGAAGGATTATAAGCTGGAGGCGGAGGCCACTCGGAGGGTCCTGGATTTTTGCAGTGAAAAAAGAATTTCCTTTAATAATCTGCTGCTTCTTACCATGCGAAGCTACCTGTCCAAGGTAAACGGCGGTCAGGAGGACATCACCATCGAGAGTTTCATTGCCAGACGCGCCACCAGGGATGAGTGGACGAGCGGCGGGAGCAGGACGATTATGTTCCCCTGCAGGACGGTCATAAGCGGCGATACGAGTTTCCTCGATGCGGCGATGCAGATTCAGGCTACGCAGAACAATATCTATCTTCACAGCAGCTACGATCCGGAGCTCATAAGGAAGGCTCTGCGCGAGCGTTATGGCACTCCTAAGGACACGACCTACGTTAGCTGCTACCTGACTTACCAGCCTCTGCAGGTGGACGCCGATGCCCTGGATCTGTCGGGAATTCCGCTCTACTTCAAGTGGTTCGCCAATGGCGCTGCCACCAAGAAGGTGTACCTGACGGTCACTCACACTCCGGACGGCGGCCTGAATTTTTCCTACCACTACCAGACTGCTGCGCTCTGCGAGCACGACATGGAGCTGTTCTACTACTACATGATGCGAATTATGTTCGCCGGGATCTCCGATCCCCTTGCGGCTATCGCCGCAATCCAGATTGGGGTCTGACCCCAATTCACACTTTAAACACAATTACCCTTTTCGCAAACGCCGATATTTCCTGGCCTAGCGGATATTCTGCACCAAAATTGGGGTCAGACCCCAATTTTTTACAAACGGGAGGAGAAAAAATGAAAAACGAAAAACAGTTCAAAGAATTCCTATCACAGTACTGCACCCTCACCCCTGAGGAAATGACCAACGACATGCGCCTCGTAGAGGACCTCGGCCTTAGCTCCTTCGACTTCATGTCCCTTCTCGGCGACATGGAGGACAACTTCGACGTAGAGCTAAACATTGACAACATCAGCGACATCACCACCATCGGACAGGCCCTCGAGTTCATCGGCGCCGCCCGCCGTACCGCCTGAGACGGGTAAGGAGGAAGACTATGGAAACCATCCGTGAACTCCTTGATTTTTGCGCCCAAAATTACCCCACCATCCCGGCTCTCAAATGGCCCACTAAGGACGGCGTATCCGAAATCACCTACAGGAGCTTTGCTGCAAACGTAGGGAGCCTACGCAGCGCCCTCAATTCCGAAGGCTTCTGCCAAGACCACATCGCCCTTGTCGGCTACAGCTCAGAGCCCTGGATCGAAGCCTTTTTTGCCATAACTTCGGGAAAAAACACCGCCGTCCTCATCGACCCGCTTCTTCCAGATGAAGAGATTGCAGACCTCATCGTAAGGTCCGACAGCGCTGCTGTTTTCCTTGATCCCACCAAACAGGATCTGGCAAAAAAGCTCACCGCCGCCTGCCCCAAGCTCCACAAAACCTACAACCTGAGCACCCTAAGCTCTCTCTGCGCTAAGGCCCCAAAAGCCGCATCAGTAGCCGGCCCCGCCCCGGCCGACCTCGCCATGATAATCTTCACCTCCGGCACCACCGGCAAGAGCAAAGGCGTCATGCTGACCCAGAAGAACCTCCTAAGCAACGTTGAAGCTGTGGAATACGACTCTTTTCCCGGCCGCGTCGTCCTTAGCGTCCTTCCCGCTCACCACGCCTACTGCCTCGTCATGGACTACCTCAAGTGCCTCTCCCTGGGCTCCACCGTCTGCATCAACGACTCTTTTCTCCACATGGTCAAAAACATGCAGCTCTTTAAGCCCGAAGTCATGCTCATGGTCCCCATGATGATCGAGACCATCTACAAAAAACTCGGCAGCGCCGCCAAACTTCTGCCAAAAAAGGTCGTGGCAAACAAAGTCTTCGGTGGCCGCCTCACCACAGTTTTTTCCGGTGGAGCGCACTTAGATCCCTTTTATATCGATAAATTCAAAGAATTTGGCGTAAACATCTACCAGGGCTACGGCATGAGCGAGTGCTCCCCCGTCATCAGCACCAACACCCCCACCGCCAACAAACCAGGCTCCGTGGGAAAACTCCTCCCCAACGCCCAGGTCCGTTTTGAAAACGGCGAGATCCTCGTCAAGAGCACCAGCCTCATGAAAGGCTACTACAACATGCCCGCCGAAACCGCCGAAGCCCTTGAAAACGGCTGGCTCCACACCGGCGACAAAGGCTACCTTGACGACGACGGCTACCTTTTCATCAACGGCCGCGTCAAGAACCTGATCATTTTGTCAAACGGCGAAAACGTCTCCCCCGAGGAAATCGAGAACAAACTCGCCCTCTATCCCCTCGTTGAAGAAGTCGTTGTAACCGGCGATGGCACCGGCCTCACAGCCAGAATCTACCCGGACAAAGAACTCGCATCAAAAAAGAAAATGGACCCTGAGAAGCTGGAAAAAGAGCTCCAAAAGGTCCTTGATGATTACAACAAGCAGGTGCCCACCTATCGACGGATTGCCCATCTCATCATAAGAAACAACCCCTTCCGTCGTAACACCACCCGCAAAATCCTGCGCCAGTACGCCGCCGAAGACATCCCTGCGCAAACTTTAGTTAGTTAAAGTGACAGGCACTTTGCTAGCCTAAAGTGACAGGCACTTTAACTAACTAAAGTGCCTGTCACCTACTAAGTCCCGGCAATATCCCCGTCACAAAAACCTGCGTCAGAATATCCGCGATCTTATCCTCCGACGCATCAAACCCCGACGTAGACCACTTGTGCAGCACGCCGATGGTACTGCCGATCCCGGACGCAATAAAATACGTCGCGCTCTCACGATTCCGAATATGATAGGACTCATCATCCGTAACCTGCCGCATATACCTGTCGAACATCAGCAGCATTTTTTCAAAAAAAGCATCTCCCCTGCTGCTGTCAAGAAGCGTCGCCAGGAAGGGATTCTCCCTGGTGTAGTTGCAGATCGCAAGGAAAAAAGACTTGCAGATGGCCCTGTCGTCCTTCGGATGAAAGCTCTCCATCAGACCAAAGATATTCTCAATCGTCCTCTCCTCCGCCGCAGCCACGAGGGCCGGCACGTTCTCGTAGTGGTTGTAAAAAGTGCTCCTGACGAGCCCCGCTTTTTTGACCACATCCGCCACTGTGATCCTGTCGATCTCTTTCTCCTTAAGAAGCAGGAAAAAAGCATCGAAAATCGCATCTTCAGCTGTTGCGTATCTTTCGTCCTGTTCGTTCACCTGAATTTCCCCCTATAAAACAAGCCGCATATCGCACGCAGCATGATAAACCAACAAAAAAAGGTCCCAGGCACCCGGTGCCCGACACCTCTTAATTCAATGGAGCATACGGGACTTGAACCCGTGACCTCCACACTGCCAGTGTGGCGCGCTCCCAACTGCGCCAATACCCCAAAGGTCTAACCACGTATTCTATTATCTCCATAATACGCGGTCCTGTCAACTCTAAGCGGCAGGAAAAAATTGGGGTCAGACCCCAATTTTCACCGACCAAATTCAATCATAATTACGATTATCAAAATGGCGATAACCAGCGCAATGCCAATGCCAATCGCAATCTTGGTCCTTCCGGCCCTGCTGATAACCGCGCCCTGCAGCCCTTCTGTGTCATCCGGCGTGATATCCCCGCCGCGGTAGGCCGTTGGATTCACCTTCCGCATCCTCTTAGCCACTTTTACCAGAAAACCGAACAGCTCCATATGCGCGCTAAGTAGCTTAATCACCGACTCCGGCGCGTTATTCAGCTCCAGCGCATCGATCACCGCCGTTGGACTCTCGCCGATCAGCTCCAATATCAGCTCGTGATTCGTGACAAAATCCGCGATCCCCAGCATTCCGGTGTCAAAACCGTTTTCCGCCAGAATCTCCCTGGTGGAAGCCACCATACTGGGCTTTTCCTCCTTGTACCGCAGGATAAATGCCAGTAGCTGCGCCGCCGCATCCGAGTACTTCTCATCGGAAAAAAGGCTGATGATTCCCTCCGTGTCCTTGTTGTTGGCGTTGACGATGAGATTTCCCAGCATCAAAGCCACGACCTCACGGGAACCCATGTCGATGGACCTGACAAAGCTGTTGAGCATCACGTCCAGATCCGCCATTCTGTGGTCCTGCCCCTTTGGCGCCTGCCAGATAGAGACATTGTTATCCTCGTCAAAAAAGAGTATGGCGTTGGCGCAGTGGTTTTCCCCAAAGCCCAGCCTTCCGTAGTTGGTGCCCAGGTAGTACTGCCTTTTGCCCACATCGTTCAACAGAATATTCACAAAATCGCTCTCGGCGTTGATATTTAGGATCTTGCCTTCGTTACGCCTTATCTCATCCGAATATTTTTTAATAAATTCATCGGAAAACCCCTGGCCGTCAAAAGAGATACAATTTGTCACCGTATCGTCAACAATTGCGATATACTTCGCCTTGTTTCCGCCCTTGGAATGACCCGAAACCGTGATCACATCGTAGGAAGAAAGGTCCAGCGACCGGTACCAGTTCAGGGCATTTTCCTGAAAAGCGGTTGGCAGCTTAAACAGCCCTTCAACGTTGTCGATCCACTCTGCGCTGCTCTCGGTTCCTTTAAAAACAATCAGCGCCTCATTTGCTGTCGGGTCATAGAAAAAAACGCTTTTTCCCCCGCCGCTCTCCGGACTCTCATTGTGAACCTCCATAACAATAAGCCCGCTAAGATGAGGACTACGCCTTATTGCCTCGAGAATCTGCTTGTACTCCGCGCCGGTCACCCCGTCGCTGTACTCCCGCTTGTCATCTATCTTGTCACAATTCTCAAAGACGCCCTTAACATATTCACCTACAGTCTTGTGCTGATTCCTCTCCGAAACAAAGGATCCCTCCGGCCCTCCGAGATTATCGATATACAGTAGATTATTAACCAGAACTATTTCCGAATTCAAAAAGCATGTATTCATATATGAGCCCCCCAACCTTCTCATATATATCTTAACACATGTTGCCGTTAAATCGTCAACTTATACACCAATCTCATAAAAGGCATCCTTGAGTTTCTCGGAGATATCTGCCTGTCTTAACCAGATGCCAAAGGTAGCCTTGTCAAGATGCAGCATTTTGTCATAGATTACATCCTTGGTCTCGGTGTTCATCCAGGCTCTCTCAAGGATCCTGAAGCCCTGCTCCATGTAATCGTTGGATAAAAGCTCCACTCCTTCGATCTCCACAGCGACATCTCCGGATACATCCACTTCTCCAACTTCCACGATAGTGGCACCTGCGTTCTTGTCAAACTCATAGCCTTCGGCCACGGCACCGAGGAGCTTTAGCTTGTAGCTTCGCTTAGAAGGAATGAGCCTTCCTTCTCCTTTTGCCGCAGAGATGGTGAAGGTGATCCTATGGACTTCGGCATCGTAGCGGGTAGCAAACTGTGTCTCAACATATTCGCCCCGGCGGTAGTTCATGCTGCAGCCGTCGTCCTCATACAATGTATAGGAACCGTCTGCGCCGGCACCGACCAGGATGCAGAGCTTAGAAGGATTGTCCGTGCCATTTTGACACTCACCCTCCGTAAGAGGCACAATTCCACCGGCCTTCAGAAGTACCGGCAGCTCTGACAGCTCCCTGTAGAACTTCCTGACCTTAGGTCCTTCATAAATATATCCGTTAAAAATGTCATACCATCTGCCCTTCGGTATATATCCCCTGCTGCAGGCCAGCTTAAGCTCTCTGTCCTCGGGCTCAGTGATTGCGCATACCAGGAGGCTGTCGCCAAATCCATACTGGTTCAGCACGTTGTAGCTCTCCGCCTCCCCGGAATAGTCATAGTACATGGGCCTTATCAGGGGCTTACTCTCCGCATATCCCCTGTGATTCTCCGTATACAGATATGGGATCATCCTGTGCCTTAATACCATGAATTTCTTCACGATAGATCTGTAGGGCTCCTCCAGGTTCCAGGGCTCCTTGTTAAAAAAGGCACTGCTACTGGAATGGATTCTCATAACCGGCGAGAAAACTCCGTACTGTATCCAGCGAACCAGCCTCTCCAGATCCTTATCCCCCAGCATATGTCCGCCGATGTCATGGCTCCACATGCCGTAGCCGATATTTGAAGCCGTGGAAGTGAAATAGGGCTGGAAATTCAGCGACTTCCAGGTGGCATGGGAATCTCCCGAAAATCCCACAGGATATCTGTGGCTTCCCACTCCCGCATATCGGGAAAAGATCATGGGACGAAGATTTCTTTTTTCCTGATCCTCGTAATGATAATGGTTAAGAAGCAGCAGCGGGTCAACGTCGGAAGCCTTTTTGCCGGTGCCCTGCTGCCAGTCGATCCACCAGAAATCAACGCCGTCCTTCTCATAGGGATGCATCACACACTTGAAATAAGCATCCCTGAAGGCCTTATCCCCAAAATCAAACTCCGCAGGGGCCTCGCTCTTGCTGTCAATTCCCAGCTCCTTAGCAATATCCCCGTACATGTCCTCGAAGGCCCTGATGCCGTCTGCAGGGTGAAGATTCAGCGTAACCGCCAGCTTATTCTCATGGAGCCTTCGCAAAAAGCGCTTATAATCAGGGAACATATCCTTGTTCCAGGTATATCCCGTCCAGCCGGTGCCGTACTTGGGATCCACCTCCGTCACATGCCAGTCCATGTCGATAACCGCCACCGACAGCGGAATTCCTTCTTCGGCAAAAGAGTCCACCACCTTCATATAGCTCTCTTCCGTATATTTATAATATCTGCTCCACCAGTTACCGAGGGCATACCTGGGCACCATGGGCATATTGCCGCAGAGTCTGCAGAAATCCCGAAGTCCTGCGTAGTAATCTTTTCCATAGCCAAAAAAGTATATGTCGATGTGGTCTTCCAAAGCTCCCACGAACTCGCCGTTTTCAAGGACCGGAGTCTTGCTGTCGTCAATAACAGCGTAGCCGTCCCTTCCAAAGATTCCGTCCTCAAGCCTTATGCGGCCGTCCACATCATCAAGAGTCCTTGCGGTGCCTCCAAGGTTGGTCCAAAAGCCGTAGGAATCGCCATAGTTCCACTTTTTCCCTGTGCTCCTTACTTCGATGGTAAGACCGAAGGGGCTGAAGGGCTTCTTGTCATAGGTAAGAAGAAGCTCACCGGTATCCACCTGCAGCAGGCCTTCTTCGTCTCTCAGACTGTAAGAACCCTCCTTTTCCCAAAAGCTCCTGTCTACAACCGCAAAGGTCGGTCTGTCCTCGAAGGAGCCGCTCTCACTGTATTCAAGCCTTATAATCCTGTCAGTCAGGACCGAAATCCTGTATTTATTTCCAGTAATCATACCAATATCCTCAGTTTGTTTAAACTCATGTAATTGCATCCCATATTTTTGCCTGTCTGCTCTTGTTCATATTCATGAAGCCCGCAGATAATGCGCCTTATCCCTTGACGGATCCGGACAGTCCCTCAACATAGAACCTCTGCAGCCAGATAAACAGGATAACGATGGGCAGTGCCACGATCACTGCTCCTGCAGCAAACTGCGTATAGTAGGTGTCTATTCTCTTGAAGTCCGTGAGCCAGTACAAGCCCACAGCAACTGTGTAGGAGCTCTGCTTGTCGCCAAAGAGCATGCTGGGGAAAATGTAATCCGACCAGGTGGCCAGAAAGCTTCCCAGCACTGTGTACACGATAATGGACTTGGCCAGAGGCAAAGTCACATGAATGAAAATCTGCAGTCTTGAAGCACCATCAATTATCGCCGCCTCATCGATGGCCTTGGGGATTGTGTCAAAAAAGCCTTTGCTCACATGATATCCCATGGCTGCCCCTGCAGCTCCCACCACGATCAGAGCCATCAGCGACTGGTTAAGGCCGATGCCCTTAAGGATATTATAAACCGCGATCAGGGACATGAAGCCGGGGAACATGCCGATTATCATCAGAATGTTCATGAAGGCTTTTCTTCCCGCGAATCTGGTGCGGCTCAGCACATAGCTGGTGGCAAGGATTATCAGTGTGTTTATGACGCAGCTGCAGGCAGCTACGATCAGAGTGTTAAGCCACCATTTTGCAAAGGGAAGAACGCTCTGATTGGTAAAAAGGTTCTTGAAGTTATCAAGGGTAAAGCCCTTGGGAATAAAATATCCCACATAATAGCCCTGCTCCGCTCTGAAGGCCGTAAGCACGATCCAGAGAATGGGAAAGAGCCAGATGACTCCGAGAATCGTAAGTGCAATGTAACCAACGTTGGTCTTGGTAACCTTCATAACCAGCACCAGCGCCGCAAAAGAGCTTACGAAGGCAAGCCAGTAGCCTGCTCCCAGGTCTTTGTTCAGGAAGTTGTCGGTTATCCCCGCTTCCTTCAGCATCATCCTGGTGGAGAACATCAATAGTCCCAGGAAGATCAGTGACAGTGCCTGAGTAGCCTGCCAGATACAGGCCAGAGGCTTACTCATTTTTACCATCCCTATAAGGGAAAGGGCTGCGGAAACTGCCGTGAATATGGCAGCTCCCACAAGCAACCAGATAAAAGCTGTGGACTCACTTCCTGACAATAGTTGTACTATCGCTCCGGGGATACTTTTTTTCTCCCCGGAAACATGTATATATGGTAGGGTCAGAGCAACCGCCGCAACAAGGGAAGCTGCCACCGCCTTTAAATGGTTCTTGAGATTAAGTCCAATGACTGTTTTGTGTGTGACACTCATTATTGGAATCCCTCCTCATTTTTCATAGCATTGGATCTGGAGAAAGATACCAGGGTAAAAATAGCGGAGATGACAAAGATGATGATTCCTATGGTCGCCGCCAGGTTATAGTCGTTGCTGTCCTTGGTGAGCTTGTAAAGCCAGGTCACCAGAAGGTCCGTTTTGCCCGCGCCCTTGTAATAATCAAGGGTAAGAGGCTCACCCCCCGTCAGGAAATAGATGGGGTTAAAGTTGTTGAAGTTGCTGATCAGGTTGGAAATGATGTAGGGGGTCGTCACGAACCACATATAGGGGAAGGTGATCTTGCGGAACATGGTGAAAGGTCCCGCCCCGTCTATCTTGGCGCTCTCGTAGAGCTCTCCGGGAATGTTCATAAGGATTCCGCTTACCATCAGCATTGTCACGGGCACACCGATCCAGAAATTCACCAGGATTACGCTGACTCTTGCCCAGGTTATGTTGGATAAGAAGGGCAGAGCGTGGTCCGTAAAGCCCCACTGCTGCAGAAGGACATTGAAGATTCCTCTTTCTCCCAGCATGGTTGAAACCACACGAAGTGAAATAAATGCCGGGATTGCCATGGTTATTACAAAAATGGTGCGCCAGAATTTTTTATGTTTGATTCCCTTGGAATTAATTATCATAGCCAGTATCATCCCGCCGAAGTAGCAGGAAAAGGTGGCGGCAAAGCCCCAGATAAGGGTCCAGCCCAGCACAGGCCAGAAGGTTGCTGCCAACCTGTCACCTCCGGAAAGGAGGGTAAAAAAGTTCTTTAAGCCCACCCAGGTAAAGAGATTTCCCGGGGGCTGGTGATCCTGGTCGTAGTTGGTAAAAGCCATAAGGATCATGTAGATAAGAGGCATTACCGTAAATATGGAAAGACCAAGGACCGGAACTGACAGAAATAAGAAGTGAACGTTCTCATTGGCAAGACTCTTTATATCTTCGAGAAAAGTGTTGGGACGTCTCCCCAGCTCTTTTGCCTGCCTTGCCGCTTCTCCCGAGTAGACACTAAAGAGAAGGAGAGCCAGGAAAAATCCGGTGATAACAAGGGTCACAACGCCGCTTAAAAGGATCAGCATGGAGTTGTCGCCCTGAGAAACTTCGTAAATACCGAGACTTTCGTTGAAGGTCATGCCCTGGGTGCTGGTGCCGAGAGTGCGCATCATAGCCAGGTTGTGGCCTCCGGTGAGTATCATGAACACAAGGTAGAGTGCTTCAAGGGCCATGAAGATAAGGCCCTTGAGTACCTGCCCGTTTCTGATATTGGAAAGCCCGAAAAGTATGTATGAAAGTTTGGAGAATATATCGCCTTTGGTAAATGTCGTTAGTATATTCCTTTTAGTGGTTGCTGCTTTCATTTGTATTTCCTCAACTGCTTTTTATATCGTAGTGAAACTTGTGGATCTGATTGGTTTTAGCGGTTTATGTTGCTTTTTGATTGCGGTCTTTGGTTTGGTGATTCTGTAGCGAATTGACATGGGTCACCCTATATCAGAAGGTCTCGCTGGTGATGCTGTCTACCAGAGCATCAAGCTGGCTCTGAAGGTTGTCCCTTGTTACCTCTTTGTTGTAGATGCCTACGCCAAGGGCCTTCATGGGATCCCAGTAGTCTCCCATCTGAGGGATGCTGGGCTGATTGGTGGCAAAAGCTGCCTGGCTTCCGAGAGCGCTGGCCACGAAGTCTGCTTTTACAGCATCGCTTTCAGCAAGGGATAAAAGAACGGGAACGTCGCCCTGCTTCTCATATCTTGTGAGGCAGCTCTCACTGCTTGCCATGTATACTGCCAGCTGCTGTGCAGCAAGAGGATACTGGGTGTTGGACTTAACAGTGATTGTCTTGAAATCTACGAAGTTGGAGAGCTGTACGTCTTTTCCTCCGATGTTGGCTGTGGGAAGGGCAACTGCGCCAACCTTGTCGCCAAGTGCCTCTCTGAACTCGGGTGCGCTCCAGGCTCCGCTGGTAACGGCTCCGAGCTTGCCCTCCTTGAAGGCGCTTCCGCCTACGCCGTCGGCATCCTCAAGATACTTGCTGTTGGCTGCAAGATCGATCATGTACTCGCCTGCTGCAAAGCCGTTGGCATCATTGAAGCTGCAGTCTGCTGCATTTTGTCCGTCTGCTCCGAAAAGTGTGCAGCCGTTGCCAAGGAAGAACATCTCTGCATACCAGGAGTTGGTGAGCTGTGTGCTGAAGTTCCACATGCCATCGCCAAGGTCCTTGGCCATCATAACGTCAAGGCTCTTAACCTCTTCCTCTGTGAAAAGGTCCTTGTTGTAATACATGAAGAAGGTGTTGGGTGAAAAAGGAACCGCATAGGTAAGACCATCTACTGTTACAGCGTTGATGGCGCTCTCAGGAAGGTCTGCCTTGAGCTGGTCGATGTCCTTGGTTATGGGAAGGAGAAGTCCCTTGTTTGCAAGGTCTCCTACGCCGCCGCTGGGTGTGTAAAAGATGTCTGCTGCTGTGTCAGCATCTGTCTCCAGAGCCTGAGGTGCCTCGTCAATTCCTACTACTGCGATCTCGTAGGTTATATTGAACTCTGCATGTGCTTCGTCAAAGTTTTTTACCATCTGATCTGTGATGTCCACCTCTTCCTCAGGAACCCAGATCTTCAAGGTTACGTCCTGAGTCTCGGTTGCTGCCGGCTGGGTGGTGTCGGTATTGTTGGTTGTGTTAGCAGTGTTGGTTGTGTTTGCGGCAGTGCCTGCTTCACTGCCGCAGCCTGTAAGCGCTGTGATACCCATAGCTGCTGAGAGTGCAATGGCCCCTATTTTTTTGAATTCCATAATAAAAATCCTCCTTTGAAACAAATTGCGTTAATCGGTTTACCATGACTATATTCATTGTCGGTATATCGGTCAATATGTTGGGAGGATTTTCCATTATTTAGATAAATATTATCGAATTGAAGGGGAAAATGAGATTAAAATTTTAGAAACTTTTGATAAGGCCTTGGTAAACTGTTTACCATGATCATTCCCTGAGGTTTCTTACGGACTGTCTCTCCACAATTCGAAGGGGCTGACGCTCGTCCGCGGTTATGGTCTTGCCGCTCTCGATCATCCGGAACAGGTAGTCTCCGGCCTTTTTAACCTTCCACTCAAAGTCCTGGGCCACGGATGTGAGCTTTGGCGTCATCATCTCGCAGTCCGGCAGGTTATCAAAACCTATCACCGACATGTCGTAGGGCACACGGATTCCGCACTGCTTAAGACCCTCGATAACTCCAAAGGCCACAATATCGGACATGCAGGCTACAGCGGTGTAATCGCTGCTCTTAAAGGCCAGGTCCTGACCCACCTGCACTGCACTGTTATAGGTTGACTGTGAATAATAGATATTTCCTTTTTTGAAGGGAATTCCTGCTTCTCTGCAGGCATCTGAAAAGCCCCTGTATCGCTCCTTGATAACACCCTCTGAGGTTATCTCCGGTGTCACCAGCGCAAGCTTGTCGTGGCCCTTTCCAATAAGATATCTGGCGGACAGATAGCCGCCTCTGTAGTCTTCGATTCCGACGTTAACGATCTTTTCATCAGGAGCATAGGTGTCGAGAAATACCACCGGCATATCGATGAGCTCCCTGATCTCCCTGACTTCATTCTTGTAGATACCAAGAAATACGGCGCCGTCCACATTCCAGGAGGACAGCATCGTTACTATGTCCCTGGGGTCGCCGACACACCGGAGCATCAGATAATAATCTTTTCCCCGGATGTATTTCTCCAAAGATGCAAGAATATGGGCATTATAGGGATTGGCAAAAAAGTCCTCATCCGGAGCCATATAGGGCACCACCACTCCAATGAGTCTGCTCTCTTTCCTGGCCAGGGACCTGGCTATAACGTTGGGCTTATACCCCGTAGCCTTAATGATCTCCTCAACCTTCTGCCTGGTCGCCTGAGAAACCTTGCCATAATTGCCGTTTAAAACATTGGAAACAGTGGCCGTACTGACGCCGGCCTGCTGTGCGATCATCTTGATATTCACGATTTATCTCCTATACTCGTTAGTAAACCGATTAACTTTACCCTAACTATACATAGGAGGTAATACACTGTCAAGAGCAGGTGCTCTAAAATTGGGGTCTGACCCCAATTCACACTTTAGACACAATTATCATTTTCTCACCCCCAGATATTTCCTGGTCCCGCGCCCTTTCACAAAAAAAATTGGGGTCAGACCCCAATTTTTCTCACACTAAACTTCCTCGCAAAAGTATACTTTTTTCCGTTTAAGCCACTCAATCGCTTCACCCTCAGACTCAAATCTTCGCCCTGCAGCCTCACCGAAAGCCTCAAGATCAGTAATCTTCGCCATAATAACCGGCTCCTCGGGCAACACCTCTCCCTTATCCATGGCCCGGAACTCATCTTCCTTCCGCATCCGCCTTATGTAATCCTCATCCCTGACACAGTAAACATCATAGCGCTCACGTATTTGCTCATAATCGGCAATTCGGTTAACCGCAAAATCGCAGATAGTCTCAAATCCCATCCAGGAATAAATAGCCTCATCCACGGGCATAAGGAAAACAAAAGGAACTTTCTCTTTTGCCAGAATCTCAAATGTCCTGTCAAAAACTCGTCTCATCTGCCCTTCATGGCGCCGCAAAGCGGTGGTTGCAACAGCCACAACATAGTAGCTCTGAACTACAGTGCCGCAGAGATTCACGCTGTAGGGATTAAGATGAAGCATCGACACAACCTCGCCGCCATCACCGCTTTCGCTGCCTTTGCCGCCCTCGATGCTGACTACCATTCGATTTTTCCCGCAAACATCTTCGTAATAATAATCAACAAATTCCTTCGGATCGTCAAAAGCCTCCTCGTACAGCTTCCTGGTCCTTGCCTTTCCCGCTATATCTTTTTCCGCAATTTCAACTATCATGCCGTCTTCTCACTCACTCTGAATTTTCTCGCATATCCCACGGGATTGTAGCTCTCTTTTGCCCGGCGAAGGCCCTCGATTCCCATGTCGTCCTCACGGTTCACCAGCTGCGCCTCGGGGTAGGAATTAAGAAGGAACTGCTGATTGATGACCTGATAGATCCCGGGAATCTCGGAGTTGCCCTTCTCAATGCTGACAACCACCATTTTTTCCCTGGCGTTGTAGGATCCGATGGTAAAAGCCTCCATCTTCTCATCGATAAAAATGGCTCCGATCCTGAAGGTAACCTTGTCGCAATTACGTAAAATATCTGTGACACCTTCCTTTTCCAGTAGCAGTGTTTCCCTGCTTTCCACACCATCTGCGAGGCGCTGCTCCACCCATTTACTCATGAACTCTTCAAGAAAAAATTCATCTACGCAGCAAAGAGTCTTATACTCCCACCTGCCTTCATACTCCTTCATAAATTTGTTCACGAGATTACGCTTCTTCTGGAACTTTTTTCCCGGAAGCTCTCTAAGCTCCCCGGCGTCGTAGAGATAATCCTTAAGGTCACTTTCCTCCGCCACCTCGTACTCCGCAGAATCGCACAGGCCAAGAATCCGGAGCGCCTCCTCATCCGCCAGATCAATCCGTAGCGGACTTGCAAGTTCCCGGTGAAAAAAATCTCTGAGCATCTCGAAATACTTCGGAAGCTCCTCTTTACTGCAATATGGCATGGCAGCAAAATAGCCCTTCTCATCCTTCATAAGAAGCAGCGCTGCCCCATCTTCATGATAAACCGTAGTGTTATACATGTTTTTCCAGATATATGTATCAAGAACCGTACTATCACAGGTCCTGTTATCTCTAAGTGCATATGTCTTTGCCAGCTCCGCCGCCTCCTCAAAGGTAGGCGCATGGAATTCAAGCTTTTTATCCATAATAATTATCCTCTTTCATAAATTCAATTGTGTACAATTTAAAAATATAACATCCCCCCATTCTTGTCAAGCAAAACATCCCCATACGCTAAATCGTTCGCAAAAAATTGGGGTCTGACCCCAATTTTATCACCTACCGCCCACAAAGCCAGTAACCACCGCATTTTCTAATTTCACAATTGTGTCCTTTCTGTGAATTGGGGTCAGACCCCAATCTTTTCCCCGTTGACCGCCGCCCTCATCTGGCGTATAGTCGATAAATAAAGCCACATCACAAGGAGGAGAACATATGGAAATCACCGAGAAACTAGACCTGCTACTTGAAAAAGCAACCAAAGACAACGCATTAAAAGAAAAGCTCCTGGCCACCTCCGTATCCGCCAATCCCCTACACGATTTCTGCGCTATAGCCACAGAATGCGGCATCCCGCTCTCCGTCATGGACATCGTCAACCAGGGTGAGGAATTCTACGCCGAGATCAAGCGCAGCACCAACGGCGGCGGTGAGAACTCCCCCGATCTTGACTTCCAGAACGATGAATACTCCATCTTCATGATGAGGCTCAAGGGCTGATACAAAAAAAGATGGTTCAATCCCCCCTGCGATTGAACCATCTCTATTTATCTACAAACCTGTCTTTTTTTCTTCCCATGCATCATAACAACAATAGCCGCTATAACAAAAGTCGAATTACTGATAAGAGTCTGCTTAAGGTCACCCTTGCCACCGGAAGTCCTGTCGTCCGCAATGGACATCCCTGCGATCAGGCCGCACCGCGACATAGTCATGAAATCCAGCGCCGCATGGAGAAGGATAACTCCCAGCAGGTTTCCCCATTTAACATATATTGCACATAACAACATTCCCATCATGGCTGTCGCCAACATCTGAAGAAGCGTAGCCTCAAGATCCCGGCTGTAGAAATAATTGGAAAAATGATACAGGCCAAAGAGCAGCCCGCCGATCAGGACCGTTATCACTTTTCCCTTGCCTTCTTTGCTAAATTTATCCGCAAGAAGTCTGGTTATGGTGCCTCTCATAAGTAGCTCCTCTGACAGACCGACCATCAACAGGAACAAAACAAAATAAATGATATGAGATGGTTCTTTTAACATCTTTCCTTTATCAAACTCATCTATCAAAAAAACAATACTGCCCAGCACTGAGATAATCAGTATCCATGCTCCGGATAAAAGACTTTTCTCAAGGTTCTTAAATGGGTCCTTTAGCGAATCCAGCGTCCCTATGCAAAAGGCGATCAGTAATGCAGGAAGAACCTTCAGAAGGATCTCGGCAAAGAAATATGACTGATTAGAGGTGCCGAAGCTAAAGTGTAGGGCTGTTCCCAGCTGCCACATTAATTCGTAGAGGGAGAGCTCCGCGATGAATACTGCTACGATTGCGATAGATACATGTTTTTTGAAAAAAGTATGTATAGAGTCCATTAAATAATAACCTTCCTGCTTAGATCTATTAATCCCTTTCCCGGCGCCAAGCCCCAAGCAGATTATTATACAATGAAAATCACCAAAGGTGAATTTCTTTCTCTTCTCACACCATCATCTCATATATCTTCCTGCAATCTTCCTCATCCAGCCTCACAAAACCGGAGATGCTGCCATCTCTGCCATCGCCGTAGCACAGCACCTTCACCAGCTGCGGGATATCCTCTTCCTTAGCACCCAACTCCTTAAAATTCAGCGGCATTCCAATGGATCTCAGGAAATTCTCAAGGGCTACAATTCCAGCCAGCGCTGTCGCCTCCGGATTATCAAAGTCCATCTGGCATCCCCACACACGGGTCGCAAGCTTGGCAAAACGCATCACATCATGCTTGTACACATACTTGAAAACAGCAGGCATCGTTACCGCAAGTCCGGCCCCATGAGCACAGTCATATAGCGCCGAAAGCTCATGCTCAATGTTGTGGCTGTTCCAGTCCTGACTGCGGCCAACTCCGCAGGAGTTATTGTGAGCCATCATTCCTGCCCACATAATGTTAGCCCGCGCCTCGTAGTTATTGGGATCAGCGATTACTCTCGGTCCTTCGTGGATCATAGTCAAAAGAAGCCCTTCAATCAACCTGTCTGTAACCTCAACTTCTTTTGAATTGGTAAGATATCTCTCATGGAGATGAGCCATGATATCCGTGATTCCCGCTGCAGTCTGATAAGGCGGCAGAGTCTGTGTCAGCGCCGGATTCAGGATACTGAATTTCGGGCGAATGGCGTCTCCGCTGGCTCCGCGCTTGAACATGCCCTCTTCCTTGGTTATTACTGAGTCAGGACTACCCTCACTGCCGGCCGCAGCGATCGTAAGTATGGTTCCGATCGGAAGCGCCTCTTCAATTCTTTTTCCCGTGTAAAAATCCCAGAAATCCCCGTCGTACAGCGTACCTGCAGCGATGGCTTTGGAGGAGTCGATTACACTTCCACCGCCAACAGCCAGGATAAAATCTATATTTTCCTTTTTGCAGAGCTCAATTCCCTCATAAACAAGCCCGCTTCTGGGGTTGGGCTTAACACCCCCAAGCTCTTTGAAAGGAATGTTTTCTTTCTCAAGAGATTTTTTTACCCGGTCAAAAAGACCTGATCTGACAACACTTCCGCCGCCGTAGTGAATAAGAACCTTACTGCCGCCAAAGCGCTTGACATACGCTCCAGCATCGTTCTCAGTATCCTTTCCGAAGGCAAAAAATGTCGGTGAATAGAAGGTAAAGTTTTCCATGGATATCTCCTTTTTTACAACAAAAAAATCACTGTGAAATGTACTATCTTCGATTATACGATGGCCACAGTCACAGTGGCTTCTTTATTTTTGCTATAGCATTTTTTATTTTTTGTTCAACCGCAAAATGGAAATTGGGGTCTGACCCCAATTTTTTTTGTAATCTAACGCAAATCCAGTATTTATCAGCATTCTTCAAAATCGCATTTGTGTCTAAACTGTGAATTGGGGTCAGACCCCAAAAATATGAGGTATAATGAGAGGTAGGTGTTCTTTTCTACAGAGCGAAGCCACGGGGGATGTGGCATGTGACACTTTTGTGATAATCCGTTTGCTAATATTTGTTTGCAGATGTGAAAGACAGATGTGAAAATTTGAGGACGCCTTATGAGGAGGAAATTAAATATGAGAAAATTACAGGTAACGAAGGTATTGTCCGGAGTGATGGCTGCAGTTATGGTAATGGCAGCTGTTACGGGGTGCGGAAGTAGGGAGACATCGGCTGTGATTGAGCCGGAGCAGGTTCCGCTGGCTGATGGAGTGGATGCTGCTGAGGACCAGACCGCTGCCTATGATGCGGTGTCGGAGGTTCCTGAGGTTCAGTACAAAGTCTATGAGGATCCCAACGAATGGAAGTGCCAGTATGATCCCGGCTGCATCGAGGTGATCGGCGGCGGTGCGCAGATGGCCTTTTCCTACACAGGTGAGTGCGCAGGCACAAACATGCTGATGGTAACCTACACAATCGATAAGGATGCAGAGCAGGCCGCCAAGGACTACGTGTCTGAGTGGGGCGAGGCTGCTACTATGACAGAGACACGTTTCCCCGGGACTGAGGACGTTAAGGGCTATTATGTGTATCTTCCCGCCGGCGACGAGGGATCAGGACTGTATATGGTAGGATTTACGAGAGACTACCTCGAGGGTGCGCTCCTTTTTGAGTTCACCGGCCACAAAAGCGGCAACGAGGAGATGGATATCGCTGTCAGCGACGCCTTCGCAACGATATTTGATACGTTAGAGTTCGTGGAAGAAGCGACTGCCCCCGCGAACGAGGCTGCAGCAGAAGCTACAACGGAGGCTGCAGCGAAGCTTCCGGCATATGAGTATCCGGGACCTGAATATTTTTACTTGGTATTGTACAGCTACCTTGATGAGGAGCTGGGCCAGTACTTCGATCGTGGCGATGTGTCGATTCCCTGCCCGGTGATTCTGTGCGAGGATGATAGTGATAGCAGCGACATCAAGGTTTACGGCGATTTCTGGTTCTACAATTATAACCTCAACGGCGACGTGCTTGAGACCCTCAGCGGTGGCTCTTTTCCCGGATGCATTCATATAAAGACCACCGAGTCAGGCGATTATGAAGTGACGAGCTTCGAGCAGGTTGGCGACGGCTCAGACTTTGAACCCACTGCAAAAAAGATCTTCGGCGAGCACTACGATGCTTTTATGAAGGCATACTCCGACTCTGAGGCCACTGAAGCAACCCGCGCCCAGATCATCGCCAACTATGTAGCCGCCAACAATCTGAGCATCACTTCTTACAAGGATTTTGGCTGGGATCCGGTTGTACTTCCGGAAGAGAATATTGATTCTTTCTACAGCACATTAGACTAATCTAACCACGCTTTTTTCTCTCCCAAGGCACCCAGTTGTCGTCTTCGCAGAATTCCTTCTGGATCAGTTGTTCCTGCTCTCTGTGGGAAACTCTGGACTCAACGAATCTGCGATACCGCTCATGGGGCTTTTTGGGGAAAAAACCTAAAATGCGCGAAGTTTCGGTAAGATTCCAAATGGAACTTATTATGAGCTTTTGCGCATTATTTATTGCGGGAAAATACGAATTGACGTACTTACAGTAACTGCTGTACAGGAATTTTTCCGGAGAAACGACCATGTTTGCTTTGACCGGATTGAGATGGATGTAGCGACTGCTTTCCAGAAAGTACGGTACATCTTCGATGAGCTTGGCCTTGTAGCGGCCTTCAAAAAGATGCCCGGTCACGCTGTATTTTTTGTTATAACCTTCAACATAAATACTGAGGATTTTCTGCATGATTATGCTAAGTGACGTCTCGCCGGTTTCGATGATCATGTGGAAATGATTGGGCATAAGACAGAGGGCATGGATTTTGAAACCGGATTCCGATTGGATTTTTTTGACACACCGTAAAAAACGTAGGTAGTCTGAATCATTGTTGAAAATTAGTTTTCTTCTGTTGCCTCTGCTCATGACGTGGTAAACTGCGCCTTTGTACCAGATTCTTCTAGGTCTTGCCATATAGTGTCATTCCTTTTTAGTGTTATTGCGTTTAAGTGTTATCTCTTGGTCCAAATAGTTGGGAATCAGCCGTGACAAGAAATGTCTGGCTGTACCTGATTGGAGTTAATGAAATTGCGAAAGATTATCGCAACATCGATAGGATAGCACATGGCAAAAGAAAAAACAAGCGCATAAAAAAGTGAGCATGGCAGAAAAAGCACATGCCCACTTCAAAATTCTTAAGTTAGCCCCGGTACTCCAGGCACAGCATGGTAAGATCGTCGAACTGCTCGGCGTCTTTGACGAAATCGCTGACGGCTGATCGCACGTTGGTAAGGGTGTCTTGGAGCGACGGGGGTTCGTAGCCGCTTCCGGATTCGTTCAAAGCAGCAAGCATGCGCTCTGTACCGAACATGTTATTGTCGGCGTCGCAGGCTTCCGGCACGCCATCGGTGTAGAGGAAGAGACGGTCTCCTTTTTCCAGAGTGATCTCGTACTCCTTGTAGCGGGTGCCTTCCATGCCGCCGATAACAAAGCCGTGCTTATCTTTGTAAATTTCATATTCCCCGCCGGAGCGTTTAAGAACCGGGTACTCGTGGCCCGCGTTGGCGCAGGTAAGCTTGCCGGTGGAGATTTCCAGAATTCCCAGCCAGACCGTTACGAACATGTCGGTCTGGTTTTTTGATGAGATTGCTTCGTTGGTCTTGTTAAGGGTCTCCGCGGCGGAGGTTCCAAGCATGGCGCAGCTCTGGATAATGACTTTGGAAATCATCATGAAAAGAGCGGCTGGTATGCCTTTTCCCGAAACGTCTGCCATGAGCACGCACAGGTGATCATCGTCGATCAGGAAGTAGTCGTAGAAGTCGCCGCCAACCTCTCTTGCGGGCTCAACGCTGGCGTAGATGTCGAATTCTTTTCTATCTGGAAAAGGCGGAAAATCGTGCGGAATCATGGATAGCTGAATTTTGGTTGCAAGGGACAGCTCCGTCTCGATTCGCTCGTTCTGGGCGGTGACTTTGGTCAGATTGTTCTCGTAGTCCAGCATCTCTTTTTCCATGGTAGACATAACGTTGCACAGGTTCTCAATCTCGTCGCCGGTGTGGATATCAAGGGTGGAAAAAAAGGATTTCTCGCCGGTGGCGTTTTCTTTGTGCTTGACGTAATCCGATGATGCCTGGGCGATGCGGTTGATGGGCTCTACGAGGCCTTTTTTGATCCGCTTGTTCTGAATGTAGGCAATTAGGACGGTCACGGCGCCGAGGACAATGAGCAGCTGGAAAAAGAATTTGACCATCAGGGCGATCTCTTCGCTGATGGAAATGTCCACCAGCATAAAGGCGAAGAGGTTACCGGCGCTGTCCTTCATGGGCACTGCCACTGAGCACAAAAAGCCGTATTTGTCGATCCAGGCGATGTCGTAGAGCGTTCTGCTGTCGTTGTGGTTTAGGAACTTCATCATGCCTTTTCTGCTGACGGATTCCCATTCTCCGGGCTTGATGCCCTGTCCGTCAATGTCGTCGGCGTCGGCGATGTAGACTATGCGCGAATTCTGCTCATCGTACATGGCGATGTACACTGCGTAGACGTTGTGGTATTCCTTGGTTCCCGCCAGCATGTTGATGAGGCGCCTGTAGGTGCTGTCGCTCCCTGTGTCGATGGAGCTGAAGTGCTCAAGGTACGCCGGGGTTCCGACTGCATTTTTTTCCTCATCGCTGAGCCCGTTATATATATCCATAACTTCCCGGGAAAAACCGAGGCTGTCTGCACCGTGAATGGCGCTCATTGCCGCCTGCATTGCCGCAGACTCCGCGACCCTTATAAGCTGTTTGGTGTTTGAGACTCCGTAGAAGGTCAGAGCCATGATCTGCGCCACGATTCCGAAGGCGACGCAGCTAAGAAGTGTAAAAGATCTTGCTTTTTCGGCAAGCGAATGGTTCTTGTTGATACTCAATCTTTTTTTCCCCCACAAAAAAGAATTATTGGTATGTGTATGCTGTATTAATCATACCACGAGTATCTGCAAATGTGAAAAAACTGTGAATTGGGGTCAGACCCCAATCACAGTTTTTTCACATTTGCGGTATATTAAGCTGTCTTCTGGTTCTCTTCCTGGCTCTGAAGTGAGAAGAATGCCATCTTCTCATTAAGAGTCTCGGCCATATCACGCAGATCGCTGGCAGCGTTGCTGATAAGTGAGAATGTAGCGTTGAGCTCTTCCATAGAAGCATTTGTCTCCTCGGTAGAAGCTGCGTTCTGCTGAGAAATTGCGGAAAGCTCCTGGATAATATCTGCGAAGCTTGTCTTAAGCTGATTCAGAAGGTGGATCTTCTCTGAGATCTGCTTTGTGGAATGATCTACGTTGTTAACGTTCTCTACGACAGCATCCATGTCATCCTTGGTGTTGGTGAGCTGCTCGTTCTGCTCATGCATGCTCTCGCTGAGCTTTTCGATGATCTGAACGTTCTTCTGAGACTCCTCAACAAGAAGCTCAACGATTGACTTGATTGAAACAGCGGCCTCTTTTGACTGCTTAGAAAGGTTACCGATCTCGGAAGCAACAACTGAGAAGCCCTTGCCGTACTCACCTGCTCTTGCAGCCTCGATGGAAGCGTTAAGAGAAAGAAGGTGTGTCTGCTCTGCGATCTCTGTGATCATGTTAGAAGCCTCTGCGATGCTCTTTACAGAGTCGTTGGTGTTGCGGATCTGAGTATTGATATCCTGCATTGAAGACATAACGTCAACGTTCTTGTCCATAAGGCTGCCAAGAGTATCAACTGTACGCTGAGCGCCTGTCATCATATCGTTAGCTGCTGCTGAAAGAACTTCGATTCTGTCAGTGATATCGTCAATGCTGTCGCCCATCTCTATTGTGTTGTTTACTGAGTTTTCTACGCTTTCTGCCTGTGAAGCTGCGCCGCGGCTGATATCCTCAACGGCTGTTGTAACCTGCTCTGCAACTCTTGAAGCAGACTCTGCTGATGTAGCAAGGCTCTCACCTGACTTTGTAACGTCCTCTGACAGCTTCTTTGTAGCACTGATAACGTCCTGAAGCTTGTCACGAACCTGAGCGGAGCTGGATGCGATGACACCAAGCTCATCCTTACGATTGAAGGTTCTGTCGTTGATATAGAAGGAAAGCTCACCCTCCTCAAGATTCTGGAGACCATCAACGATATCACGGATAGCCTTGCTGGTTCTTGAGATGATAAGACGGGCAACGATCAGATTAAATACAAAGAAAAAAAGGAAGGTGGCAAGGATCGCTGTTCCGGCTGCCTGCATGTTCTTTGCTACGATAGTTGTATCACGACCTGCGAAAACCATACCTGCTGTGGTTCCGTCAGAGTTCTTAAGAGGAAGGTAGTATGCGTACCAGTTCTGTCCGCCGATCTCGAAGTTCTTTGCAAGGTACTCATTTCCGTGTCTAAGAACCTCTGCGATTACTGCATCAGAGGCCTTGGTGCCTTCCATACGCTTGCCGGTGGTAGCATCTGTAAGAGAAGTAACATAACGTGTATCTCCGTAGAAAATAGTGAAATGCATACCGGTCTGCTTATTAAGGTTATCAAGCTGTCTCTGGTAGTTATCATGTACAGCAACGCCGCCCTTAAGAAGCTGGCCATCCTCTGATAATGACCAGTCACCCTCGTACTGATTAGAGATCTGATTCTCGAGAAGGATAGCGGCTGCCTGAAGGCCCTCTGCGAAAGATGTGTAATATGCTTTCCGAATGTGGTTGAATCCGATGTGACCGATCAGTACAGACATAGCGATCGCAAGCACTGATGCGATAAGAATAATACTACGGACCATGTTTCTACTCTTCTTTTTCATTTCATTTCCTTTCTGTTCGTATTTGTACAAACAATAAAACTCAACACAAAAAAGCATGGGAGACATGTCCCATGCTTCTGAAAAATTCGTTTCGAGATCAATCTGCGGGTATTGCCCCGATCAGATCATTATCGAATAAGAATGCAGCTGGCTGACATGTTAAAGTCCCTATAGCTTTGCGCCACAAGCTTTCGCTTGCTTTGCCCAATATTTCAACAACAAAATGCATTATATTTCAGACGCTCACTTTATGCAATATTAATTTTGAATTTATATTTTTTTCATAAATCATGTCAAAATAATAACTGTAAAACAATAATCCTTTGTTAAAGATTTACAACAGAATTATTTCGAATGTGATTATATATAATATGAAGAAACGGCTCCGGCAACATAGTTTCACGTTTTTGATAATCGATTAAAAGTTAATTACTTGTTGACTTAGCGGCTATCTATATGTAATTATATGGAAGCAACAATTATAAAAAATATATTAAAAAATTATGATAACGAAATTAATTCAGGAGGGTAACAATGAACGAGCTTGCAGTTTACAATGATGTTGTGACAGAAGAGAAAAAGTATATCGCTTTTAAGATTGGCGATGAGAACTTTGCAATTGATATTTTTTCCATTAATACTATTATCGAACTTCCTCAGATCACAGGCATGCCCGGTGCTGAGGCGCATTACAGAGGAATCATTTACCTGCGCGGTGAGGTGATCCCTGTGCTTTCCCTTCGTCGTATGATGGGTCTTGAGGATGATGTTTTCACACGTAGCACCAAGATCATTGTTGTTACTTTGGAGGAGAACAAGCAGGTCGGAATCATCGTTGACCAGGTTATGGACGTGATCTCTGTTGCCGATGAGGAAATCAAGGAATCATCTGCTTTCCTTAAGGGCTGCCAGTACCTTGTAAGCGGCGTTGGCAAGATCGACGGAGAGCTGTATTCCATGGTTAATCTTGCATTCCTTGCTTAATTGTGTCCAAAGTGTGATTGGGGTCTGACCCCAATTCACTGTTTAGACACAATTTACTTTTTCACAAATCCTGATAAATACTGGCTTCGCGCCATGTGCAAAAAAAAATTGGGGTCAGACCCCAATTTTTTTTAGCAACGCATCACAGATGCGAAAACTTCATCGTACTATTATTAAGCTGCTCCGTAACCCTGTTGTTTTCCTCCATGGAATCACTGATTCCCTGGATCTCTCCAACAATCTCCGTGGAGTTGTTGGCTGAGAGGTTGATTGCCTGGGTGCTCTCCACAACAGAATCCGTGATGGCCTCCACCGAGCCTGCCATCTTATCCATGATATTATTGAGATTGTCGGCTTTGCTGTTGAACTTCTCAAGGATCTGATCCATGATAACCGCCGTATTCTCATACTTATCGCCCGTATCAACGAAAGCATCGTAGTCCGCAAGCACCTCGCTGTTAATGAACTCGATAACCTCCATCGCATTGCTGGACAGCGTGTTAACCGCCTCCGTCACCTCATTACTGATGGTCTGGATATTACCCGCCGTCTGTCTGCTGTTCTCAGCCAGTGAACTGATCTCCGAAGCAACAACCGCAAAGCCCTTACCTGCTTCACCCGCTCTCGCCGCCTCAATACTGGCATTCAGCGCCAGCAGATTGGTCTGGGATGCAATGTCCAGAATAACGGAAGTAAGCTCGTTGATCTGACTAACCTTCTCACTGTCTTTAACTGATTTCTCAAGAATCTGGCTCAGCTCGCCAACCTTCGATCCTGTATTCTCTTTTTTGCGAAGGGCTCCGGTCTTGATCTCATCAGCTTCGCTCTTGATCTCAGCCGCCGTCTTAACACCGTTCTCAGCCTCTTCCCTGATCTCATTTGTAGCTTCCTTGACTTCCTCAAGCTTCTCGGAGATCTGCTGCGCCGTCGTAGAAACAGTATCCATGCTGGCTGCCAGCTCCTCCAAAGCAGCCGACGTATTGGTAACACTGTCTGTAGCCTTGTTGATCTTCTCCGTCATAACCTCCGACGAAGATGTCAGAACCGCGGAACCATCCTTAACATCCTTGATAACCCCCTGAAGAGTCTCGATGAACTGGTTGACACCGCCAACAATATAGCTCAGCTCTGTGCTGGTCTTCGTTCCGATTCTGGCAGTCAGGTCGCCCTTGCCATGCTCGATATTCGAAATGATATCACGCAGCTCCTTCACGATCTGCGCAATCTTGCTGCTGATTCTCGTAATTCCAAGGAACACTCCGATCACAATCGCAATAATGAACACAACTACGCAGATAATGATCTTCTTCATTCCTGCGCCATATATAGTACTCAGATATGCGGACAATCCGTCCTGAAGCGCAATGATCGATCCCTCAGCCGTATCCAGCGCCGAATTCATGGCCTCCTGATTACCAATATATTCATTTGTAAAAAGAGTCATCGCCTCCTCGTAACTACCACCCTTCATAGCAGCAGTCATCTTATCCACCGTCGCAAGATAAGTATTTACCGTGCTTGCCACCGCATCGCTCTGCGCCTTGCCTTCCGCCAGCTGAGTCACCAGAATACTCTGATCCAGAAAAGCCAGCTGATCCGGTATCTGCTTCTCTTTATCGGTGATATTTGTGTAATACCCCTCAAGATAACTAGGATCCGTTCCAACACTCGTCGCGCCAAGAAGTGCAGAAATAGAGCCATCAATAGACAGCACATTCTCTCTTAGTCTTGATTCATTCAGCAGCAGGTCCACCTCATTTGTACTGGCCACAACCGAAGAATAAATGATCGTCTGCTGACTTGAGTTGGCGATGTATATTGTAATAAGGAACAATACAAGCATCACCACGTTAACCGCAGTGTTCTGGAAAATAATTTTTTGAAAAAACCTGATTCCACCCTTGGATGTACTATTATCTGCCACTTTATTTGCCCCTTTCTGATTAAAAAAATATACGGCATAACGCATACTGCCTCTTAATAAATTATAGCCCATACACGTTATACCGTATTATTTATTAACCATATTTAAGACAAAATTAATCCTTTATTTATCACTCCTCTACTTCTCGATCCTCTTAATCCACTTCCCGCTCCGTAGCCTCACCACGCACACCGCGCACTTAATAAACTGATCGATCTTCAGCATAATATACACCCAGAACCCCGGCCACTTAAACACCAGCCCCGTAAGCGCCCCCAGCGGAATACTGCACAGCCACAGGAAAATAATATCCGCCACCATCAGAAACTTCGTATCACCGCCCCCTCGCAGCGTCCCCTTCGTCAAAATACTGTTCGCCGCCTGAAACCAGATAACCACCGCCACCGCATGCATCAGATCCCTTGCAAGCACCGCCGTCTCCGGCTCAATCTTGTACGCTCCGACGATAACATTGGACAACAGCAGAATAACCCCGCAGCCCACACCGCCGATGATAAATCCCAGCGCCGCAAAAGTGTAGCCCTGCTGCCTCGCCTTCTCCACTTCCCCTTTTCCCAGGGTGATCCCCGTGATCGTACAGCTGGCCTGGCATATTCCCTGTATCACCACCGTCGCAAGCTGCATCACCACCGTCGTTATGGAATTCGCCGCAACGAAGCTCGCCCCGATGTGTCCCATAACCACCGCCACAGCGCTGTTTCCAAGCCCCAGCAGCGTATCCGACACCAGCACCGGAATCGAGATCCTGATGTACTCCGGAATCAGATTCCCCACAGAAATCGCAAGATCCCTCGGCCGCAGCCCAATATTCGTATCCACGAACATCAGGAATCCCATGATAATACAGAACTCCACAACCCTCGCGATCAGCGTTCCCAGCGCCGCACCGTTGACACCCATAGCCGGCGCCCCCAGCTTACCGAAGATAAATACCCAGTTAAAAAAGATATTGATAAAAAAAGAAGCAATACTCGAATACAGCGGAATATTGGCCTTGCCCACGCTCCTTAGCATAATGCTGGACGTCAGCGCATAGCCGTTAAAATAATAACAGGGAATCGATATCAGCAGATACCCCGTGCCCTTTTCAATAACCTCTTTTTCCGTAGTAAACAGTCTCATAATATTCTCAGGAAAAAGAGCTGTCACCACCGCAAATACCGTCGCCACCATAAGCAGCATCCTGAACATGATATTCACAGCCTTTTTCATGGAGAGCTTCTCCTTCATTCCAAAGAACCTGCTCACCAGCACGCTGGCGCCCATTCCAAGCCCCATGCACATGATCTGAAAAATGCTGATAAAATTATTGGCCAGAGTAGCCCCGCTCATGGGCACCTCCCCCAGCTGCCCCAGCATCACGTTGTCCGCCATGTTGACCCCCACCGTGATCAGCTGCTGAAGCGCAATCGGCAGCGCATAGGCCGCCAAAGTAGTGTAAAATTTTTTGTCCCTGACGAAAATCATACTCTCTCCCAACAATTACATATTTGCCGGGAAATAGTATAGCACAGCCGTCACATGGTATAAATGAAATTCACAACCTTTACTGAATTTGCGGTAAAGAAGAGGCTCTTGCAGCCCTATTTTTTTTATGCTATTCTGATTGTCAGCCTGGAAACCAATATCATGTATGCAGTCGCCAGTCCTTTTATCTCACGGCATCAAAGAAACTCATGCATAAATATTCTTTTCCGGACACTTGCATTAATGTTTTGGGAGGAGTAGTTATGGCTGTCAGAATAATAACAGATTCAGCCAGTGATATACCGCAGTCTAAGGCAAAAGAGTGGAATATCACTGTTTTACCCTTAAAGGTGAGATTTGGCGAAGAAGAGTTCCTGGATGGAGTGACCCTGTCGGGAACAGATTTTTATAAAAAACTTCTGGAGACAGATATGATCCCTAAGACCAGCCAGATCACTCCCTATGAGTACTCTGAAGAATTCCGCAAGGGCCGGGAGGCCGGGGATGAGGTTATATATTTCAGTCTGTCATCCGGAGTATCAGGCTCCTATCAGAGCGCCTGTGTAGCGGCTCAGGAGTACAGCGGTGCCTATGTTGTGGACACCAGGCAGTTCTGTATCTCCGAATATATCATTGTACAAAGAGCCGTTCAGCTCCGTGACAGGGGCATGAATGCCCGTCAGATAATCGACACCATAACTCCCGAGCTGTCCAAAGCTCATGTGATCGCCGTCTTTGACACCCTGGAGTACCTAAGGCTCGGTGGCAGGATCTCATCCACAGCAGCCTTCATCGGCAACGCCCTGATGATCAAACCTGTTATCACAATTGAAGATGGCCAGGTCCGCGTCATCGGCAAAGCAAGAGGCTCAAGAAACGGCCACAACATGCTTATGGAATTTATCAGAAAAACCGGCGGCATAGACTATGACAAGCCCACCTGTCTTGCCTACTCAGGCTTTTCTGATGAGATGTTAAAAAAATATGTGGAGGACTCCAAGGTCTTATATGAAGGCCACGAAGATGGTATCCAGTACGCCATTGCAGGCGCCACCATCGGTACCTATGCAGGCCCCGGAGCTATTGCGTTTGCGTATTTTGAGAAGTAATGGATGTTAGTCGCTGCAGTGATTGAGAATCTTTGCAGCGATTTTTTTGAACTCCCACTCTTCTGCAATTCGTCCGATTTCAATGTCAATTCGTCAGAAAATCACCTGTTAAACCAAATACTATGCTATGATCTATAAAAATCCGAGGAAAGCAGGTTGGGAAAATGAGTCAGTTTTTTGTTAAACCGGAAAGTCTTAAACAGTCAGGCAATTCTCTCACATCATCTTCTGAGAAAATTCGCAGTTATGCAGCACAGATAACCTCCATCAAGGACGATCTCAACGGCGAACTTTCAATGGTCAGAGCGTGACAAGCTGATCAAGGATGCCAAATCCAACGATGGCGTAGTACACTGGGCCAACGATGAATACGGACTTGGCACCGATGAATTCCCCAACCGGATCAATCACTATCTGCGGGACAAAGGCATCAACAATTTCAAATACGATTCCGCTACAACCTATAGCAACAACACTATCGAAGAAGCTCTTAACAAAGGCAAGGACGTAATCATCTGCGCCAAAGACTTCAGCCTCTATGAACCTGCAACAGGTGCTGAGGTGCATAGCGGCGTCGGCGCTCATGCCATGGTTGTCACAGATATCACCGCAGACGGTAACTACATCGTATCTTCCTGGGGCCAGGAATTCATTTACAAGCCCGGCTCAACCACCTATCATACAGCCATCATGGACATTAACAAAGGCTAAGAAACGGAGATTCCAATCATGAGAAAAAAAGCATTGTTTTTCATTTTATTAACAAGCCTCGCCGCAGGCCGCAGCTTCAACACCTCCGCCCCCGCAGATAACACCACCGCCGGGACCTCAGTCGAGGAAGAAATTGAAGAATACGATGGCGAATACGCCACCTTAACAAAAATAGACGGAAACAAAGTATACTTTGAAGGAAATGAACAGGGCAGAAAATACATTGCCTCAAAAAAGACCGTCCGCGGCCTCAGCGAAGAAAACAATGAAGGCCGTGAGTTCCTCATCATGTATCTCCCCTCCAAAAACAAAGTCCTTGACGACGGAACAATAGAACTTAAGGATGCTGAGATTACAGCGTCTGAATGGATAAATAACTAAGTCCCCCACCGGGAAACTGCAGTATAGTAGTGAGATCACCATTATTCTTGAGTTTTGTTGATCCTACAATCTCTTTCCGAGTCATACCGCCTTTTTTAGTGCTAAGTGCTTCCACCACCTTCACATAGCTGTCGCTATTAGTGAACAGCGTTCTATACAGGTGTTCGAACTCATCCCACATTGCGCCAGCCGCGAGAGAATCTACTTAGGGACGGTTGTGAGTCAATGGGGACGTTTTTTTACCAATGGGGACGGTTCTGTTTGGTAAAGTTTTGCAAACAAAACTTTACCAAACAGAACCGTCCCCATTGGTGAAAAAACGTCCCCACTCTCTCTAGCCACATGTGCCAGGCACTTTATATATTGTAAATCCCTTATATCCATGCTACTGTATTATCGTTGTGATACTCTTTCACAACTTCAATTCCAATCCGGAAAGGCAATGCATTCTGCATATGCTTATTTTCAATGTTTTGGGTATTTGAATTAAAAAGATCAATGAAGGAGGCATATGTGTATGCAAGAAGAACCCACAAATGAAACCGATGTATCCCCATTGTATTCTGAGTTTGCCTATGACGACGCATTCAGAACAATGGAAACAGAGTGTGATGACATAGTCATTCCCTTTGTCAATTATTTCTACAATGAAAACTATGACAAGGCCGCTGTCATCACAAGAATGGATAAAGAACTTCAAGCAGGCAACTTGTCAGTCTATTCCTACGATGTTATCATTAGGTTAACACACAAGGTACTATACAAACTTACTATCAAACACAAAACTGTGCAGGAAAAGGTAGGTGGTGTTATGGGCGGAAAAGTTTTGGATTTGCCTGAGGTCAGACTATACCATCAAGGTGTCGAAGAAGGCCGTAAGGAAGGCGAGGCTGAACGCAACAAACTCCAATCAGAGAATGATGCGCTTCGTAAAGAGCTTGAAGTACTTAAGGCAATGAGAAAATAATATGATGTTAGTCGCTGCAGGGATTGAGAATCTTTGCAGCGATTTTTTACGTGAGACACCTACTTACGTGCCTGTCCACACTCTCCCATTGCTTGCAATTATGTCCGGTTATGCTATCATATAAATATAAAAAAGGTGCTACCGATAGACGGTTGGCTCCTGGTTCATAGTTACGTATCAAAAGAGATCGCTTCCTACTTTGCCAAGAGTGTTTCAGCGGTCTTTTTTGATGCTTATCTTTATTTCCTGAAATGGCTGATGATGGTAATGCAGATGGCTGCAACGAAAATTGCAAAGCCAACCGCTACCAGTGCGCAGCTCATTGTCATCAAAATAAGTTGCATCGCTAGCTCCTGTCTAGATTTCTCATAAGCTTATCCCTCCTTAACAGCAGAGAGTTCTCAGATTCAATCCGGCAAAAAGCCAACCGCCTACCGTAATCATGATGGTAGCACCCATGTGATTATTATATCGAATGTATGTTTGTCTTGGCAATAATTCTTATTTCGCGCATCCCCTTATGAAATAGCAATAAACACGATCGCACTCTGCACATCAAATCTACTTGGGGACTGTCCCCACTCTTCCCGATTTTCTTCCTATAATCCCCATCTCTTCAGCCCCCCTCCAGAGCGCTTCATTGATTTTTGTCTGATAGCCCTTCCCGGTGGATTTGAATGCGTCAACAAGCACTGAATCCAGGCGGAGAGATATAAGCTCTTTGTTCGGTCTGTAGTACTTCGGATCTGCAGGCCTGAACTCTTTGAGTTCATCATCGGTTAGCTCAGGGGCATCAGCTGTATAGGTTATGGGTCTCTTTGAAGCAGCTTTTATCTCTTTAAGTTGTTCCTTAGTAGGCTGGTCCCCAGGGGTCAATTTCATCGATACTTTGGCCATTGTAGATTCTCCTTTCCTTAGCTGTAGCAACTCTTGCTGATATCAGATGGATTTCATCATTGCTTCTTTCCTCATAGGCTACAAATAGAACATCATTGATTCTGCCTATAGTCTGCCATCTGTTCTCTAGTGTGTTGTTATTTGCGGATACGTCCGGACGTTCAATTCGATAAGGATCATTAAAAACATATGCGGCTGTGCTTAGGTGAATGCCGTGGATACTATAGTTTATTTCATCCTTATAATCATCCCATGTAAATACCAAAATGTATTACCTTTCTGTAGCTACAATTATTTTATCACTTTAGGGGCATAGTATCAAATCTCCCTGAGGACTGTCCCCACTCTTTTTTGCTTGTTCTGTCTTCATTTTTTCCCAAGTAAGCCACATTTCGTCTTCTCCCATATCTTTGCGGATCAGCGTTTCAGCATTAGAATGGGAGTCTTTTTCCGCCACAAACATACTGTATTCTTCAGGGGGATTGTTTCGAAATAGAGAAAACACTCGGTCCTGCGTTATTAGTTTTTCTATTAGCTGTTCTTCATAGGATAACTTTAATTTCTTTTTATTTACGTAATAGCAATAACTGCTATGTGGATATTTGCCAGCTTCTCTCACCATTTTGGCCTTTACCGGATTAAGATGAATGTACCTGCTACATTCCAGAAAGTATATCTCATCCTCAATCAGCTTCGATTTGTATCTCCCGTAAAAAAGATGGCCGCTGAGGCTGTATCTATGATTGTATTCCTCCACATACAGACTGAGTATCCGTCCCATGATGATACCAATATGAATATCCTGGGTTTCAATCAGCATATGAAAATGATTTGTCATCAGACAGATTGCATGGATCTTAAAAGGAATCTTTTGCTTAATGATATCGATGCATTCCAAGAAGCGGATGTAATCAGCTTGATCCCGAAAAATGCTTTTTCTCCAGTTACCACGGCTCATTACATGATAGGTCGCTCCTGGGTACCATATCCTGTTTTGTCTTGCCATTTTCTTCCTTTCATATTGTTAATATTTTAATTCCAAATAATGAATGAAATGGCATCAACAAGAAATGCAATGCCTCTCCGGATTGGAAACGATGCTGTGAAAGACTATCACAGCGCTGTTAGAATAGCATAGAAGCCGGAACTAATCAAGAGAAAAAAGAAAGTTCACAAAATCTACTTGGGGACTGTCCCCACTGTGGTCAACTTTGGCTGCAAAGTTAGATTTTATCTAGCTTTGCGGCCTTTTTATTTTGTAAAAAACATTGAATTTTTATAAAAAAACGCTTGACAAGACCCCTGAAATTTGCGGCCGCTAC
>JAEEGL011185023.1_pt1 | contig 38231 bp, 31 predicted proteins | sample 9134231 | NCBI WGS metagenome assembly JAEEGL01 (sample SAMN16246548, study PRJNA631951) | gut metagenome | biome: gut microbiome; feature: rumen; material: fiber-attached | host: Bos | place: Iran: Karaj | collected 2018-10
AGTTCCTCGCACTTGTCGGCCTGCACCGGATACATGCCGGCGAAGCCCATGGGCTTGACTTCCTCGAATCCGGCGATGGCCTCGGCGCAGGGCGCCGCGGCATGGGTGATCGTGTCGCCCACCTTCACCTCGACCGCCTTCTTGATGCCCGAAATGATATACCCCACGTCGCCGGCCGCGATTTCGCCGGTCGGGACGAGTTTCATCTTCAGCACGCCCACCTCTTCGGCATCGTAGTCCATGCCGGTCGCGACGAACTTCACCTTGTCGCCCGTGCGGAGCGTCCCGTTCACCACCTTGAAGTAGGCGATGATCCCGCGGAAGGGGTTGAACACCGAGTCGAATACCAGCGCCTGCAGCGGCGCGTCCGGATCGCCCTTCGGAGCCGGAATCCGGTCCACGATGGCGTCCAGCAGGGGCGGAATGCCTTCGCCGGTCCGCGCGGAGACCTTGAAGATGTCTTCGGGCGCGCAGCCGAGCAGGTCGACGATCTGGTCGGAGACGACCTCCACCTGGGCGGATTCCATGTCGATCTTGTTCAGCACGGGGATGATCTCCAGGCCGTGGTCGACGGCCAGGTAGAGGTTGGAGATCGTCTGCGCCTGGATGCCCTGGGTGGCGTCCACGACGAGCAGGGCGCCTTCGCAGGAAGCGATGGAACGCGACACCTCATAGGAGAAATCCACGTGTCCGGGGGTGTCGATCAGGTTCAATATATAGGTTTCGCCGCCGCGGCGGTATTCCATCTGAATGGCGTGGCTCTTGATGGTGATGCCTTTCTCGCGCTCCAGGTCCATGTCGTCCAGGACCTGCGCTTCCATGTCACGGGCGGAGAGCGTGTCCGTCAGTTCGAGCAGACGGTCGGCCAGGGTGCTCTTGCCGTGATCGATATGCGCGATGATGCAGAAATTGCGTGTGTGCTTCATGAATGCAAAAATAATCAAAAGAAGCCAAAATCCCCAACTTCCTTTTGGCAAAGTAATTGCAGGGGTCACGGCGATTACGAAAATGTCTGACAGGGAGATCATTGCACTTTACAAGAGCGGTCAACAGGAGAAGGCTTTCCGTGTCATCGTCGACACCTACAGCGAAAGACTCTACTGGCATGTCCGGCATTTCCTGTGCTCGCACGAAGACGCCGACGACCTCCTGCAGGACATCTTCCTGAAGATCTGGAATTCCCTGCCGGGATTCCGCGGCGAAGCCAAACTGTATACCTGGATGTTCCGGATCGCGAGCAACGAAGCGCTCAACTTCCTGGGGAAACAGCGCGTCCGCTCCGCCATCCTGTCGGAAGCCCTCCCGCTGGAATCCGCCCGCGATGTCGGCGCCGACCCCTTCTTCGACGGCGACGAGGCGCAGGGGGCTTTGATAAGGGCTATCTCGGAACTTCCTGAGAAGCAAAGGCTTGTGTTTACCATGCGGTACTTGGAAGAGATGCCGTACGAGGAAATCTCGGAGATCCTGAACACTTCCGTCGGTGCGCTCAAGGCATCCTACCACTTCGCCGTGAACAAGATCAAGAAAAAACTGGAAAAAAAATAAAATCAGAGTTAAACCATCAGACCAACACCTTGTCATATGAACGCGATGAAAAAGGAAAAATTCGACATGCCCTCCCTCGGGAAAGAGCATTTCCGTGTTCCGGAAGGTTACTTCACCTCCCTGAAGGAGCGGCTGAATACCATTCCTGATGCGGCCGGAAGCCCGGTCTGCATTCCTGCCCTGCGACTGCGCGACCGGATCCTGCCCTATGTGGCGCTGGCCGCCTGCTTCGCTTTCCTGCTCGTCGTCGGAAATACGCTCCTGCGCCGGACGGCCGGGCAGGGCACCCTGAAAGCCGACCCGTTTTACGACGCGATGCTCGCCGACTTGATTCCCGTCACGAATCCCTATGCCGTCTTCCTCGAGGCGGAGGAAGGAGAGACCCTGTCGGAAGAAGAAATCATGGATTACCTGATCCAGTCCGGAACGACCCCGGAAATGCTGGCCGCAGCGAATGAAGAATAAAAAAAAGAAAGGACCATGCGAAAGATACATTATTTCCTGATCGGAATGCTGATGCTGCTGTCCTTCAGCGCGGGCGCCCAGAATGAGGCCATGCAGCGCCACAAGGAATGGCAGGAGAAGATGAAGGCGGAGAAAATCGCCTACCTGACGAACGCCGTCGGGCTCACCTCCGCGGAAGCCGAGAAATTCTGGCCCGTCTACAACAAGGCGGAAATGGAGAAATTCCAGGCTTTCCGGAAGATCATGGAGACCTACAAGGCCCTGGACGACGCCGTCAAGGCCGAAAAGAAAGACAAAGAGATTGAAAAACTGCTGGACGCCTACCTGTCCAGCCTGTCCGCGGAAAAGGCGATCGACGCCAAGTATACGAAACAGTACCGGGCCATCCTGCCTGAAATCAAGGTGGCCAGATTGTTCCTGGCGGAGGAATCGTTCCGCCGGAGCCAGATCTACCGGCTGGGGAGAGGAGCAAGAAGAGAAGGAAAGCCGGAGGAGAAACCCTGAGTTGCACACAGATTATTATTTATTCATATAGGTTAATTGGTTAGTTTGGTTACATTTTGATAATCTGTTGTGAGGGAGACTTGTTGTGAAACACGTCTCCTTTTTTCTTTTCCTTTGCCAGGGGGAAAAGCCTAGTCCTCCACGAAGAGCCCGTCCCGCATGAAGAGGGTGCGGTCGCACATCCGGGCGAGTTCCGGGTCGTGCGTCACGATGACGACCGTCTGCGCATAACGCTCCCGCAGGTCGAAGAAGAGCTGGTGGATCTCCGCCTTGGTCCTGGAGTCCAGGTTGCCGGACGGTTCGTCCGCGAACAGGATGGACGGACGGTTGACCAGGGCGCGCGCGATGGCGACACGCTGCTGCTCGCCGCCGGAGAGTTCCGAGGGCTTGTGCCCCGTACGGTCCGCAAGGCCCATTTCCGCAAGCAGCCGGGCGGCTTCGGCACGCGCCTCCGCCTCCGGGCGCTGGGCGATCAGCGCGGGGATCATCACATTCTCCAGGGCGTTGAATTCCGGCAGCAGGTGGTGGAACTGGAAGACGAATCCGATCTTGCGGTTGCGGAAGGCGGACAGGTCCGTACCGGAAAGCGAGAAGACGTCGGTCCCGTCGATCTCCAGGGTGCCGGCATCCGGCGTGGAAAGGGTGCCGAGGATCTGGAGCAGCGTGGACTTGCCCGCCCCGGACGCGCCCATGATCGACACGACCTCCGCGGGTTCCACCTGCATGTCGATTCCCTTGAGCACCTTGAGCGCTCCGAAACTCTTCTCGATGCCTTTTCCGCTGATGATATGCTCCATAAAGCAAAGATAATTCATTTTTCGTTAAAATTTGGCGGAACGGGAAAAATGAAATAAATTTGTGTTCCTCGGGGTGTGGCGCAGTTGGCTAGCGCATCTGCTTTGGGAGCAGAGGGTCGCAGGTTCGAGTCCTGTTACCCCGACGTCGAAAACCCTAAAACAACAACAGTATGAGCATCCTTGTCATTGTGATCATCGCCCTGGTCGTGATCTGTTTCCTGTACATCCTCAAGATCCAGCGCCAGCTCGTCGGACTCGACGAGAAGATGAAGAATGCCCTTGGGCAGATCAACACCCAGATGAAGAGCCGCTGGGACGCTGTCACCGCGCTGGTGCAGATGACCAAGCAGTATTCCGCGCACGAGCATGACACCCTCACCGATGTCATCCGCGAAAGAAGGGGCACCGTCACGTCCGCGAGCGACGTGAACGCCCAGAACGAAGCCATCAACTCCGTCCTCGGCCGGCTGATCGCCGTCGCCGAGCAGTATCCCGACCTGAAGGCCAACGACATGTTCAAGAACACGATGGACGGCATCAAGGGATACGAGGAGAACGTCCGCCTGAGCCGCATGGTCTACAACGACGCCGTGACGAAACTCAACGTCCTCATCCGCCAGTGGCCGTCCTCCATCGTCGCGGGCATGCTGCACTTCACGCCGCAGGCCTACATCGAAGAGGAGCAGGGCAAGACCGGCATGCCCGACATCGAGAGCATCTTCAACGGAGATTCCGGCAAACCGCAGGCCGAATGAGAAAAATCGTCCTGATGCTGCTGCCCGCGCTCCTCGGCGCGGGCCTCCTTTCGGCACGCAGCACCGTCGACACCGTCCGCATCCAGGTGAACCTGCAGGAGGACGGTGCGGCGATCATTACGGAAGAGTGGAACATCGACGTGTCCGACGACATCACCGAATGGTATCTCGTCGCGGACAACCTCGGGCAGATGCGCATCAGCGGCCTGGGCGTCACCGACGAGACCGGACGGCTCTTCGAGACCGAGACGGGCGAATGGGACATCCACCGCACCCGCGCCGAGAAAGCGGGCCGGTGCGGCCTCGTCACCAAGAGCGACGGGTATGAGATCTGCTGGGGCGTCGGCAGCAGCGGAACGCACCGCTACCGCCTGGTCTACCGCCTGTCGGGCCTCGTGAAGGAATTCGGGGACATGGACGGATTCAACCACATGTTCGTTTCGCGCGGACAGGACTCTCCGCCCTCCCACATCGAACTGCGCATCTTCAAGGACGGCACGGACCTCTCCGAGGACAACGCCAAGATCTGGGGCTTCGGCTTCCGGGGCGAAATCGTCTTCGAGGACGGTGAAATCGTCGCGCGGACCAGCGAGCCCTTCAGCAGCCGCAGCGGCCTGATCGCCCTGTGCGGTTTCGAAAAGGGGATCTTCTCTCCCGCCCTGGCCGGGAAGGGGTCGTTCGACGACCTGCGCGCCAAGGCGATGAAAGGCAGCGAATACCGTGACCCGGACGCGGAAGGCCGGCGCATCCTGCAGGTGATCACCGCGACCTTCTCCCTGCTGCTGTGCCTGTTCGGCTGGGCCGGCATCCGGTACGGCATCAAACGGAAGCAGCGCAAGAAGGAACTGCTTGGCGGAAAGATGAAGGACGTGGCCTGGTTCCGCGGCGTTCCCGTGGAAGGCGACCTGCGGAAAGCGGCGGGCATCAAGAAGGTCATCGAACCCTCGCTCACCGACGGGGAGAACCTGACCGCCGCCTACATCACCCGTCTCTTCTACAAGGGCGCCTTCGCCGTGGAGCCGGACATGAAGGGGAAATCCGTCATCCGGGTCAAGGATTTCAAGGAGCCGGAAACGGACGACGCCGGGAAGGACCTCCGGCAGGAATACGACCTGTACACGTTCTTCCGGGAAGCGGCCGGCGACGACAGCACGCTGCAGACCCGCGAGCTCAAGCGCTGGATTGCCAGGAACGCCAAGCGCGTATTCGAGTGGCAGGAGCAGAACCTGACGCACGACAACCTCGATTCGCTCGAGGCGAAAGAAGTGCGCGAGGTCTTCGGGCTGCGGCAGTTCCTGAAGGATTTCACCCTCATCGAGGACCGCGGCGTGGTGGAAGTGGGCCTGTGGAACAACTACCTCATCTTCGCGTCGCTGTACGGCATCGCCGACCAGGTGAAGAAGGACTTCCAGAAAGTCTGCCCCGAGTATTTCGAGCTCAGCAAGACGGCCGGGCAACTGGCCGACAGCCGCTCCGTCGTCGTGTGGGACATGATCAACACGACGTCCCGGAACATGCACATCGCGGCCCAGAACTACGCGAACCGTTCCACCGGATCCGGCCATACGTCCTGGAGCGGCGGTGGCGGCAGCACCTCCTGGGGCGGAGGCGGCGGATTCTCCGGCGGCGGGTTCGGCGGCGGAGGCCGCTGAACCCCTACTTCGTCCGCTTGACGCGGGTTGCCTTCCCGTCCTTCCAGCGGATGTCCACGGTCTCTCCGCCACGGGTGCGGAGTCCCTTGACGCAGCCTTCCTTCTTCCAGGCCTCCGGAAGCGCGGGCAGGACGTCGAACGTTCCGTCCGCACGGGACTGCAGCAGCATTTCAGCCACGCCGGCGCTGCCCCCGAAGTTCCCGTCGATCTGGAACGGGGAATGTGCGTCCAGCAGGTTGGGATAGGTGCCGCCGCCACGGCGCGCGTCGTCGCCGCGGTAGCCGTCGGGGCTCACATACCGGAGCAGCCGGCGGTACATCTTGTAGGCCTTTTCGCCGTCACCCAGGCGGGCATAGAGGTTGATCCGCCAGCCGCAGCTCCAGCCCGTCGTTTCAAAGCCCCTGATTTCCAAGGTCTTCAATGCGGCCTGCGCCAACGGTCCGTCGGTGATCTGGTGCCCGGGATAGACCCCGATCAGGTGGCTCTGGTGGCGGTGCTGCGGCTCGGGGTCGGTCCAGTCGTGGTACCACTCCTGCAGGTTCCCGTTCGCGCCGACATGGTACGGACGCAACCGGGCGAGTTTCTCCTCCGCTTCCCGGACGAAGTCCGCATCCACGCCGAGGGTCTTCGCGGCCGCCACGGCGTCGGTCAGGCACTCACGCACGATGGCGAGGTCGGCCGTGGCGCCATAGAGGGTCGGGCCCACGTACCCGGCATCCGTCCGGTAGACGTTCTCCGGCGAGGTGCCCGGCGAAGTGATCAGTTCGCCGTCTTTCTCCACCAGCCAGTCCAGGCAGAACTCGGCGGCGCCGCGCAGGACCGGATAGTCCTCTTCCAACCGCTCCCTGTCGCGGCTGAAGAGCCAGTGCTCCCACAGGTGGGTGGAGAGCCAGGCGCCGCCCATCGTCCAGTTGGCCCACTGCGGATTGCCCTGCTCCAACCCGACGGGACAGGACATCGCCCAGATGTCGGAATTGTGGCCGGCGCACCAGCCGCGGGTTATCCCGTAATACTTCTGCGCGGAATGCGTTCCGGTGGCGGACAGGTTGTGGATGAAGTCCAGCAGGACCTCGTGCATCTCGCCCAGGCCGAGCACCTCGGCGGGCCAGTAATTCTCTTCCAGGTTGATGTTGACCGTGTAGTTGCTGCTCCACGGCGGCGTCAGGGATTCGTTCCAGAGCCCCTGCAGGTTGGCGGGGACGCCCCGCGTGCGCGAGGATGAAATCAGCAGATAGCGGCCGAACTGGAAGTAGAGCGCCTCGAGCGCAGGATTCTCCGCCCCTTCGTCGGTGTAGCGCTTGAGCTGCACGTCCGTCGGGAGCGCCCTGAGTTCCGCGGGCGTCTCGCCCAGGTACAGGGAAACGCGGCCGAACAGTGCGCCGTAATCTTTCACGTGCGCGCGATGGAGCTTCTTCCAGTCCTTCGCACCGACCCGGGCGGCATTGGCGTCGGCCAGCGAGCGGCAGTCCTTGCCCTCGCGGACGGGATCCTTGTCGAAGCCGTTGAAACTCGTGCTGTTGACGATCAGCACCGTCGCCTCGCGGCAGCCGTCCAGCACCAGCGCGCCGCCGTCGGCGGAGACGGCCCCGCCCACGGGAATGACGGAGATGACGGTCCGGAAATGCGTGCCACGGTCCGGATCGAACAAGGCCGCCTGTCCGTCCTTGGGCACGTGGTTCCCGGGATAGCGGTGGAAGGCGACAAAACCGTCGGCCACGATGGATCCGTCCCGGACGGAGAGGTCGGCATGGCCGCCCGGCACCTCATAGGCGATCCGGGCGTGCAGCCCGCCTTCCTGACGCAGGTGGATGACGATCACCGAGTCGGGCGCAGAGGCGAAGCAGGTTTCCTCGAACGCCTTTCCTCCGCGCGCGTAAGCGGTTGTCGCCGTCGCGGTGGCCAGGTCGAGGGTACGCCGGTAGCCCTCCACGGGCGCCTCGTCCGCATAGCGGATCCGGAGCGTTCCGAGCGGCTGGTAGCTCTCGCTGTAGTGGCCCTGGATCTTCCGCTGCAGGCGGTCCGCCTCCGCATAATCCTCCCGCTCGAGGGCGGCGCGCACCAGCGGCAGCGTGGCGGCAGCTTCGGAACCGATCCCGGTCCGGATGTCGAAGTGGTCGTCTCCCCGGTCGGGTTCGCCGGACCAGAGCGTGATGTCGTTGAGGGTGAACACTTCTTCCGAAGTCCCGCCGTAAAGCATCGCCCCGAGGCGGCCGTTCCCCACGGGAAGGGCTTCTTCAAAGAAATCCGCAGGGCGGTCGAAGTGCAGGGTCAGGTCCTCGTTCCGCCCGGTCGTACATGATACGACGGCGAGAAGGACCGGGTAAATCCATTTTGAAACCTGGCGCATGACTGAAAAGATATGTTGGGAAAGAACTATCCGACTACCCAGACGAGGATGTGCCCGTCGAAGGTGATGTATTCGAGTTCGAATTCTTCTTCGTAACCGTCCTTGTGGATGAACGTGGCTTCCAGTTCGCCTTCCCCGCGGGGACGGAACCGCTCCACCTCGATCTGCTCCGCGAAGTCCACGTGATAGGCGGAGACGCGCTTGAAGATGGCCTCCTTGGCGCACCAGTAGATGGCCAGCTGCTCGTTTTTCTTGTCGTCGTCCAGGTCGTCGATCTCGTCTTCCGAGAGGGCCTTCCGCTCCACGGAGGAAAAATCGCGCGAGAGGCTCTCGATGTCGATGCCCACGTCTTCCGTGTCGTTCAGGATGACGGCCACGTACTTGTCGGTGTGCGAGATGCTGATGTTGGTCACCGTATTCTCGAGGTAAGGTTTTCCGTTGTCGTGATGGCTCAGGTAGACCTTTTCGCCGAACAGTTCGCACAGGAGGGCGCGGACGGCCAGCCGCTGCTTGCGCAGCGATTCGCTCTTGATGAAGGAGATTTCCTCCATCTCGTCCGCGGGGACGGAACCGAGCCTCCGCAGTTCCTCTTCGGTTTCAGTGATCTGCCAGACCCCGACGACGGACCTGGATTCTTCCAACTCTTTCTTAAGATATAGTGCCATAGACCTGTTTTTTCAACTCAGAATGGAATGCAATGAACGATGGAACCGCCCTCCGGACGGATCCGGCTGGCAGCATCGGTGAAAATATAAGAAGGGAACCGCGATAACGGATCGTCCGACCGGGGGTCCGCCGTCGCTTTGCTGTCTGACCTTACAGAACTGGGAGGCTCCATATTATTCCTTACTATTCTGTTCTAAACATCTGCAAATATAAAGATTTTTTGTCTTTTTATGCTATCTTTGCAGAGATTTTTCGAGAAGAATCAAAACACATTAATATTTACTGCAATTATGGCATTTTTGACAAATGAGAAACTGGTCATCGTCGGCGCCGCCGGCATGATCGGCTCGAACATGGCCCAGACGGCCATGATGTTGAAGCTCACCCCGAACCTCTGTCTGTACGATGTTTACGAGCCCGGCCTGAAGGGCGTCGTCGCCGAAATGGCCCACTGCGGCTTCGAAAGCGCGAACATCACCTGGACGACCGACCCGAAGGTCGCCTTCAAGGACGCGAAGTACATCATTTCCTCCGGCGGCGCGCCGCGCAAGGAAGGGATGACCCGCGAAGACCTCCTCAAGGGCAACTGCCAGATCGCCGAGGACTTCGGTAAGAATGTCAAGAAGTACTGCCCCGACGTGAAGCACATCGTCGTCATCTTCAACCCCGCCGACCTCACCGGCCTGGTGGTCCTGCTCCACTCCGGCCTGAAGCCGTCGCAGGTGACGACCCTGGCCGCTCTCGACTCCACCCGTCTGCAGAGCGAGCTCGCCGCCGAATTCGGCGTGCAGCAGAGCAAGGTGACCGGCGCCCGCACCTATGGCGGACACGGCGAGGCGATGGCCGTCTTCGCTTCGAAGGTGAAGATCGACGGTACGCCCCTCTCCAAGATGAAGCTCTCCGCGAAGCGCTTCGAGGAAATCAAGCACGCCACCATCCAGGGCGGCTCCAACATCATCAAGCTCCGCGGCCGCAGCTCCTTCCAGAGCCCTGCCTACAACGCCGTGAAGATGATCGAGGCGGCCATGGGCGGCAAGAAGTTCAACTGGCCGGCCGGCACCTATGTCAACGACGAGAAGTTCCAGCACGTGATGATGGCGATGCCGACCGTCATCGACGCCGACGGTGTCCACTACAAGGAGCCGAAGGGCACGGCGAAGGAAATGGCCGACCTGCAGGCTTCCTACGAGCATCTCTGCAAGATGCGCGACGAGATCATCACCCTGGGCATCATCCCGGCCGTCAAGGACTGGAAGAAAGCCAACAAGAATCTCTAGGGAGACGCACGACGGAAAAAGGGGATGGCCGGCCGGTCATCCCCTTTTTTTGACGTCGTCCTGCAGCAGGGAGGCGTTCTTCCACCGGAAGCAGGAACCGGTTCCGTCCGTTCCGTAAATTATAACGATTCTTTCTGCGGATTTGCGGGAAATGTACTATTTTTGCATGAAGCCTTCCGGAAAATGAAGAGAACAATGGCATTGATACGAAGAATCGCCGTCGCTGCGATCGTCCTCCTGCTGGCGGCCGGCAGCCTCTCCGCCCAGACGGCGCAGGAGAAGAAAGCCCGGGAAGGGAGGCTGATCGACGCGCGGACCGCCATGGACCTGGGCGACTACAGGACGGCCGAGAAAATCCTGACCGAGCTGTCCCGCCAGCCCGATGACGACGCGGCCCTCTACTACCTGGCCGTCATCGAACTGGGGACCCGGCGTTTCGCCGCCGCCCAGGAGCATCTTGCCCGGGCCGCCGCCATCGATCCCGGCAACTTCTGGTACCGCGACGCCCTGGCCATCGCCTATTCGATGGACGGGAAGGACGAGAAGACGGTCGAGACCTACGAGCAGCTGCTGAAAGATTTCCCGGACCGGAACGATCTCTGGTTCAACCTCGTCAACCTGTACCTCAAGTTGAAACGCAACGACAGGGCCCTCGAGGCGATGGACCAGATCGAGACGCTCTACGGCAAGAACGAGGCCGTCGCCTCCACCCGCTACGACCTGCTGATGCAGGAGTACAAGGCGGACGAGGCGCTGAAGGTGCTCGCCGACTACAATGAATCGAACCCTTCCCCCGTCATCCTCACCCGGATGGGCGACCACGTGATGAGCCAGGCGAAGGACTCCCTGGCGCGTTCCTACTATGAACAGGCGCTCGCCCTGCAGCCCGACTACTCCCCCGCCCTGCTGGGCCTGGCGGAGACCTGCCGGATCCGGAGGGACTTCCCCGGCTATTTCAGCACGCTGGACACCTTCGTCGGCAACGCCGACATTCCCGCTGGCTACAAGTCGCAGTACCTGGGGCGGTTGCTCGGCCTGGTCTTCAGCCAGGAGGACGCTTCCTTCCTGCAAACCTTCCGCCCGCAGCTGGATTCGCTGATCGGCACCGCCGTCGCCCTGCATCCTTCCGACAGCGCCGTCGTGAGCACGGCCGGCGCCTACTACAACTCCACCGGACGCGGCGACAAAGCCATCGAAGTGTTCGGCCGGAACAAGGACCTGCACCCGGACAGCCCCGGCGCGCGGCTCTCCTGGATCCAGACGCTCGCCTACAACGGCAGGTGGGACGACGCGGTCACGCAGTGCGATTCGGCCATCGTCCGCTTCCCCCGGGAATACGCCTTCTACGAGCTGAAGAGCGCCGCCCTGTACAACCGGCAGGACGAAGACGGGCTCCTCGCCAACTGCCGGCTGATCCTGGACCGTTTCGGCGACGACCCGCAGACGAAGGTGGCGACCCTGTCCACCATCGGGGACATCCTCTACCAGCGGGGCGACGACAAGGAGGCCTTCCAGTACTACAAGAAGGCGCTCAAGGTCGACCCGGACTACGCCCCGGCCCTGAACAACTACGCCTACTACCTCGCGCTGAAAGGCAAGCAGCTCGAGAAGGCCCTCAAGATGAGCCGCAAGACCGTCGAGCAGGAACCGGACAACCCCACCTACCTCGACACGGTCGGATGGATCCTGCACCTGATGGGCAGATCCTCCGAGGCCAAGGCCTACTTCAAGCACGCGATGCTGTACGGCGGGAAGGAGAGCGCCACCTGCCTGGCCCACTATGCGGCCGTCCTCAAGGCGCTCGGCGAAGAAGACCTCGCCAAAGTCTACCGGAACCAGGCGGAACTCCGCAGCAAAGAAGGAAAAGAATGAACCCGCGCATGCTCCATAGGTGGCTCTCCTGCGGCCTGGCGCTCCTGCTCCTGGCCGGCGGCGCGGCCGCGCAGAACCTGAAGGAACAGGAAAACAGGAAAGCCCGGCTGGAAAAGGAGATCGCCATCCTCGACGGACAGCTCCGGGCGGCCGCCAAGGAAAGCGAAAGCGCCATCGGCCGGCTCAGCCTCATCCGCAAGAAGGTCGCCTCGCGCAGGGAACTGGTCGAAGAAAGCGACCGGAAGATCGCCGTATACACCCGTGCGATCAACGAGAAACAGCAGGAGATCGACGCCATCACCCGGCGGCTCGACACCCTTACCACCTATTACGGCCGCCTGGTCCGCGGCGCCTACAAGAACCGCAACCCCAAAATCTGGTACATGTACATCCTGGCCAGCGAAGACGTCGCCCAGGGCTTCCGCCGCTACGGCTACCTGCGGGACCTCTCCAAGGAGATGAACGGCCAGGCCAGGAAGATCGCGGCGGCCAAGGAGCAGCTGGAAGCCGAGCAGGAGCAGCTCTCGGACCTGAAGAAGGAGGCGGAGGCGCTCCGCAGCGAGCGGGTCGCGGAAATGGCGAAGATCCAGGCGGAAGAGAAGGAATCGAAAGACCTCGTCGACCGGCTGGGGCGCGACAAGAAGAAATACCAGCAGCAGCTGAACAAGAAGCGGGGGGAGGTGGAAGCCCTCAACCGCGAGATCGAACGGCTCATCCGCAACGCCACGGCCGGCACGGCGAAGGGCACCGGCGGGAAGGCCAAGCCCAAGCAGAAGATCGACTACACGCTCGACAAGGAGTTCGCCGCCAACAAGGGCAAGCTGCCCTGGCCGGCGGAAGGGCCGGTCGTCGACCGCTTCGGGCAGCACTACCATCCCGTCTTCACGAAGGTCAAGCTGCCGTTCAACAACGGCATCACCCTGGCCCTGGCGCCCCAGACGGGCGTGAAGTGCGTCTTCGACGGTGTCGTGAAGCAGATTGTCGTGATGCCGGGCTACAACAAGTGCATCCTCGTCCAGCACGGTAACTACTTCACGCTATACTGCAAGCTCGGAGAGATCGCCGTGAAAGCCGGGGACAAGGTGAAGACCGGCCAGCGGCTCGGCACGGTGGAAACCGTCCAGGGTGAAACCCAGCTGCATTTCCAGATCTGGGCCGGCCGCGAACCCCAAAACCCGGAGACCTGGCTCCGTCCTTGAACGCATCCATGGAACACCGCATCACAATCCCCCGGCTGGAAGAGATCGATTCCGCCGCACGCCGTTTCCTGAAAGAGACGGCCGGGCACCGGCTCATCGCCTTCCACGCCCCGATGGGCGCCGGGAAAACGACCTTCACGGCAGCCCTCTGCCGCGCGAAAGGCGTCCGCGAAGACGCCGTCAGCTCCCCGACCTTCGCCATCGTCAACGAGTACCGCACCGCCGACGGCGAGCCGCTCTTCCACTTCGATTTCTACCGGATCGCCCGGATGGAAGAAGCGCTCGACATCGGTCTGTACGACTACCTGGACAGCGGCTGCCTCTGCCTGATGGAGTGGCCGGAGAACGTCGAGGGGCTCCTGCCGGAAGACACGCTCCACGTGGACATCGCCGTGGCGGAAGACGGGACGCGCGTCCTCACCTGGGAAGATGAATAAAAAGGAAACCGACAACGAGATGAAGAGAAAGCATTTGTACTGGGCCGCCTGCGCCGCGGCCGTCCTGACGCTCGCCGCCTGCGGCGGCAAAGAACAGCCTGCCGACGGAAAGGACGGGAAGGAAGAGCAGGAACAGAGCGACAAGCCTGCGGAATACACCATCACGGCGGAGGAAGGCTGGGACATCTATGTCGCCGGCACCTACCGGTACGGCCCGTCGATCATCATCAACGACGACGGCTCCATCGATGCCTGGTTCGCCGCCGCCGGTGCGTCGTACGCGGAAGACTGCGGCAAAAGGTTCGCCAGCACGGAGAACCACTCGCCCCTGTTCCTGGCCAATACGGCCGTCGGGCTGGCCTTCACGTCCAAGGAGCCTTTCAGCGGCCTGCAGGCCTGCTGCCCGACGTGGAGCACCAACGGCACCGAAGCCATGACGATGGCGCTCTACCGTTGGGACGGATCCTATGAAAAGTCGCTCCAGGGAGAGCCGGTGCTCCGGCGCAGGGTGACGGAGATGCAGGACAACGCCTGGAACATGCTCGCCAAGGAAGACGGCAAGATTCCCGCCGGCCGATACCTGCTGCTCCTGAACGAAGGCACTTCCAAGGCCGGCGTCTGGTTCGCCCCGCACGCACTCGACCTGCCGGAATATGAACTGCTGGGCTACCAGAACGGCTCGCCCGTCGAAGGAGTGCCCGAAGTGATCCTGCTCCTGGAAAAGGCGGAAGACATCAACGGCTCGTACTGGGACCAGATCTCCTACCAGCACAGCACGGACGGCGGCAGGACCTGGACGCCCGAAGAAATGGTGCTCAAGCCCACGCACGGGAGCCGCGACGAACTGTCCTGCTGCGACCCGGGCGCCATCAAGATCGGAGACTATTATTATCTGGGCTACACCTCCACCGAGCATACCGGCGGGCTGGAGAACCACCTGTACATGGCACGGGGCAAGTCGCCGCGCGGCCCGTGGGAGAAATGGAACGGCGAAGGCTGGGGCGGCAGCAACGTCCAGCCCATCGTCACCTACACCGGCACCAAGGAGAAATGGGGCGTCGGAGAACCGAGCATGGTGGTCGTGGACGGGACCCTGTACGTCTACTACTCCTGGAACGAAACGGTGGAGACCACCCGGGTCTCGACCGCTCCGGCCGACGATCCGCTCTGGCCGGCGAAACTGTCGCACCACGGCACCGCCATCAGCAAGCAGGGACTTACCGGCGCAGACCACTGCGACGTCAAGTACTGCGACGAGATGAAAAAATTCATCGCCATCCACACGGCACAGCGGATGAGCAGATCCTCCTTCGTCCAGATCTGGACGTCCACCGACGGGAAGACCTTCCAGAAGGACAAGAAACTGACGGGGAAACTCGGCGGCGGGCTGCACAACATCGGCATCAGCGGCGACCCGCTGGGCCACATCGACCTGAACAAGCCGCAGTACATCGGCTACGCCTACGGACTCGACGAGAACGGAAATTCCTCGTGGGGCCGGTGGAACACCCGGTGGAACCCGCTGAAATTCACGAAGAAATAGGCTATCCTTCCAGCAAGTCTTTCCGGTCGAGGAACCGGTAGGAGGCAGCCTCCAGCAAATGGCGCGGCTGCAGGGGGGAGGCGCCGTCTTCCCCCGCCGCGGCCGCTTCCAGGTCGGCGATGGTCCGGGAAACCTTCAGGATGCGGGCGTAGGCACGGGCCGAAAGCCCCATCTGCGACAGGATCCGTTCCAGGATCTCCCTGCATTCCTCCGACAGCGGACAGTAAGATTCAATCTGGCGGGCGGTCATCTCCGCGTTCGTGAAGATGCCTGTCCCGGCGAAGCGCCGCTGCTGGACCGCGCGCGCCCGGGCGACCCGTTCCGCCACCTGCGCGCTCGTCTCCCGCCCTGCCGCCGCGCCGCGCCCCACCAACCGGGACGCCGGCAGCGAGGGCACGAGGATCTGCAGGTCGATGCGGTCCATCACCGGACCGGACAGGTGCGCCATGTAGCGGGCCCGCTGCCCGGGGGTGCAGTTGCACCGGTCTCCCTCGCCGTAATATCCGCACGGGCAGGGGTTGGATGCGGCCACCAGCATGAACGAGGCGGGGAACGACACCTTCGCCCGCATGCGGGAAATCGTCACCGTACGGTCTTCCATCGGCCCGCGCAGCGCCTCCAACACCGCCTTCGGGATCTGGCCGAACTCGTCGAGGAAGAGGATGCCGTTCTGGGCCAGGGTCACTTCGCCGGGCCGGATCTCCCCGCCGGCGCCGCCCCCGATGACGGCCGCCATGGAAGCGCTGTAATGCGGTGCGCGGAACGGGCGCTCGCGCAGCAGGCCGCGCCTCAGGCCGCCCGAACCGGCGGCGGAGTAGATCTTGCTGGTGATCATCGCCTCCTCCCGGGTCAGCGGCGGAAGGATGCCGGACATCGCCTTGGCCAGGGAACTCTTCCCGGACCCGGGCGGGCCGACCATGATGACGTTGTGCCCTCCTGCAGCGGCGATTTCCAGCCCGCGTTTCGCCCCTTCCTGCCCGATGATCTGCGAAAAATCCATGACGTCCCCGCGGCCGGACGGAGCGGCGTTCTCCCCTTCGGACGCCGCGATCCGGCGGCCGTCGATGCGCAGGTCCCCGTACCCGGGTTCTTCATCCAGGACACGGATGGCATCCAGCAGGCTCGCGACGCCGTACACGGCCGGTCCGCCGCATTCGGCCGCCTCCCAGGCCGAGGCCTCGGGCAGGAGGCAGCCTTCCAGCGCCATCTCCTCCGCCAGGTCCAGGAAGGAAATCGCGCCGGGCACGGGGCGGACGCTGCCGTCCAGGCCCAACTCGCCCATGATCAGGTATTTCCCCAGCCCGGGCAGTTCCTTCTGTCCGGAGGCGGCGAGAATGCCCAGGGCGATCGGCAGGTCGTAGCCGCCACCGTTCTTGTGCATGTCCGCCGGAGCGAGGTTGATGACGATTTTCCGGCCGGGGACATGGAAGCCCAGGGCCTGGAGGGCCGTCACCGTCCGGAGGAGGCTTTCTTTCACCGCGACGTCGGCCAGGCCGACGAGGTGGATGCCGATGCCGCGCGTCACGTCGACTTCGACCGTGACCGGCTGCGCGTCGATCCCGACGCATTTCGCACTGTGGATATGGATGAGCATGTTCGTGGTTGCCCGGCGGGCCGGCCGCCGACCGGGCAAAAATGCCGCAAAAAAACGGAAAGAATGGAAAGAAACGGAAAAACACCTTTCAAAAAGAGAAAAAGACGCGACGAAAAGTGCTATCTTTGTAAGAAACCGTAAACAGCGAATCATGGCAAAGACGAAAGATCTGATCAGCGTATATTGCGTCAATGACGGCAAAACCTACGAAGTGGAACGCGGCACCGACCTGTTCGGACTGATGAAACAGACCGGCATCGACTCGGTCGTCGACGCGAAGACGGGGGTGCGGCTCCGGGTGATCGCCGCCCTGGTGGACAACAAGCTCAAGGAGCTGGCCAACCGCCTGATGATGTTCCACCAGGTGGAGTTCATCGCCTACAACCACGCGGACGGACGCAGGTCCTACCTGCGCTCCCTGTGCTTCGTCCTGCAGAAGGCCGTCCGGGAACTGTATCCGGACAAGCTGCTGGTGGTCGACCACTCCCTGCCCAGCGGCCTGTACTGCGAACTGCACGAAAGCGCCCGCATGGAGGACGGCCGTCCCCGGACCTATTTCCTCCGCGACGAAGAACTGGACCGGATCAAGGAGAAGATGCAGGAGATCGTTTCCGCCGACCTGCCGTTCACGAAAGTGAAGCTGCACGTCGACGAGGCGACGGCTCTCTTCCGGGCCAACGGACAGGATGCGAAAGCCGACCTGCAGGGCAGCATCGGCGCCTTCTACTGCAACGTCTATTACCTGGACGGGCTGGCAGACTCGTTCCACGGCCCCCTGGTGCCTTCTACCGGCTGCCTGAAGATCTTCGACATCACCGGCATCGGCGACGGGTTCTGCCTGCAGCCGCCGACGATGAACGATTTCACGAAGGTGATGCCGATGCGCCGCCAGAGCAAGATCGCCACGACGCTGAAGGAGTATTCCGACTGGTGCGCCATCGTCGGGATCGAGAACGTGGCCACCCTCAACCGGCGCATCCTGTCCGGGAAGGCGGTGGAACTGATCAACATGGCCGAGTCGCTGCACGAACGCGGATACGCGCGCATCGCCGACAAGATCTTCGAGAACCGCGCCTCCAAGAAGATCGTGATGCTCGCCGGACCGTCTTCCAGCGGGAAGACTTCCTCTTCGCTCCGGATCGCGCTGCAGTGCAAGGTCCTGGGCCTGAATCCGAAGGTCATCGAACTGGACAACTATTTCGTCGACCGCGACCGCACCCCGAAGGATGAGAACGGGGAGTACGACTTCGAGTCGCTGTACGCGATGGACCTCGAACTGCTGAACGGCCAGCTGAACGACCTGCTGGACGGCAAGGAAGTGGAGATCCCGAAATTCGACTTCAAGCAGGGCTGCCGGACCTATGTCGGCAACAAGCTGCACATGGAGGAGAACGACATCCTCATCATGGAAGGCATCCATGCGCTCAATCCGGAGATGACTTCCGCCGTGGACGACTCCAAGATCCTCCGCGTCTACGTCTCCGCCCTGACCTCGCTCAACCTCGATGAGAACAACAACCTGTCGACTTCCGACAACCGGCTGCTGCGCCGCATCGTCCGCGACAACCGTGTCCGCGGCATCACCCCGGAGAAAACGATCTGCCGCTGGAACAGCGTCCGGCGCGGAGAAAGCAAGAACATCTTCCCGTTCCAGGAGAATGCAGACATCCTCTTCAACTCCGCCCTCCTCTTCGAACTGCCGATGCTGAAATACTACGCCGAGCCGCTGCTCCGCCGCATCTCGCCGGTTTCCCCGGCCTACTCGGAAGCGGTGCGGCTGCTCAAATTCCTGGGGTACATCGTCGCGCTGGCGCCGGACGAAATCGCAGCCATCCCGCCGACGTCCATCATGCGGGAATTCATCGGCGGGCAGACGCTGTAAAGGCGTTTTCTCAGATAACCTCGATATCGCCGGCGGCGATCCAGCCCTGCCGGCCGTCGGACAGGCGGATGTTGCGCCACGCGCCCACGCCGTCCAGCACCGTCACCTTCGTCCCTTCATGCAGGACGAAGAGGTCGGTCGTCTGTCCGTCGGAGGGACTGCTCCTGACGGGGGCGACGGGCGCCATCACGATCGCCTGGTCGGCCCGGTTGAAAGCGGACTTCTGCCACAGGGCGCATCCGAGGGCCGTCGCGGCCAGCAGATAGAGGGCGATGCCGCAGAAAAAGCCCGTCCGGCGGAGCCGGGGCGCGTGCGACAGCAGGAAGAGCAGGGTCAAGGCAAGGGCGCCGGCCAGCAGGAGCAGGAACAGCGCCGCCCAGTGGTCGGCATCCAGCAGATAACAGACCTTCCGCGCCATGCTCTTGAGGACAAACTCGGGCACCGGATCGATCCGGTCCTGGACATAGCGGCTGCACAGTTCCAGATTGTACCGCGCATCCGTCCAGGAAGGGTCCATCTTCAGCGCCCGCTCGTAATGGAGGATGGCGGAAGGATAGTTCCCCTGCCGGAAAAAGGCGTCGCCGAGGTTGCAATACAGGGCGGCGGAAGACTTTCCCCGGGCGAGCAGCGCGTTCCAGCGCAGCGCCGCCACATCGTAAAGGCCGTCCGCATAGGCGTCGAGGCCTTCCTGCCACAGCGTCTCGTCGGACGCCTCCGCTTCCTCCGAAGGCGCCGTCTGCACGGCGGCGGAGTCCGCGGATGGGACGATCACCATGCCGGCGGCTCCTTCGTCCTGTGAGAACGCCGGAGACCCCAGCGAGAAGGACAGCAGCAGGAGCAGCATCGCCGTCACCCCCGTCTTCGGGCGGGAGGGAGCCTTCAGGCTGCCGTCGACGGCCGAAATGGCCGCCACGGCGCCGTCGTAATGGGAGCGCATCGCCTCATGCCCCGCATCCGGCGCGTAGCGGGCGAAAGCACAGGCATCCAGCAGGCCGGTGAACGCCTCCACCTGTTCCTGCGCGACCCCGCGCCCGGAGAGCGTCGCCGCGATGTTCTCGTTGTTGATTTCCGTCATGTCCATTCCCAGTTTGTCCGAAACATAGCCGATCAGCGCCCGGTGCAGTTCCTCATAAAAAGCGGTGTACAGATTCTTGTCAAGGTATTCCTTCGCCTGTTTCAGGCGGCCCAAGGCCATCCGCGTCGCCTTGCGGTTGCGGCTGAGGGCGGCGTCCGAACGGATCGCCTCCGCCCTCCGCAGGAAGAGATACGCCGCGGCGGCGGCGGCGAGCAGCAGGCCCAGCAGCAGCCAGAACCAGCCCGAACCGAGGAAGAAGGCTCCTTCCGTCCGCAAGGCGGGCGCCCCGGTGTAGACGAAGCGGATGTCGTCGGCGAGACTGCGCACGTCGCGGCGGTCCACCCCCGGCTGTGCGGACGTGGACGCGACCGGCGCAGAGGCGTCCGAGCCCTTCCCCTTCAGCACCTTGACGGGCAGCGGGTCCGTCCGCAGGGTGACGTATTTTCCGGCGGAGATATCATAATAGGAATACTCTACGGGCGGGATTTCGAAATCGCCGTGGCTGCGGGGGATGAAGGGATACTCGAAGGTCTTGCTGCCGCTGGTGCGGCCGGTCGACTTGTCGGTGTTCTCCGTCGTCCGCGTGTCATAGACTTCGAAATCGGGCGGGAAGGAGACTTTCGGTTCCTCGAGCAGGGAGACGTTGCCCCGGCCGGTCACCGTGATTACGAGCGACGCGGCGTCGTGGGTCTTGACCGCATCGGAAGACAGGTGCGCGGAAATGCCGAAACTGCCCACTCCGCCGCCGAAGGAAGCGGGCGCCCCCGCCGGCAGCGGAGAGACCGTCACGCGGAGCGCGGGCGTCGTCACACGCTTGCGGATCGTCCGGTATTCGTCCTGGAAGAAGATGTCGAGCGGATTGGAAGAACGGCCGGTGGAGGCCCGCACGTTGACCAGGCAGACCAGCTCCGCCGGATCGATCGAGACCGTACCCGGCTGCTGGGGGATCAGCACCCAGGAACGCAGCACGGCCGTGTCGTAGATCTTGTCGTCGAGGCTCTCCCGATGGAATTCGATGTTGGTGGGAGAATAAGTCTCCTGGCTCCAGAACCCGTTGAATGCCGGGAACTTGGCGTTTTCGAAACCGGCGATGTTGACCCGCTGGTACAGTTTGAGCGAAGCCGTGACCGGTTCGCCGAGCACCACGTTCGTCCGGCTCAGCGAAAGCCGCAGGAAGAGGTCCTCCGAGGCGATCTCGCCGGTAGATGCCGCCTTGCGGTTGCGTTCCTCGGACGCGCCGCCGGAGGAAGCCGCGCCGCCGGAAGCGGCACCGCCGGACGGAGCGGCGGAAGATGCGCCGTCCGTCACGACCTGGATGGAGAACGGAGCGGAGGCGATTTCCGCGCCGCCCAGGGTCGCATGCGCCGCCCCCAGGGAGAAGGTTCCCTTCGTCTTCGGGATCAGGATGTAGGTATAGGTGGTCTGATGGGAAGAGGTCTTTTTCCCATTGATGATCGAAACACTGGTGGAAGAGCCTTTCTGCGGCCCCCAGACCAGTTGGAAATCATCTCCGACCGACCAGGAGAAATCCTTGGGGGATTTTTCGTCGTCGATGATGAAGGTCACGTTGAACTGTTCGTCGAGCGCGACGACGTCCGGGGCCTGCACCTTGATGGCCGGCTGGGCGGCCATGACGGTAGGGAAAATGAACGGCAGAAAGCCGAGCAAAAACAACAATCTTTTCATACGCTCCACTTACCAGTTCTTCTCTTTCTGACGGGACTTCAGGAGGGCGGCTTTCTCCTTGCCGACCTTCTCCTGCGTTTCTTTCTCCTTGGCCTGGATGGCCTTCAGCATCTGCTGCGCCTGCTGCGGGGAGATCTTCTGCTCCTGCGGCTGACCCGGGTCCTGACCGTCCCCCTGGTCCTGGTTCTGGTTCTGGTCCTGGTTTTGATCCTGATCCTGGTTTTGATTCTGATCCTGATCCTGATTCTGGTCCTGGCCGCCGCCGTCATTCCCCTCTTCTTTCAGCATCAGCTTGGCATAGATGTAGTTCTCTTTCGCCTCCAGGTCGTCCGGACGGCGCAGCAAGGCCTCGCGGAAGGCGTCCACGGCGGCCTTGTAATCCTTTTTCTGCAAGGCGACGTCGCCCTGGTTGAAATACCAGTCCGCCGCGTGGACGGAGCCGGGAGCCGATTCCTTCACCGCGTCGAGCGCCGCTCCGGCATCTTCGTAACGCTGCTGCCGGTACAGGCTGGACGCCAGGTTGTAGGAAGCGGCGAAGGATGCCGTGTCCTTGACCTGCGCCTTGCGGTAGGCGATCTCCGCAGAAGCCCACTCGCCCTTCCTGAACAGACGGTTGCCCTGACGCACCTCGCGGCGGTCCGCCTGCGCACAAACCGTCAGCGAGGCGGCCGTCAGCAGGACGGCGGCCCAGGCGGTTCTCATCCACATGCTTCCTGTCATTTCACTTCCTCCTTGTTTTGTTCGAACAGCCGGCGGGACGGACGGCGGTCGCCCACCAGCATCTCCAGCACGAAGAAGAGCAGGGCGATGGCGAAGAAATACATGAACTGTTCGTCGTACTCCTCGAACACCACGGAACTGAACTCCTCGGCCTCCATCTTGCGGATGTCGTCGACGATCGGCGCCAGGCCGAACTCCTCGTTCCCGGCATGGACATAGGCGCCACCGCCGGCCGCCGCGATGTCTTTCAGCGCCGGCTCGTCCAGGCGCGTGACGACGATCTCGCCCGCACTGTCGCGCAGCAGGCCGTCGTCGGTCGGGATCGGCACGCCGTCGGCGGAACCGACGCCGATCGCATACACCTTGATGCCGGCCTCCGCCGCCTCGCGGGCGGCCGCCACGGCATCGTCCTCATGGTTCTCGCCGTCCGTGATGACGATGATGGCGCGGCTGTGCTCGCTCTGGGCGCTGAAACTCTTCGCGGCCGTGTGGATCGCATCCCCGATCGCCGTTCCCTGCACCGGGACCGATGCGGTGGAGATGGAGTTCAGGAACATCTTGGCGCTCACATAGTCCGCCGTCACAGGCAGCTGCACGAAGGAGGTGCCGGCGAAGATCACCAGACCGATCCGATCGTCCTTCAACCGGTCCGCCAGCCGCGAAATCGCCAGTTTGGCGCGCTCCAGGCGGTTCGGCGAGTAGTCCTCGGCCCGCATGGAATTCGACACGTCGAGGGCGATCACGATCTCGGCGCCGCGGATCTTGTGCTCCTTGAGCTTCGCGCCGATCTGCGGACGGGCCAGGCCGATCACGAAGAAGAAGAAGGCCAGGGAATAGAGCACGCAGCGGATCCAGCGCTTGGAACGGGAACGCTCCCGCATCAGCGCCTCCACCAGGGCTTCATCGCCCAGGGCGCGCACCCGTTTCTTCCGCAGGCGGCCCAGGACGGCCTCCGCCACGAAGAAGAACGGAATCAGCAGCAGGAGCAGCAGATAGCGGGATGCAGCAAAGATGATCATACCAACCTCCTTTTACTGAACAGACGAAGCAGGGCCTCCAGCAGGAGCAGGATCAGCGCCGCAAGCGCATAATCACCGAAAAGTTCCTTGTAGACCGGGAAACTGTCGACGGTCGTCCGGGCTTTCTCCATCTTGCCGATCTCGGCGTAGATTTCCGAGAGCTTCGTGTTGTCCGTCGCCCGGAAATAGCGGCCGCCCGTCATCGAGGCGATCTGGCCGAGCAGGGTCTCGTCGATCTCCACCTTGAGCTGCTGGATGTCCATTCCCCAGGGCGTCATCACCGGGAAGGGAGCCTCCCCGTTGGCGCCGACGCCGATCGTATAGATGCGGATCCCGTAGTTCTTGGCGATCTCCGCGGCCGTCAGCGGGGCGATCTCGCCGCTGTTGTTCACGCCGTCGGTCAGCAGGATCACCACCCGGCTCGGCGCATCGGAATCCTTCATCCGGGCCACCGCGGTGGCGAGCCCGTTGCCGATGGCCGTCCCGTCCTCGATGAGGTCGGTGGAGATCTCCTTCATCAGGTTGATCAGTGTCGCCCGGTCCGTCGTCAGGGGACACTGGGTGTAACTTTCGCCCGCAAAGACGACGATCCCCATCCGGTCCGTCACCCGCTGGGAGATGAACTCGATGGCGATGTCCTTGGCCGCGCTGATGCGGTCCGGCGTGAAGTCACGGGCCAGCATGCTCGTGGAGACGTCCATCGTCAGGATGATGTCGATGCCTTCAGTGTCGATCCGCTCGACCTTGGTGGAAGACCGGGGACGCGCGATGGCGACGATGATCAGGCACAGGGCGGCGGTGCGCAGCGCGAACGGCAGGTGCCGCAGGATGGCCGCGCCCCGCGAAGGGACGATGCGCCACGGCACGAGGGAAGACACGTGCAGGGAAGGCCGGCGTCCGGAAAGCTCAAGGTACACGTAATGCGCCACGAGCAGGACCGGGACGGCCAGGAGCCAGAGCAGACGGGGGTACTCGAAGAACATCAGCGCGCACCTCCTTTTTCTCCGGCCTCCGGAGTCTCCCCTTCGGAAAGCTGTTCCTGATAGGTCGCCGTCACGTAGCGGACGGCGACGGGTAGCGCGGCGGCGTTCTCTTCGTCGGAAGCGACCCCCTTCGCGAACTTCACCAGATCGGAAGTCCGGAACAGGGCGAGCATCTCGTCATGCAGCCCTTCCGGGAAGGAATCGGGCGGCAGGGCGGCGAAGATCTCGCCGGTCGTCATCTCCATGGCATCGATGCCGAAGCGCGCCGCCATGTATTCGCGGAGCGTGTCGGTGATGCCGGAATAGTACAGTTTCTGCTTCTCCGGCGCCCAGTACTTGTTGCCGCGGTACCGGTCCAGGCGGCGGAGCGCCACCACGTGCGGCGGGTCGGCCGGCCGGCCGGCTTCTTCCTTCCGCTTGCGGGCGAGCAGCACCCAGAGCAGGATGCCGGCGATGGCGACGGCCCAGGCGGCAGCCGCGTACGGCAGCAGTTCGGCCAGGGTCAGCGGGTAGCGGACCTGCGGCTTGATGTCGTGCAGGACGAACGTCGCGGTGTCGACGGGCATCGTCCGCACGTCGAGGACCTGCGGATCGAACACGAGCGTGTCGACACGGTCCGCGCCGGAGTGGCGCAGCATGGCGATCGGCGGCAGGTCGTACACCCCCGCGTCGAAGGACGTGAGGATGACGCAGGCGTCGATGTCATACGTCTTCGGCTCCTTCCGGCCGCCGTAGGTCCGGACGGTGTCGGCCAGCCAGGGCGTGAGGACCTCCACGCTGTCGCGGAAGCCCTTGGAATAATCCGGCAGGGAGAAGCGCGTCCCCTCGGCGATCCCTTTCAGATGGACCCCGTACCGCAGCTGGTCGGCGATCAGCACGGAGTCCCGCGGCTGGAGCGGTTCCAGGAAGGAACCCTGCATGGGGACGACCATTCCGCGTCCCGCCTGCGCGGAAGCCGGCAGGACGGAGAAGCACGCCACGAGGGCGGAAAGCAGGATCCCGGTCACTCTTCTCATCATGATTTCCCTCCGAAAAAGGCCATCAGGCCACGGACATAGTCCTGGTCGGTCGCCAGGTCGACGGAATCCACCCGGTACTTGCCGAACAGTTTCCGTTCATTCTCCTCCACGTTCCGGAACCAGGCGGAATAGGCCGCCCGCATCTTCCGCCGGCCGGTATCCACCCAGGCGGAAGCGCCGGTCTCCGGGTCGGTGACCCGGACGAGGCCGAGCGCGGGCAGCGTCCGCTCGCGCGGATCGTGCACCTTGATCACGGACAGGTCGTGCCGGCCGCGGGCCACCTTCAGGGCGTCTTCGTAGCGGGGGTTGCCCGCGGCGTCCACGTCGAGCATGTCCGACAGCAGGAACGCCGTGCACTTCTTCTTGAGCGCGCCCGAAAGGAACCGCAGGGCGCCGCCGATGTCGGTCGCGCCGGACGAAGGCTTCATCTCGATGATTTCGCGGATGATGTGCAGCAGGTGGCTGCGGCCCTTCCCCGGCGGGATGAACTTCTCGACCCGGTCGCTGAAGAACAGGGCGCCGACCTTGTCGTTGTTGATGACGGCGGAGAAGGACAGCACGGCGGCGATCTCCGCGATCAGCTCGCGCTTGGTCCGGACCGCCGTGCCGAACGCGCCGGAAGAACTGACGTCGATCAGCAGCACGACCGTCAGTTCGCGCTCTTCCTCGTACACCTTCACGTACGGCGCGCGCAGGCGGGCCGTCACGTTCCAGTCCATCGAGCGCACATCGTCGCCGTAACGGTATTCACGCACTTCGCTGAACGCCATTCCGCGGCCCTTGAAGGCACTGTGGTACTCCCCGGCAAAGATCTGGTGGGACAGGGCCCGCGTACGGATCTCTATCTTCCTGACCTTCCGGAGCAGATCGTTCGCTGTGGTGACGCTGGACATGGCCGGTTACGGGACGACGACGGCATTGACCACTTCCGCGACGACCTGGTCGGTCGTCACGTTCTCGGCCTCCGCCTCATAGCTCAGCCCGATCCTGTGCCGGAGCACCTCGGGGCAGACGGCGCGGACATCCTCCGGAATCACGTAGCCGCGGCGCTTGATGAACGCATAGGCCTTGGAAGCCGCCGCGAGCGAAATGCTGGCACGCGGGGAGGCGCCGTAGGAGACGAGGTCGCGCAGCTTGCCCAGGCCGTACTCCGCCGGCGTGCGGGTCGCGTAGACGATGTCCACGATATAGCGCTCGATCTTCTCGTCCATGTAGACGTCGCGTACGACGCTCCGCGCGCGGAGGATGTCTTCGGGCGAGACGACCGGATTCACCTGCGGGAAGGCGCCGGCGTTGTTCATCCGGACGATCTGCTTCTCCTCTTCCTTCTTGGGGTAGCCGACGACGACCTTCAGCATGAAACGGTCGACCTGGGCTTCGGGCAGCGGGTAGGTGCCCTCCTGCTCGATCGGATTCTGCGTCGCCATCACCAGGAACGGCTCGGGCAGGGCGAACGTCTGCTCGCCGATGGTCACCTGACGCTCCTGCATCGCTTCGAGCAGGGCCGACTGCACCTTGGCCGGACTCCGGTTGATCTCATCCGCCAGGACGAAGTTCGCGAAGACGGGGCCCTTGTGCACCTGGAACGTCTCCTCCTTCTGGGAATAGATCATCGTGCCCACCAGGTCGGCGGGAAGGAGGTCCGGCGTAAACTGGATGCGGCTGAAACGTGCTTGGATGGCGCGAGACAACGTGCTGATTGCCAATGTCTTCGCAAGGCCCGGGACACCTTCCAGCAGAATATGGCCGTTGGCCAGCAGACCGATCAGGAGGTTCTCGACCAGGTGCTTCTGGCCGACGATCACCTTGCCCATTTCCATCGACAGCAAGTCGACGAAGGCGCTCTCCTGCTGGATCCGGTCGTTCAATTCTTTGATATTAACGCTGTCCATTATGGTATTTTTTGATAATTTTGCGTGTTATCATCTTTCAATCATGCGGTACAGGCTCATCCTCTCCTACGACGGATCCTCTTTCTGCGGCTGGCAGATCCAGGACAAGGCCGCGTCGGTCCAGGAGCATCTCCAACAGGCGCTGGCCACGCTCCTGCACGAAGAAACCCCCGTCACCGGAGCGGGCCGGACCGACGCGAAAGTGCATGCGACAGCGTATGTCGCGCACTTTGACACGGACAAGGCGGGCCTTGAAACCGGGTCTTTCGGCTACAAATTAAATGCCATTTTGCCGCACGGCATCGTGGTCCATGCCATCGAGCCGGCGGCCCCGGATTTCCACGCGCGGTACGACGCCCGGCAGCGGGAATACAAGTATTTCATCCACCGGAAGAAAGACCCTTTCCTGCAGGGACGCTCGTGCCTGTACACCATGCCCCTGGACGTGGAGAAGATGAACGAAGCCGCCCGCGCCCTGCTCGGAACGCACGACTTCCGGTGCTTCGAGAAGACGGGGAGCGACAACAGGACCTCCATCTGCACCGTCACCCACGCCGGGTGGGAGACCTATGTCCCGGACCACGTCCGGCTGATGGGCTACCCGGGCGGGGAAGGCGACTACCTGGTGTTCACGATCCGCGCCGACCGCTTCCTGCGCAACATGGTGCGCGCCGTCGTGGGCAGCCTGCTCGACGTCGGACGGGGCCGCCGCGAGGCCGCGTGGATCGGCAGCCTGGTCGCCTCGGGCACCCGCTCCGACGCCGGCGCGTCCGTCCCCGGCCACGCCCTTTTCCTGACGGGCGTGGAATATTGACGCGGGAACCGTATATTTCACAAATTATTCTTATCTTTGTAAGATAGTTGGAAAATCAATAAAAAGTCTGATAAATTATGTTGTTCAACGTATTGCAGGCCGCTGGCCTCGATCCCATGCTGGCCGACTCCCTGGCCGGAACCGTCGCCCCCGCGGCGCCTGAAACAGTGACGCAGTCCTTCTCCCTCATCCAGATGGCCGCCAAGGGCGGATGGCTGATGATCATCCTGACCATCCTTTCCGTCATCACCATCTTCATCTTCGGGCAGAAATGGTGGATGCTCCACAAAGCCGCGAACATCGACCGCAACTTCATGCGCGACATCCGCGACTACATCCATGAAGGAAAGACGAAGTCCGCCATCGCCCTCTGCGAAAAGTACGACTCCCCCGTCGCCCGCCTTGTCGAGAAGGGCATCGAGCGCATCGGACGGCCGCTTTCCGACATCCAGACCGCAGTCGAGAACATGGGCAACGTGGAAGTCGCCCGCCTCGAGAAGGGGCTGCCGCTCCTCGCCACCATCGCCGGCGGCGCGCCGATGATCGGATTCCTCGGCACCGTGATCGGCATGGTCCAGGCCTTCTTCAACATGGCCAACGCGGGCAACAACATCGACATCACCCTCCTGTCGAGCGGCATCTACACCGCCATGATCACGACGGTGGGCGGCCTGATCGTGGGTATCGTGGCCTACTTCGGCTACAACTACCTCACCTCACGGATCTCCGACATCGTCTTCAAGATGGAGAACACCACCATCGACTTCATGGACCTCCTGCACGAACCGGCGGGCAATGAATAAATAGGAGAAGCGCAAGATGGCAATCAAGAGAAATACGAAGGTCCTGTCGGACATGTCGATGTCCTCGATGACCGACCTGGTGTTCCTGCTGCTGATCTTCTTCCTGATCACCTCGACCCTGGTCAACCCCAACGCACTCAAGCTCCTGCTGCCGAAGAGCACCGGGCAGGTGTCCGCAAAGGCCACCGTGAGCGTCTCCATCAAGGACTGGGGCAACGACCTGTACACCTACCACCTCAACGGCGACGAGACGCCGGTCCAGTTCTCCGACCTGGAGGACGGCCTGGTCGGCCAGCTGCAGTCGGAAGAAGACCCGACGTTCTCCATCTACTCCGACGAGACCGTGCCCGTGCGCGAGATCGTCGCGGTGATGAACATCGCCAAGCGGAACCATTACAAAGTGATTTTGGCCACACAGCCTGAATGATGAAAGAATACCTGCGTGAAAGGGAGAAGGAGACGAAGGTCTCGGCGGTCACCGGCGTCGTGCTGACGGCGGCGGTGCACCTGCTCGCCTGCCTGCTGCTCGGATTCACCGGGCTGAAATACATCTATCCGCCGCCGCAGGAGCAGACATTCCTGATCGACTTCACCGAGGATGAAACGCCCCGGCCCAAGCGGGCCTCGTTCGGACGCCAGCCCCAGGCCGAGGAGGTGGACCGGACCAAACCGGTGGAGATCGTCCAGCAGAGCGAGTCTCCCTATGTCTCCCGGAAAGAGAACAAGTCGCCGAAGGCCACCCCGGACGACCACGGCGACGTGGAAGTCCCGGCCCCGCCCCAGGAAGAGCCCAACCCGAACGCCCTGTTCCCGGGCATGAGCAAGAAGGACTCCTCGCTCGCCCCGCACGGCGCCGAGAAGGCCGGGGACAAGTTCAAGGAAGGGGCCCCGGACGGCAATACGAACAAAGGAACGGCGGAAGGCAAGCCGAACGCCCACCTGAAGGGCCGCAACGTGCTGGGCGCCCTTCCCGTTCCCGTCTACAAGGTCCAGAACGAAGGCATCGTCGTCGTGGACATCTGGGTCGACAACTACGGCAACGTCCAGAAGGCGGTTCCCGGCGGGCAGGGCACGACGGTCACCGACAAGGCCCTGTGGAACGCGGCGCGCGTCGCGGCCATGAACTCGCACTTCAACCAGGACGCCAACGCCCCCATGCAGCAGCATGGAACCATCACTTACATTTTCAAACTCAAGTAATTACTTTTTCTTTATTAAAAAATGGCGTGAGCCATCAAGTACCAACCATGGATAACGAATTCAACGGTAAGAAAGACCGTACCGAGCGTAGCGATTACGCAAGCGAAGGAAACCGCGCCGGCTACACCGCCGAAGGCCGGAAACTCAGACCCCGGCGGAAAGTGACCCCCGCCCCCGCAGGCGGCGAAGACCGGCCCCGCCGGTTCAGCAGGGATGCCGAACCGCGTCAGGGCGGCTACGGGCACCGCACGGAAGGGGGCTATGCCCCGCGCAGGAGCTACGGCTCCCAGGACCGTCCCGCCTACGGCGAAGGACACAGGAACAACGCATATGGCGAAAACCGCCGTCCGAACCACGGCGAAGGCCGGCCGGGCTACGGCGAGAACCGCCGTCCCTCCTATGGAGAAGGCCGTCCGCACTACGGCGAAAACCGCCGCCCGGCATACGGGGAGAACGGCCGCCCGTCTTACGGGGAGAACGGCGAAGGCCGGCGTCCCGCCTACGGCGAGAACCGCCCGCAGCGCCCCCAGTCGCGTCCGCCTTACTTCGAAGGACGCAAGAGCGGCTACGGCGACAAGCGCTACGCCACCACCGGCGGCCGTCCGGCCACCAAGAAGAAAGTCCGCAAGGAAGAACCGCATTTCACGAAGGCCGACGAGGCGGGCATCAACCAGATGCTTTCCCGCAAACCCCGGCTCGACGACGAGTTCTTCTCCGACAATGACATGGCTCCGATGCCGATCAAGGAGGAGATCCGCCTCAACAAGTTCATCGCCAATTCCGGCGTGTGCTCCCGCCGCGCGGCCGACACGCTGATCCAGGCCGGCGCCATCACGGTCAACGGCCAGGTGGTCACGGAACTCGGCACGAAAGTCAATGTCCTGACGGACGACATCCGCATGAGCGGCGAGCGACTCAAGGGCGAGAAGAAAGTATACGCCGTGATGAACAAGCCCAAGGGCTTCGTCACCAGCGCGAGCGACCCGCACGCGGAAAAGACCGTCATGGACCTGATGAAGGGCTGTACGGCCCGCGTCTTCCCCGTCGGCCGTCTCGACAAGAACACGACGGGCGTCCTGATGTTCACCAACGACGGCGAGATCGCCGAGCAGCTCACGCACCCGGCCTACAACAAGAAGAAGATCTACCAGGTCATCCTGGACAAGCCGCTCGAGGTCGCCGACAAGGAGAAGATCCTCACGGAAGGGCTCGACCTGAGCGACGGCAACATCAAGGCGGACGAACTCGAGTTCATCGACGCGCAGGACCACCGCCGGCTCGGCATCGAGATCCATTCCGGCAAGAACCGCATCGTGCGCCGCATCTTCGAGTCGCTCGGCTACGAGGTGAAGGCGCTGGACCGCGTCTACTTCGCCGGCCTGACGAAGAAGGGCCTCAAGAAGGGCGAATGGAGATACCTCAGCGAAGGCGAGGTGAACGTGCTGAAGATGGGTGCCTATGTCTGACGCTGCGCCGAAGAAGGAACATCGCGCCGGATTCGTGGGCATCGTCGGCAACCCGAACGTCGGGAAGTCCACGCTGATGAACGCCCTGGTGGGTGAAAAACTGTCGATCGTCACGGCGAAAGCGCAGACGACGCGGCATCGGATCATGGGCATCGTCAACACCGAGGACACCCAGATCGTCTACTCCGACACACCCGGCATGCTCAAGCCGAACTATCGGCTGCAGGCCGACATGATGCGTTTCGTGGACACCGCCATCGGCGATGCGGACGTCATCCTGTACGTGACGGACGTCGTGGAGAAGAGCGACAAGAACGCCGAATACATCGAAAAGCTGCAGCGGGTCGCCTGCCCGGTCATCGTCGCCGTCAACAAGATCGACATCAGCGACCAGGAGAAGGTGAGCGGACTGCTGCGCTGGTGGCAGGAAACCCTCCCGAAGGCGCAGGTGATCCCCATCTCCGCCCGGGAACGGTTCAACCTGGAAAGCGTGCTGGAGGCGGTCCAGGCCGCCCTGCCGGTCGCACCCCCCTGGTTCGACAAGGACCAGTTCACCGACCGGAACCTCCGTTTCTTCGCCTCGGAGATCATCCGCGAGAAGATCCTGGAGAACTACGACCAGGAAGTTCCGTACAGCTGCGAAGTCGTGGTGGAATCCTTCAAGGAAGGACGCCAGCGCTACGACATCGGCGCGGTCATCTACGTGATGCGGGATTCCCAGAAGGGCATCCTGATCGGCAAGGGCGGCGCCGCGCTGAAGAAAGTGGGCACGGAGGCACGTATCGAGATGGAAGACTTCTTCCAGAAGAAGGTCTTCCTCGAGCTGTTCGTCAAGGTGAATGAAAACTGGCGGGAAAGCCGCGGCGCGCTGCGTAAGTTCGGCTACGAAGACTGAAACTGATCGACAACTACCAACAGGAGGAAGAGATGGCAAAAGACGAATGGGAAGAGATCCCGTCCGAAGAGGAGCAGGAAAGAGAAGAGCAGATGGATGAAGAACCGGTGGAGGACGTCTCCGCGCGGCCGAGCGGCAAGTACGACCGGCTGCTGGGTGCGGACAGCAAGAAGTTCAAGCTGTCCGGGATGTTCAAGGACTGGTTCCTGGACTATTCTTCCTACGTGATCCTGCAGCGGGCGGTCCCGCACATCGTGGACGGTCTCAAGCCGGTCCAGCGGCGCGTGCTGCATGCGATGTCGCGGATCGACGACGGCAGCTTCACCAAGGTGGCGAATATCGTCGGACAGGCGATGCAGTACCACCCGCACGGCGACCAGTCCATCCTGGGCGCCCTCGTCCAACTGGGCCAGAAGGGCCTGCTGATCGACTGCCAGGGGAACTGGGGCAACATCCTCACGGGCGACAGCAACGCCGCGCCGCGTTACATCGAGGCCCGGCTCAGCAAGTTCGCGAAGGAGGTCGTCTTCGACCCGAAGATCACCAACTACATGAATTCCTACGACGGCCGCAACCAGGAGCCGACCGAACTGCCGGTCCGCTTCCCGCTGCTGCTGGCGCAGGGGACGGAGGGCATCGCCGTGGGCATGGCCTCCAAGATCCTCCCGCACAACTTCAACGAACTGCTCGACGCCTCCGTCGACATCCTGCGCGGCAAGGACTTCACCATCTACCCGGACTTCCCCACCGGCGGTTTCGCCGACTGCGCCTCCTACAAGGACGGGGCGCGGGGCGGCAGCGTGAAGGTCCGCGCGCGGATCGAGAAGATCGACAAGAACACGGTCGCCATCACCGAGGTGCCTTACGGGAAGACGTCGCACATGCTGATCGACTCCATCCTGAAAGCGAAGGACAAGGGGAAGATCAAGATCAAGAAGATCGAGGACATGACGACGGACAAGGTGGAGATCCTCATCCACCTGCCCAACGACGTCTCGCCGGACAAGACCATCGACGCCCTGTATGCCTTCACCGACTGCGAATGCAACATTGCGCCGAACGCCTGCGTGATCGTGGACAACAAGCCGCAGTTCCTGACGGTCAAGGACATCCTCATCTACGATACGCACCATACGCTCCAGTTGCTGCAGCGCCAGCTGGAGATCCGGCTCGCCGAACTGGAAGACCAGTGGCACTACGACTCCCTGGAGCGCATCTTCTTCGAAAACGGCGTATACAAGTTGTTGGAAAAGAAGGACTTCCCTTCCTGGGAAGCGCAGAAGGACGCCATTCTCGCCGCCATGCAGGAATACCGCCCGCTGGTCAAGCGCGACATTGTCATGGAAGACATCGACCGGCTCGTGGAGAAACCCGTCCGGAAGATCTCCCGCTTCGACACCAAGGCGATGGACGAGAAGATCGCCGCGATCGAGGCCGAAATGGAGCAGGTGAAGGACAAGATCGAGCACATCACCGACTATACGATCGACTGGTTCAAGGGCCTCAAGGCGAAGTACGGCAAGGCGTTCCCGCGCCACACCGAGATCACCGCCTTTGAGAGCATCGCCGTGACCAAGGTCGTCAGCAACAACGCCAAGCTCTACGCCAACTACGAAGAAGGCTTCGTCGGGATCGGCATGAAGAAGGACGACAAGGGCGTCTATGTCTGCGACTGCTCCGACCTGTCGGAGGTCATCGTGATCGCCAAGGACGGCAAGTACCGCATCACCAAGGTCACCGACAAGATGTTCTTCTGGAAGGACCTCCTGTACGTCGGCGTCTTCGGGCGCGGCGACTCCCGCACCATCTACAACGTCATCTACCGCGACGGCAAGGGCTCGAACACCTATGCGAAGCGGTTCAACATCACCTCCGTCACGCGTGACAAGGACTACGACATCACCACCGGCGCGCCCGGCTCGAAGGTCCTCTGGTTCACCGTCAACCACAACGGAGAGGCGGAAACCGTCCGCATCTACCTGCGTCCGCGTCCGAAACTCAAGAAGACGCAGATCGAGTACGACTTCTCCACCCTGGCCATCAAGGGGAAGACTTCCCGCGGCAACCTGGTTTCCAAGAACCCGGTCGCGAAGATCCAGCTGAAGTCGAAGGGCGTCTCCACGATCGGCGGGAAGGACATCTGGTTCGACGCCGACATCCAGAAGCTCAACGACGAGCAGCGCGGGCAGTACCTCGGGGAATTCGGCCCGGAAGACAAGGTGCTGGCCGTCTTCAAGGACGGCACGTTCTACACCACGTCGTTCGATGTCTCCAACCGCTACCAGGGCGAAATCCTGCGCATCGAGAAGTTCGACGCCGACAAGACATTCACCGCCCTGTACTATGACGCCAAGGCGAAGTCGTTCTATGTCAAGCGTTTCAGCTTCTTCCTGAGCGACAACACCCCGGTTTCCTTCATCGCGGAAGGACAGAAATCCTACCTGGTGGGCATCTCCGACGACCTGCATCCGCAGTTCCAGGTCACCTTCGCCGGCAAGTACGCCCACCGCGATCCGGAAAACATCGACGCGGAGGAATACATCGCCAAGAAGGGCCTGACGGCGAAAGGCAAGAAATGCCACGCCTACGACGTGAAGAAGGTCCGCTTCATCGAGCCGCTCGTCAAGGAAGGCGACCCCGTCCCGGGCGAAGAGCAACCGGAAGAGCCGGTCGCCGAGGCCGGGAACGAAGTCCCGCCCGTCGCCCCGCAGCCGGAGCCGATGACGGAACCGGAACCGCAGGAAGAACCGGAGACGGAAGCGCCTGCGAAGGAAGCGCCGAAGCCCGCGAAGAAGAAGGCCGCCGGGAAGAAGCCGGAAGAAAAGAAGCCGGAAGAGCCGGTGGACATCCTGGGAGGCGACTTCAATGACGGCGGCGCCATCTCCCTGCTGCCCGACATCGACGACATCCCCGACATCGGCGACATCGAAGAGCCCACCCTGTTCTGATCCCGTCCCCGATGACCGTCTGTCTCTCCGGATTCATGGGAAGCGGGAAAAGCTTCCTCGGACGCGCCCTGGCGGACGCGCTGCCCGCACGGCGGTTCATCGACCTGGACGCATTCATCGAAGAGACGGCCGGAAAATCCGTTCCCGACCTCTTCCGGGAAGAAGGCGAAGCCCGTTTCCGGGCGCTGGAGCAGGACTGTCTGGAGCAGTTGCTGGTCCCGGCGGCGGAAGACGGCCTGATTCTGTCCCTGGGCGGCGGAACCCTGATGACGCCCGCCTGCGCCGGCCTGGTGCGCAAACACGCCTGCTGCATCTACCTGAAGGCATCGGAAAACACCCTGGTGGAACGCCTGCTGGCCACGGATCTTCCCGACCGGCCGCTGCTTGAAGGGGCCACGGACGAACCGGCGCTCCGGCGCAAGGTCCGCGCGCTGCTGCAGGCGCGTTCCGCCACCTACGAAGCCTGCGCGGACGCCGTTATCCAAACGGACGGCCGCACGGCAGATGAACTGCTGGCGGCCCTCCTTTCCCTTCCCTGCCTGTCGGCGGGGATCTGACGGATTCTTCTGATTATTCGACCCAGTCTACCCAGACCTTCATCGGACCCGCTTCGCGGTTGTCCCAGGCGTAATACGGGATGTAGTGGAGCGTCGGATGGCCGGGAACCACCGCGTCGATCTTCTCCACGCCGCCCAGCAGCGCCGCATCGAAGGCGTGCGCATAGGTCGTGGCGGCGTTGAGCAGCGTCCCGTCCAGCGAGACCCCTTCTTCCTGGTCGACGGCTTCCAGGCAGTAGACGACCGGACCGCGCTGGATGGCGCGCTTCCCTTCGTCTTCCTTCACGCGCGGATCGGCGGCGACCACCTCCACGGGCATGTCCATGTCGATCACGATCTCGTCACCGGCCTTCCAGCCGCCGCGCAGGACGCCGTCCTTGCCGCAGCTGCGGCCGCCGAGGACGGCATAGCCTTTCTCGACGGGAACCGACACCTGTTCACCGTTGACGCTGACGGACCAGTGCTTGCACCAGCCGGGGACGCGGAGGCGCAGGGCGCCCTTCCAGGCATCGTCCAGGCAGAGGCGGACGGCGCCGTCCCACGGATAGCGGGTCTCCTGACGCAGCCGCACTTCCTTGCGGCCGACGGGGATCCGGGCCTCGGAACCGATGTACAGGTGCACCCAGATGGCGTCGCCGGACAAGCCGTACACGTACCCGCCCACCGAAGGCAGGAAGCGGCAGATCTGGCTCGGGCAGCAGGCGCATCCGTACCAGGCCTGGCGGTGGTGGTTGCCGTCGGACTCCAGCGGATTCACATAGAAGAAGCGGTCGCCCTTCAGGCTGATGCCGGCCAGCGCGCCGTTGTACATCGCGCGCTCCAGGACGTCGGTGAACTTGGAGTCGCCGGTGAACTGGTTCATCCGGCTGTTCCACAGCACCATGCCGACGGAAGCGCAGGTCTCGCAGTAGGCCTCCTTGTTGGGCAGGCTGTAATCCGTCGTGAAACCTTCGTTGGAGGCCGACTGGCCGATGCCGCCGGTGATGTACATGTTCCGCTCGGCAACGTCTTCCCACAGGCGGTTGAGCGCGGCGAGATATCCTTCGTCGTGCCGCAGGGCCGCATAGTCGGACATGCCGCAGTACAGGTACATCGAGCGCACCGCATGGCCGGAGATGTCCGTCATCTCGGAGACCGGCACCTGGTCCTGGTAATAGGTCGCCTTCCAGGGAACGAGGGTGTCGCCCCGGAAGCGGCCGCCGTAGCCGTGTCCGCGCTCTTCCAGGAGCCAGTGGGCGAAGTCGAGGTACTTCCCGTCCTTCGTCACGCCGTACAGCTTGACGAGCGCCAGTTCGATCTCTTCATGGCCGGGCACCCAGTCGCGCTTGCCGGGGCCGAAGACCGACATCATGTAGTCGGCCATCTTCTGCCCGACATCCAGCAGGGCCCGCTTGCCCGTCGCCTTGTAATAGGCCACGCCCGCTTCCAGCAGGTGGCCGGCGCAGTACATCTCATGGTAATCCATGTTCGTCCAGCGGTTCTGCAGGCCGGTCAGGGTATAATAGGTGTTGATGTATCCGTCTTCCTGCTGGGCGGCCGCCATCTTCGCCGTCCACTCGTCCAGCTTGGCTTCGATCGCCGGATCCGGATGGTTCACCAGCGAGTAGGCCATGCCTTCCATCGCCTTGTAGACGTCGGAATCGTCGAAGAAGATGCCGGAGTGCTGCCCCTCTCCCTTCGCCGCGTTCTCGAAATTGCGGATGCGGCCCGTCTGGTTCTCGATCTGGTCGATGCACACCTGCATCGTCACGGCGCTGTGGCTGTCGAGCCGGGGCTGCCAGAACGCGTCGGTGATCTTCACGCAGGAGAAGTCGACCGGGTCCACAAGACGCATGGTCTTTTCCTTGCCGCAGGAAACGGCCAGGCACAGGACGGCACCGAAGGCCGCCGCTGCAACGGATTTAGCAATGCTGTTCATATAGAAGGTACAATTAAATGAATTCGTCCCGTTCCTTGATATCCTTGATCCGGAGCTGCAGGTTGGAGTTGCCCCGGTAGTAGTTCTCCACGATGGCGTAGCAGATATCGAAGGGATTGCCGCCCTTGATGTAATCGAAGTAATCGGACATGTTGAAGGCGATCGCGGGAATCTGGTGGAAAGGCTGGTTCTCGTCGATCAGGTCGAGCTTCATGTGCACGCCGCCCGCGCCCACCTTGCGCCCATTTCCGCCGTCGCTCACGTTCTCCGTCAGGAAGATGGGATTGGCGTTGCCCGGCCCGAAGGGCTGGAACTGCTTGAGGACGCGGAAGAACTTCGGGGTGATCTGCGAAAACTCCAGTTCCGCGTCGATCTCCGTGACGGGGATCAGCATCTCGGAGGTGATCTTTCCGGCGATGAACGTGTCGATCCGCCGGGTGAACTCCTCGAGGTTGGCCTCCTTGAGGGTCAGGCCGGCCGCGTACACGTGCCCGCCGAAGTTCTCCAGGAGGTCGGCGCAGCTCTCGATCGCCTCGTACAGGTCGAAGCCCTGGACGCTGCGCGCGGAACCGGTGATGAAACCGTTGGATTTCGTCAGGACGATGGTCGGCTTGTAGAACGCCTCGACGAGGCGGGAGGCCACGATGCCCACGACGCCCTTGTTCCAGGTGGGGTTGTAGACGATGGTCGCGGCGTCGGAG